>Ga0153985_1000134_pt1 | contig 23384 bp, 23 predicted proteins | sample TSGA069MetaG_FD_104715 | JGI IMG/M metagenome (GOLD analysis project Ga0153985, IMG submission 104715) | Attine ant fungus gardens microbial communities from Georgia, USA - TSGA069 MetaG | ecosystem: Host-associated > Fungi > Mycelium > Unclassified | place: USA: Georgia, Alexander Wildlife...
AAAGAAATGTTCAATTTTATGCCATTGTTTGTCTGTTAAATCAGATGGATAAGCCATTATTTGTTCCTCTTTTTTGACTTAATTTTATCACAAGACGAGTTCATGAAGACAGCTTCTTACTTTCAATTTCCTCTCAAAAGCGATATCCCCATCCGAATTGATTCCCAGCGCTTGTCTAAAATATCTTTCCGACTTCTTTTTCAGATTGAAGACTTTCGTCACCGAAATAAATTCTTCTTCGGCTATGGAAGTGTAATTATTTTTCCCCAAAAGACAGCGGTAACATACATTTAAAAAAAGTGAATCTGAATACAATTTCCGCACTAGCTCGTAACAGCTGATGCCTTGTTTGAATTGAAAGGACAGCTCTGAACGAGTGATGGAGTAGGTAACGATCTCATCTGCCAGCTTTGAGGCGATTTTTTGACAATCTTTCTTCAGTGTATTGAAGCTGGTATTTATATTTGCGGCAAGCTCTCCAATTTTTATCTGTCTGCACTCATATAATACATAGGTAATTTTCACTCTGCGTAGGATATCTTTTTCTATAAAGTTGTCTATCAATTGAATGTCTCCTTATATTGTTAACCCAGGAAAAAATAAAATAAGTATCCCTCTATCGTTCTTTTGAAGAACCCGATTCTGCTTACCTTTAAATGAGATTCGTGCAGCCCTTTTAATTCATATAGTTCTGAACATCGTTGAACAGCAGATCCCCCAAAAAGTAGCCTTTGTTCCAAGAGGTTATCAGCTCACCGTCAGGAAAATGATTCACAGCTAGTTTCTTTTTGATTCGATTGGTTAAGTTGGAAAGCTGACACAAATTTGATTTTGTTACGTCGGTTTCCCAGATCAGATGGCATAATTTTTCTCGCGACAATACCTTTCCGTCTTTTTGAAACTGGTAGATATGATATAAGAATTTTTTTTCATTGGACGAGAGACTGAAAAAGAATAAATCGGAATTTTTTTCGTTCCTTGATCCAAGATTGTTATCATTAGGAAGCGTCATTTTGACTTGTCCGCTAGTTAGTTTAGCAACTTTTTCAATGACATCGATGTCGGTTGTTGCGGGAGTAATCCAATCATCGATCTCATCAAGCAAGTAGGAAAATTCGGAATTTTTCAGATCGTCTTTATTTCCTTTTCTTAAAATCGCCAAGCCGTTTTTCTTGAAGGCAGAATAATACTTTGAAACGTCTAAGGTAGAAATGGTATCACTAAAAATAACCAATGAGAAATACTTGATGATTTGCGGGGAGAACTGTGCGTCGCTCATTAAATCGCTGGAACAGTAGACCTCTTCATTGGAACGCTGCAGGATAGCTTGCAGGGATTGTTCCGCTAATAAATTTTTGGTTATGATTAATACTCTTGACATAAATTTCACTCCTATTAGCAAATTTTCAATGGATTTTATCGAGATTAGTCGAATACCTATTAATTTGCCTTATTTCTTTGTTACTACTGCAACAATACATTATCAAAAATACATAAAAAAATTTTTCCTTCTTTTTAATTTTTTTTTTTGATAAATTAAATTTTTGAATAAAATACATCAAAAACCAAAAAGTAATATACGATTTGTCATTATTTATAAAGATAGAAAACGCTGAATAGATTACTAATCCTCTATTTTGAATAAAACTGACGATAATAGATTTTTTCAGTTTGTGAATGTTGTCGTATTACTTTTTTGTTAGTTTAAACGAAGTTGATTCGATGTTAGCAAAATGTCCTGCATTGTAGACTAATTTCAGAAAGTCTATTTGGGGGAAGATGTATGAAGAAAAAGACAAAAATAATTGTAGCTGGGGTAGCCGGTTTGGTTCTTGCAGGAGGTGGATTTCTTGCATTTAGTTCTAAAAAAAAGGAATCACCTTATCATGTTTATACAGTAAAAACAGCGGAGCCGTTACAGCTCAAAGGCAAGGTAGAACCGATTAAGCGTCAGCTTTATTTTTTAGACGCGAATAAAGGAACAATCAAAAATGTTCCGGTTAGTAATGGGGAGGAAGTCGCTATAGGAACACCTTTGATCGACTATCAGAATGATACTGTCCAAAATGAGACGATCACACAGCAGCATGCGGTGAATAAAAGTTCTCTGGATGCCTCTCAAGCGGAAGCCACCGTGGCTGCCGGGGAACGACAGGTCCAAACGATTACGAATCAAATCAATGACACTCAGCAAAAAATTGCTCAGGCAAAAGAGGCAGAAGAGAAGACCGCGTTAAATGAGCAGTTGAAGCAGCAGCAGAGTGAATTGCAGTCCGCAAATGATCAATTAAGCCAAGCGCGTTTTGCGGTACAGGGGGCTTATGAAGATGTTCAATCAGCCAAGGATGTATTAGCGGGTCAGCAAAAACAGGCGTCGGCAATCGTGAGTTCGGAAATTGAAGGTGTGGCCTCTGTAGATGAGAAGGGAAAAGGTTCTCCAGAGGTCCCCGTAGTGACGGTTTCCAGCAAAGAGAAGCAAGTCAAAGGGATCGTCACTGAATATGATCTAGATAAATTGGTGCCTGGACAAACGGTGCAGGTAGTGACAGTCGGCAGTGATAAAAAAGTCGATGGAACGATCAAAAGTATCGCTGCTAGTGCTTTGGCAACTAGTGGTGACAATAATAAAGTCGCCTCTTATGAATTTACAGTAGAAGGCAATTTTCCGTGGACCGATGATTTATCGACCTTGGTCACGTTGCAGCAAAAACAACTGTTACTGCCGGATTCTGCGGTGAAGAAAGCTGGAAAAGAGCAGTATGTCTATAAATATGTGAACGGTAAAGTCCAGAAAACTGCGATTCAAACATTGAATCTTAATGGACGTACGGTGGTTCAAAAAGGGTTGAATGATAAGGATAAAATTATCGAAAATCCAGATGACGCCTTGAAGGATGGCGCAGAGATCCAGGTGAGTGCCAATGATTAAGCTGGAGCACATTTATAAATACTACGAAACAGGCGGAACGCCGTTGGCTGTTTTAGAAGATATCAATTTTTCAATCGATGCAGGCGAGTTTGTCGCCATCATGGGGCCTTCTGGTTCGGGAAAATCGACCTTGATCAATCTTTTAGGCTTTATCGATCGTAATTTTAATGGGGAGTACCTGTTTAATGGACGAGAAATAACCAATTTCAAAGATGAAGAATTATCTGAGATCCGCAACCAATCCGTCGGCTTCGTTTTTCAAAATTTTAGTTTGATCGAAAATTTGACGGTAGCTGAAAATGTGGAATTGCCGCTTTTATACAAAGGGGCTAAACACAATGAGACCCAAAAGAAAGTGAAGGCGGCTTTAGCGAGGGTTGGTTTAGCTGATAAGCTGAATCAACTGCCTAAACAACTATCCGGCGGCCAGCAGCAGCGGGTGGCAATCGCTCGCGCGTTAATCAATCAACCTAGCTTCATCATTGCAGACGAACCGACCGGGGCATTAGATACGCATACGACGGATGAGATCATGCAGCTGTTCAAGCAATTGAATGAAGAAGGTTTGACGATTATTTTGGTGACTCATGATCCGGAAACGGTCGTTTACTGTGATCGACTATTGAAAATCAGAGATGGAAAAATGATTGAGGAGGTGCTGCAGTCGTGAGAAAATATATTCTCTGGCGGACCGCCTTTCACTCGATCTTCAAGAATAAACGCCGCAGCTTCTTAACGATGGTCGGGATCATTATCGGGATCGCTGCAGTGATTACGATTGTTGCTCTAGGGAATGGCTTCAAACGCAATATCTTATCAGAAACGACGGATGTAGATGAAACGGGTCAAACCAAATACATCAATCTTAAATACAATGATTTTGATAATCTGGTCAGTGACAACAGCGGAATTTCGCTAACGGATAAAAATATGGTTGCTAATTTGCCAGAGGTGAAGGATGTCTCCTATTATAAAGCGATGAAAAAAGAGAGCAATCCATCTATTGATTTCTATGACAAAAATACGAAGCTTACTATGACGGTTCAGCCAAGTAAAGAAACAGAACTGTCGATTTTAACGGGACGCCAGCTGAATGCGGCGGACAGTGACGGGTTGAACAAGGTCGTTGTTCTCGATGAAGCTGTAGCAAAACAAGTTTTTGGTTCGAAAGAGTCGGCCTTGAACAAAGGCTTTGACGTAAATGGGCAGGTTTTTACCGTGGTTGGCGTATCTGCAAATACGTCAGGTGAAATCAGCCCGCAAAACTATAAACCGCTTGCCTTTTTCCCTAAAAGGACCTATACCCACTACTTAGGAAAAAAAGAGGACCATTCCGTTTTAGCGATTCAGTTCAATGCTAAGGCAAATGATGAAGCGGCGATGTCCAAAGTACTGAAACAGCTCAATATGAATGGTGAAAGTCGAACACAGGGAGAGTACCAAAGCTATGACCCGACGTCTGAAATTAAACAGCTGGGCTCAATGCTGGATCAGCTGACACTGTTCATCAGTGCAGTGGCGGCTATCTCGCTATTTATCGCTGGTGTCGGCGTGATGAATATGATGTACATTTCTGTCTCCGAACGGACAAAGGAGATCGGTATCCGCCGCGCGCTGGGCGCGAATGCCAAGTCGATCAAATTGCAATTTCTATTTGAAGGAATCGTATTGTCCTTGAGCGGTGGGCTCATCGGCTACATTTTAGGTATTTTAATTGCTTTTGGAGCATCCTTTGCATTGCCGTTTTCCGTTCGGCCGGATATGATGACCGTGCTGATCTCGATTGGGACCTCAATGTTGATTGGTGTAGCCTTCAGCTACTTGCCTGCATCTTCTGCAGCCAAAAAAGAATTGATTGATATTTTGAAATAGTGACCGCTGTTGGATGTCTCATTTTGTTTGAGTTAAACGCTTAAAATCGAATTTTTTTTCCAAACCTTCTGGAAATGGTAAAATTTAGGTGCTCAACGAATGGTTTAGTCTAAATTTTAGTCATTCAACAGAAGGTTTATTGTCTGCGTAGATACTGGAGGGATATAGTTATGGTAGAGATCGGTCCGAAAGTCAAAGAATTGAGAGAAGCAAAAAAGATGGCGCAAAAGGATCTAGCAGATCTGCTCAATGTTACGCCGCAAGCTGTTTCAAAATGGGAACGGAATAAAAGCTATCCGGATTTAGATACATTAGTAAAAATGAGTAAAATTTTTCACGTGACTGCAGATGAGCTTTTAGGGAATTCGAAACCGTCATTTTTTGTCTCTTTCTTTTCTAAATCAAAAGGAGAAGATGAAATGAATAAGTCGATCGAGATAAAAAAATACCCTGAAGGGAAAGTACCAAAAGCAGAAAAGATCGAAAACATGTCTGGATTTCTGCGAATCACTTTTGAAAGTGGAGAGGTCCGATTTTTAAGATCACATATTTTTGATGGGATGCTAGATATTTTTTCTCCCAGCAGAGGGAAAGGAAAGCGCGGACCATTGATGTTTGGTAAGTACAATTCTTATAATTGGATCGGTTCACAATTTGAGATCAAAGAGACAGGCGAAGTGATTCTCAACGGGACATACTCCTATTCGCCAGAAGAGCTTTGGTATGATAGTAAAGAACATATTCATGAAATCACCTACCCTTAGTTTGTGCTAAGGGTATTTTTTTAGTTTGTATTTTTGCTTCTTCCCTCAAACCTTAGTATAATAACGTTGTTTTGGATGATATAGGAGGACACATACATAATGACAACAAATTTTTGGGCGGAGCTGCCAAAGCCCTTTTTTATTTTGGCACCGATGGAAGATGTGACAGACGTGGTGTTTCGCCACGTTGTAAAAGCGGCGGGGGCACCGGACGTATTCTTCACGGAGTTTACGAATTCGGATAGTTTTTGTCATCCGGATGGGATCGAGAGCGTTCGCGGACGTTTGGCCTTTACGGAGGATGAGCAGCCGATGGTCGCGCATATTTGGGGAGATAAGCCGGAATTTTTCCGCGAGATGAGTATCGCGTTAGCGGATATGGGCTTTAAAGGAATTGATCTGAATATGGGCTGTCCAGTTCCAAATGTTGCGGAGCGGGGCAAAGGCAGCGGCTTGATTTTGCGTCCAGAGGTTGCGGCGGAATTGATCGAAGCGGCGAAGGCAGGCGGGCTGCCGGTCAGTGTGAAGACGCGTCTTGGTTTTACTGAAATTGCTGAGATGGAACACTGGATCCGTCATTTATTGAAGCAAGATATCGCGAATCTTTCGGTTCATATGCGGACACGGAAAGAAATGAGTAAAGTCGATGCGCATTGGGATCTGATTCCCCAAATCGTAAGCATGCGGAATAAGATCGCTCCGCAAACCTTGATCACGATCAACGGCGATATATTGGATCGGCAGATGGGCCTAGAGCTGGCGGAAAAATATGGTGTGGATGGCTTGATGATCGGTCGCGGGATTTTTAAGAACCCTTATGCGTTTGAAAAGGAGCCGAAGGAGCACTCACCAAAGGAAATGATCGGCTTGCTACGTTTGCAGCTGGATCTGCAGGATAACTATGCGGAGCAAGTGCCTCGTTCAATCGTTGGGTTGCATCGCTTTTTCAAAATCTATGTCAAAGGCTTCCCTGGGGCAAATGATCTGCGGGTAAGCTTGATGAATACTAAATCAACAGCGGAGGTTCGCAAGATTTTAGATACGTTCGAAAGTGGACATGAAAGCATTATCTAACGCTGAATACGTGAAGCAAAAAAGAGGCTGTGACAGAAGTGGTCAGCTTCAAGAAATTTCGGCTTATTTCCGAATGCTAGCTCTGCTTAGTGAAACTTAGCAGTAACTGTATGCGTAGCTTGCGAAGAAGAAGCTGCTTCTGACACACCGTTTGTTCGGAAAAAGGAACTGTGACAAGAATTTTGTCACAGTTCCTTTTATTTCGTTTCTTCGATGATCTGGCTAACGTGCGTCAACAGCTGTTTAAGTTTATTGATTTCTTCGGTGTCGTGAGATAAAAAGTAATAATTCTTTGTGCCTTTACTTCGGTAATCCACGAGTTTTGCTTGTTTCAAAATTTTCAAATGATGAGATACAGCGGGGCGCGAAAGCTTTGTTGTCTCAGTCAGATCGGTCACACGTAATCCTTCGCACGCTTTATCCTCTAGCAGAGCGATGATGATCGCTTGGCGCTTTTCGTCACCTAAGGCGATTAGAAAGTCGCTTACTTCAGCAAATTCATTCTGCAATTGTTTTAAATCGGACATGCGCCTACACCTTCTGTTTATTATTTTAAACCATTAAACCATCGGGTCTGATACTTGTCAATTTTCTGAATCAAAGAAGTTGACGAAATAGCCTTCTTTCGTTAAGATACATTTCATATCAATGGTTTAAAAATTTAAACGAATAAAGAATGTTGAAGGGAAGCTATCAAATGAAAGCAGCAATGATTCGCGAGTACGGTCAAAAAAATATCGAGGTAGCGGAGACTGCCATGCCGAAAATTCGTGAGAAGGATGTTCTGGTGAAGATCGCGGCAGCCAGCATCAATCCTATTGATCTAAAAACTAAAGACGGCAAAATGAAGATGCTGTTAACCTACAAAATGCCCTTGATTTTAGGCAGTGATTTTTCAGGAACTGTAATGGAGGTCGGAGAAGGGGTGACTGATTATCTGGTTGGTGACAAGGTTTATGGTCGCGTTCAAAAGGATCGGATCGGGACTTTTTCAGAGTATCTGGCAGTGGCGCAAACGGATATTGCTTTGATGCCAAAGAATATAAGCTATGAAGAAGCGGCGGCGATTCCTTTAGTAGGACTGACTAGTTATCAAGCGCTATATGAGGTCATGCAGCTGACTGATCAGGATAAAGTATTGATCCAGGCTGGTTCAGGCGGAATCGGAACGATCGCGATCCAATTGGCGAAATTGTCAGGCGCCTATGTAGCGACTACCACTAGTGAAAAAAACGCGGCTTTTGTAAAGGCTCTGGGCGCTGACAAAGTGATCGATTACCACAAAGAAAATTTTGAAGATGTTCTGTCCGAGTATGATTATGTGTTTGATACGATGGGAGGGGAAATCTTAGAGAAAGCCTTCAAGATAGTTAAGCCCAAGGGAAAGGTTGTGACCTTATCAGGTATTCCCAATCGCCGGTTCGCGCAAGAGTATGGTCTGCCGATATGGAAGCAAGGGGTTTTAGCTCTGGCTAGTCGTAAATTCACGAAACTGGCAAAAGCAGCGGACGCGAGTTATCATTTTCTATTCATGAGACCGGATGGCCAACAGCTAGCACGGCTGACAGAATTGATTGAGGATGGGAAGCTTCGTCCGATTATCGATCGCGTGATCCCCTTCGATGATATCCAAACTGCTTTTGATTATTCTGCTTCTGGCCGAGCAAAAGGGAAAATCATTATCAAAATGGAGAATTAGCTGTTAAGGGAGTTCTCAGGATTCCTGCTATAATAGAGAAAATAGAAACAAGGAGTGGAATAGGATGATCGAAGTCATACTGGGAGATATCTCTCGTTTAGATGTTCATGTTGATGCAATCGTTAATGCTGCGAACGCAGCGCTGATTCCTGGCGGAGGTGTCGATGGTGCGTTGAACCGAGCCGCGGGTCCCAAATTGAAACAAGCGATGAGAGCGATTGGCGGAACACCGACTGGTACAGCGGTACTCACACCAGCCTTCGATTTATCTGCCACCTATGTGATTCATGCAGTTGGCCCGCGTTATATCGATGGCGAACACGGGGAAGAAGCCTTGTTGTATTCTGCGTACGAGTCGGTTTTTCGGCTGGCTCATGAACAAGAAGTTCGTACTCTGGCGATTCCAGTATTGAGCGCGGGGATTTATCGTTATCCCAAAGAGGCTGCGGCTCGGATTCTTTATGAAGTAGCGAATCGAGCAGAAAATCAAGGGATCACGACAAAGATCATTGTATTTGAAGCTTTTTGGGTGCCGCTTTTTGAAAAGGTACAACAGGAGCATTTTGGATGAAAACGGTTAATTTGTTTTAATAATTTTCTGATAAAGTGATAAGATACTAGTAAATAAGTAGAAGTGAGGCGAATGATTTGAAAGCTATCTCAATTCACCCCGAGCCAGTGATGGCTATTCTTTCCGGAAAGAAAACAGAGGAATATCGCTCATGGTCGACCCATTATCGCGGTCCATTGCTGATCTGTTCGACAGCGATCAAGACTCCCGGCTGTATTTCAGGGCAGGCTGTATGTATAGTGGCGCTTGTCGATGTAAAAAAATTGGGCGAGGATTCTTATGCGTGGATTTTTGAGGATGTCCGCTGTATTAAGCCGTTTCCAGTCAAGGGGCAGCGGCGCTTATATCATGTACCGGATGAGCGGATTCTTGAACCGGGTACGGGAGAATTTGTGATCGAGAATGGCGAAAAGGTCGTAACCGAGGCATTTTGGCAAGAATACTATCTATCCATCGTTAATTAACACTCCGATTAGGCACTAATAAAACTGGAATCGCGGCCTTTCTGGTTGCTGTTTTGACCTAGTCTATTAAATAGTAAGAGAAGGACAAGAGCAGACAAAGCTCTTGTTTTTTCATTTTTCTAAAAAAAATGGGAAAACGGATAAAATCCAAATATACGCTAAAAAGACATTATGTTTCAATAAAAATCGTCAAGATGATAAATTATTTGCCTTTTTTTTGCTGATTCCAGGAATTGTTTTCTATTATTGTTCATTATTCATAAAAAAACGACGAATAAATAATGGATTTTGAAGCTTTTTGAGTAAAATTGCCATTGTGATCTTTTTATATTATTATTTGTTGAAAATAAGGATGATTTTAAAGCATTTCATATTTTTTTGAGATTAAAAATGATCTGTTACGCGTCAAATAGATTAGGAGAGCTCAATAATTAATAATAGTACCTTTTTTTGATAGGTTACCCAGCACTTGTTTCTGCCGAATGTTGAGTGAAGAAAAAGAATAGATAGGTTTCAGGCGCAGGCGTTCTTTCGAGAGGGGAATAATCATGGACTTTCGTGCAGTTTTAGGAACAAGCAGCAAACGGCGGCTCACGCTGCTGGAACGGCTATATCAGCACCGCGATGGCTGGTCGAGTGAACAATTAATCAGTGAGTTGAATTGTTCGCTGCCAATTTTATTAAATGATATCGAGCTGATCAATGCGGAGTATCCGAGTTTTCAGATTACGAAAACAAAAGGGCTCTATCGAATGCTCGTGGATAAAAAAGTGAGTCTGGGGGATCTGTACGCCAATATTTTGAATACTAGTCCTGAATTTCAAATTATTGAAGAGCTTTTGTACGAGGAGTGTGAAAATATTACGGTATTCGCCAAAAAGCTGTATCTCAGTTCATCCAATACCCAGCGCTATTTGAAAAAAATCGAAAAGGCCTTGACCAAAGCCGGAATAGAATTATGCTATCGTCCCTTGCGAATGGAAGGAAATGAAGGGGAGATCCGCAATTTTTACTATCGTTTTTATAGCGAACGGCAAATTGCGTTTGAAAGCACATTGCCTAAATTACCAGTCAAACACTATCATATTATTGAGCGGTATGTTCAGGAGTTTGTTCGAATCAATCAGATTCATGAGAAATACGTTTTTCAAAAGCGGCTGCTCTACAATTTTTATATTAGTATCTGGCGGATGAAAAATGGTCATGAATTTCCGGCAGAGGAGTTGCGGACGGAGGGTCTGATCTTACCGATGGATCTCCACTACAAAGAGTTAAAGCATGCGGTTAGAGAAGGCGCGGATTTGAACTTAACTACGGAAATGATCCGAGACGGCTTTTGGCTGCTATTCTCTGACGCGATCGTCTTCAGTGTTTCTCACCGGGAATTAGCCATGAAGGATAATGAGAAATACCAGCAGCTGTTTGTACGTCACTATGAATTGGTGAAGGAATATAATAAAATGCTGGGTCATCGTTTAGAGAAGCGCAACCGAATCGATCTAGCGACGGTTTTATCGAATGATTTTTATCTTTACGATCCGCAGGGGCAATATTTGTGTCTGTTGTGGCGCAACCGGACGGCTTTTCTATCAGAAGTTTCAAAAGAGTACCTTCGCGGAGTGGAAAGAGTGAGGGAGTTGGTACAGAAGTTTGTGAATACGTATGAAATGTACCAAGAAGAGGACTTCATTTGGAACTATGTTTATTTACTGATTACGATGGAAGAACGTGGAATGGAATGGCTGGCTAATCAAGAGCCGCTGTTGAAGGTTTTGCTGTTATCCGATTTAACGCCGACGGAAGAAAGCTTCTTAGCAAAGCAGATTTCTAACACGATCTATGGGAATTTTCTGATCATTCATTTTGAAAAATTATCCGGTGGGACGTCGCAGCTGCATAATGAACTAAAAAATTATGATTGCTTGATTACGACAGGTTCAGCGGAAGGATTGCCGGAGGACTATCCGGTGGTGGTGATCGATCCCTTCCTGACGAAGCAAAGTACACGCTGGATCCAAGAGACGATCAACGAGCTAGGAGAAAAACGCCAATTCGTTTCTGTGATAAAATAGAAACGAAAGAAGGCTGACTATGAATAGTATGGAGAAAATCAATCAATTTCGCGATGAACGAAAATGGCGTCCTTTTCATAACGAGAAAGATTTAGCGTTGTCGATTTGCTTAGAAGCGGCTGAATTGTTGGAACTTTTTCAATGGAAGGATTCAGAAGAAGCGCGGACGCAAACGGAACGCTTGAAGGAAGAATTGGCCGATGTGCTGATTTATTCGTATATGATGGCGGACAATCTGGATTTTGATATTGATGAGATCATCAGTGAAAAATTGAAGAAAAATGCGATTAAGTATCCGGTGGAGGAAGCGTAAGCGATTCGCGGATATGGAATCGCTGAATTGCTAGAGCAGAGAAATCTGCTCTTTTTTTTATTCTCATTTAGTGTGGGAATAGGTGATTTATTCCGTTAATAATATTAATACTGCGTTTATAAATAACTGTATTTATAATAATGTCGTTTGAAACGATATAGTTAATTGTTGGTGCTTACATATCGTGTAAATAAATATTTACAGGTGTTTTTTTAGTTTTTATTTTATTTTGATAGCGTTTTTATGTTTTTTGTTTTGAAATAACCTAATACCAAATCTAATAATTGTGATTTTGTGATTAATGTTTTAGTTGAGTTACTATTCTTGTTATGTTAATTTATAATTACAAAACAATTATTACGTTTTGAATAATCGTTAATATTTTAATTAATATTTTAAAATATATGAAGTTTGCAACGGAGCGTTTAAACAGTTCTTTTATAGATGAATGACAAGCGGCTGCTGTGAATGTTTGAGGGAAACAGAAATGGGAATAAAGGATAAAAAAACTGAGAAAATGAAGGTGAAACAAGTAAACAAGCAGGCACCGCGAGCTTCCGTGCTGTCGCAAGAAATTGTTCGTCTTATTATTAAGATAACAAGCGTGATTGTTTTTGGGTTTTTGATTTTGCAATTTGTTTATGGCTTCGCTCGCTACCCAGATGATTCCATGACCCCGGCTGTGAAGGCCGGCGACGTGCTCTTGTATTATCGGCTGAATAAGAATTATACGTCTTCTGATACAGTTATTTTGGAATACGAGGAGAAATTACAGGCACGACGAATCGTTGCCATCGAAGGAGATACCGTGGATATTACGGAGGAAGGCTTGATCATCAATGACAATTTACAGGTGGAAGCGCAAATCTATGAAGAAACATTGCCGGACCAAAAAGGGATCGAATACCCTGTGACCTTAGAGGCAGGCCAAGTATTTGTTTTAGGAGATAAACGGACCGCTGCGGTTGACAGCAGAATCTATGGACCCGTCGAAGTCAAAAATACTTTAGGCAAAGTAATCACTATTTTAAGACGGAGAAGTATTTAGTTTTTGACCCAAGCGGCATTTGAATCGCTAACTATTTTTTTGCAGGAGGAAAAGGATGAAAAATTTTTTGAAGAGGCTAATGGTCGGAGTAGCAACAATAAGTGCAGTAGCAGGAGTAACGCTCGCTGCAACGATGGAGGCAGAGGCGGAAGAGACCTATGACGCTGCTGTTTTGACAAAAGAGCTAAAAATACCTGAAGGAGTGATCGTTCCGAATCTTACCTTCGATTTTACAGCTGAAAAATTAGGAACGGAAGACGCAGACGGAAACGTTACGCTGGATTCGAAACAGCCTGATTGGACTATACCGTCGATTGAATTTAGTCAAGACGCCGGAAATCCAGAAAAAGGGTTAGTGGGTGACAGGGTTGTTAAAGCGACAGAGGATTTAATGAGTACGATAAAGGGATTAGCATTCGAGCATGCGGGTGTCTATCTTTACAAAGTGACAGAGGTAGATCCTAATAAATCAGCTGATATCATCTCGCATTATTCTGCTGCTGAGTACACTGTTAGGGTCTATGTAGAAAATAATGACAGCGGTGGGGTTGATGTTAAAGGGATCACCGTCTTAAAAGAAAAAGATGACGCTGGCAATGACGTTGGCAACAAGGTAGATCCAACGCCTAATCCGGGGGATTATGGTGGCAGCGAGTTTCGCTTTATTAACGAGTTTTGGGATGAAACAAATCTTGAGGTAGAAAAACAGGTTAAAGGCAAATCCGCTGACTTAACGAAGGATTTTAATTTTGAGATTACATTGAACATGCCAACAGCAGTCTCAGCTCCAGCGGGACATAAAATCATGTACCAATTGCCAGGTGAATCCAGCGCAACCCATGAATATGATGGAATCAATCCTATCAGCTTAAAATTGAAACATGGCGAAAAAGTTATTTTTGCCAATTTGCCAGTGGGTGCGACATATACAGTCGTTGAAAAAGCAGCGACGGGTTACACTCCAACAGCAGAAGTCACCGGGCGAGGCACTCATGGAACAGCAGACGCCGGAACAGCGGGAACGGATTATACCGTAACGATTGGATCGGAGACTAAGCTATTAGTAGACGCTGAAGATTTAGGGGCGGCGGACCCGATCAAAAATACCACTGTCGTTACTAATGAATTGAAGGAACCAAGCATTACCGGTGTCATCACAGATAACCTGCCGTTTGTTTTGATGATCGTGGTCGCAGGTGCAGGCATTGTTTTCTTAACACTAAATAAACGTCGCAGAGCGCAATAAAAGCATGACGAAAACTAAAAAGGAACAGGAGCAGCATTCGGTTTCTTTAGGTGTTTGGCTGGTGCGTAAAGTTAGTGATTTAATTGATCGCATAGCAGTAATAGTTCTATTGCTGCTATGCGCATATGGAATTTACGGCATGTGGGACACGAATCAGCTGCTATCCAATGCCCAATCGACTGAGGTACAGCAGTACAAGCCAGAAACGGATGACAGTCTTTCTTTTCAGGAATTGAAAAAGATCAATGATGAAGTGATTGCTTGGGTAACCGTTTATGGAACAAAAATCGATTATCCTGTCACCCAAGCCGATAACGATCAGAAGTATGTTCATACGAATGTATTGGGCGAGTATTCTTTGGCCGGCAGCCTCTTTTTAGCTAAAGAAAATGCGGCGAATTTCTCTGATTTTAACAGTATTATCTATGGGCATCACATGGATAAAGAAGCCATGTTCGGCGGTCTGGATAAATTTCGGGGAAAAACCTATTTTGATCAACATCAATATGGCAATCTCTTTTATGACGGAAAAGATTATGGAATCGAATTCTTTGCATTCATTCAGGGCGACGCCTATGACTGGCAGCTGTATAATCCAGGGGTTCAGGAGATAGCAGCTCGTGAATCCTATTTGTCGTATGTCATGGAACAAGCAAATCAAACGAGGCTGGTTGAAGTTAGCGGTGAGGATCGGATCGTTTTGTTAAGCACTTGCGCTTCTGAGCCGACGAATGGCCGGCATATTTTGATCGGGAAGTTGTATGCTGAACCGTTCGATGATCCCTTTTATAAGGAAACGACAGATACCCCCTTTTTGGGGATTGATCCTCAATCATGGTGGAGGAGGCTTCAAGCCTTGCCAAGATGGATCGGCGGTCTATTTTCAGCGATATGGATTTTATTAGTAGTCAGCTTGTTTTTAAGAAGAAAACAAAGGAAAGAAAGGAGTCGGGAAAATGATGACTAGTCGAAAGCGTGAAAAATATTTGCTGGTTTTTGCCTTTCTGCTTGTCGGCCTGTTCTTTCCCTCGTCGTCTTATGCTCAAACGACTATTCAAATACCGTTGGAGCAAATCTTTAAGGTCACTTCTGGCAAGCCGTCTCAGGAAGAACAGACAGGTGTCTATCTTCTGGAGCCGTTAGAAGCGGCAAATCCCATGCCGAATGATGTGCAAAAGTACCAACTAGCGCTTTCAGGTAACGAAAACGGGATGATCGAAGGCTTTGATTTTTCCCAAGAAGGGCTTTTTTCTTACAAGCTTTACCAGCAAATTCCCGCAAAAAAAGCAGGGGTGACTTATGATACTCAAGAGTATCTGATCACCGTTTTTGTGACGAGTTCCGCCGATGGGGTGAATGCGGAGGTAATCGTCAAAAATAATCAGAAGCTGAAGGTGTCTGCGGCGGCATTTACGAATACCTATTCTGCGAGGAACAGTTCTGAGAGCAGCGAACAGGAAGAAGCAAGTGCGGCTAATGCTTCCTTACCAGATACAGAACGAACAGAGAAGGTCCCAGATGCTTCGGAACAGGAACGCCGCTTGCCTCGGACGGGACAGCTGGCAGAAAATAGTTGGTTAATCGGCTTGGTGGTACTAATGATGGTTTATCTGCTTTACCAACGAAATCGACGAGTAAATAAAGATGAATAAGATGTCGATTCAATTTTGGTTGGATCGATCTCTTATCCTTTTTTCTGAGAACATGACAGGTCGTCCTGTTTCCATAAAAGAGGATAAGAATTGTATTGAGAAACAAGCGAGGAGGGTGGATGCAATGAGGCGTAAAAAGCGGCGGAAAAAAATCTCAAACGGGCTATCAATTTGGTTGATACTCATGCTTTTTTTAGTGAATGTTCCCTTCTCAACGATCTATGCGGAAACCATGGAAGCAACTTCCGCAATCGCAGATACTCAAGAACCAGCACAAAGTGTATCATCGTCTCAAGAATTTCAAGCTGAAGAATTGCAAGAAATCGCTGATTCGTCAGAGCCTGAAGAATCAGAAAGGCAGGAAGAAAACGAATCGACTACTGAAACAGCTCCGTTAGACGAAAGTGAAGAGGACGATGCTGATTCACTGCCTCAAGCGCAGTTTGACCTATCGGAAGAGGCGTATCAAGTTTATGATTCTTCGAATGGGTTACTTAGTTCCCATGCAACGTTAAAAGCCGCGGTCGATGCTTGTAATGCTGGCGGGGCAGGTTCATATACGATCCTAGTAACAGGTGATGACTCCGCGCAGGGGGAGGCGGCGACGATTGAAGCTGGTATTCAGATAACTTTGACCTCAGCTTCAAGCACGCCAGTTGTTATCAATCAGCAGATCGCGGCAAAGCAACGGCATGTGATCGTCAATGGCGGAAGTCTTACCTTAAAAAACATTATTCTTTCAGGAGAAGGAAAGCTCTTTGATGATTCTGACTGGGGCGGAACTAATGGCGGTATAGAAGTAAAAAAAGCTGGCAGTTTAACTGTTGATGAAGGCGCGGAGATCACTGAGACTTTTGGCAATAGAGGCGGCGCGATTGAGGCAGCTGGCAGCAGCAAAGTCTACTTAAAAAACAACGGTAAAGTCCATTTAAATCAGTCGAGTGATACAGGCGGCGGCATTTATGCGGCGGACAGTACAGTAGAACTCTCAGGAACCAGTAGTATCTCACAAAATATTGGACAATGGCGTACCGGCGGCATCAACCTAAGTAATAGTTCTCTCGTCATTAAGGATGAAGCGGCGATTGCTGGAAATACGGCTAAACATAATGAGGCGGGCGGTATCAAAGTTGAAAACAACAGTAGTGTGACTATGAATGGCGGCAGTATTTATATTACCGGCGGCAGCCTGAACCTGACGAACGGAAAGCTTCAAGAAAATACCGCTAGTGAAGCAGGCGGCGGGATCTATGCGCTGAATGCGGTGATCACTGCAGCAAACAGTGCAATCAATCAAAATACAGGAAAAGACGGTGCCGGAATTTATAGTAAAGACGGTTCTCTTGAATTAAGCGGGAGTACGGTTCAAGAAAATAGCGCAACGCTAGATGGCGGCGGTATTTATACTATAGATAATGCGATCATAGTAACAAATAGTAAAATCAGCAAGAATACAAGCGCGACTAGTGGAGGCGGTATTTTCATGCGGGGCAAGCCCCTTGAAATGACAGGGGGAGAAATTAGCAGCAATATTGCCAGTAACGATGGTGGTGGTATTCGTGCTACAAGCGGAGCGGAAATAACGATATCGGACAAGACTAGCTTGATCCATGGAAATGACGCTGCTTACGGCGGCGGTATTTCAGCCAACGAAAACACCAAGATTACGGTGACCGACGGAACGATTAGTGAAAATACAGCCAAACAGCGTGGCGGCGGTGTCAATCTGGACGGAACGGAAACGACTTTTACAATGACGGGCGGAGTAGTCAGTACCAATACCGCGCTTCAATCTGGCGGTGTTTTGGCGGATAAAGCCATCGTAGATATCAAAAGCGTCGCGTTCACAGAAAATCATGCGACAGGTAATCAGGCAGGCTCAGGATATGGCGGCGGGATTCTCGTTGAAAATAGCGGCAAAGCAACGATCGCTGATAGTACATTTACCGACAATACCGCTTATGACGGTGGCGGCATCTTTGTCAGTGAAAATAGCCAAGACTTAAAAATTACTAATTCTGCGTTTACCGGCAATCGAGTTCGACATCATGGCGGCGGGATAGTGGCCAATCGAACTACGACAGAAATAAACAAAGTCACTATCGAAAACAATCACGCCGATCGCTATGGCGGTGGCATAAAAATTAGTGATGAGACGGAACTGACAGTAATCGATAGTGAAATCAAACTGAATACGGCGAGATATGGCGGCGGACTTTCTGTTAACAGCGGAAGTAAAGTCGCGATGACTGATACAAATGTTGTCGGCAATACCGCGCTGCATATCTCCGATGAAACTGCCGAAGGAGGCACAGAAGAAGACAATAAAGGCGGCGACGGCGGCGGAATAAATATCGATTTACCTAACACTGTGTTTACCATGACTGGCGGAGAAATAGCAGGAAATACTGGAGAAAGCAGCGGCGGCGGGTTGTTTGCGACAGCTCAGGCAAAATTCACTTTAACGAATGTATCTGTCCGTGATAATACCGCAGTACTAGCTCATGGCGGCGGGATTCGTTTGGAGGATCATGGAAAACTGACGATTACTCAGAGCAGTGTTAGTAAGAATACTGCGCCTTATGGTGGCGGGGTGTCTGCGAATAGCGGGAGTACAATCAGAATGACCGGTGCTGCTAGTAAGATAGCAGAGAATAAAACGACTCACTTCGGCGGCGGTGTCAACGTCGATAACGCAGACACCGCATTTACGATGGAAAATGGGTCTATCGAAAATAATCCAGCCCGTAATGGCGGCGGCGTCTTCGCTAGTGATCATGCTCAATTTATTATGACCGGCGGAGCCATTACAAAAAATACGGCGGTCAACAACGGAGCAGGTTTGTATCTTCAAGCATCTGCAAAACTACACGTCTCCAACGGAACAATCTCCTTGAATGTGGCAGATAGAAGCGGCGGCGGGATTTTTACCGAAGATTATTATTACGCATCACCCGTGGATGCGGCTGCACATTATAAGAACATTACGATTATCAGCCCGGGAGTTGTTAGTGAGGACAATCGTTCTCAGGCAAAGCAACCTTTGCCTGAAGTAAATGGAACACTGAATTTTGATAAAGACTATCTGAATGATTATCAGGTCAATTATTTTCCGGATTCAGTAAAGATCGTCTATGACCCGAATGGCGGGGTAGGGAATCTTTATGAGGAACGCTACCATGATGGCGCGGAGCCAGTGGTCATTCCGATTCTTTCGGAAGAAGATCTGAATTATCAGCCTCCGCTGGATAATCCTGAGTACGTCTTTTTATACTGGTGTGAAAGCAGTGATGGGCAAGGGAAACGATATAGTACTGGCGGCACGGATACGATTACGATGGACGGTGATAGATACCTTTACGCGATTTGGGGACCGCCGACGACACTTTCGGGAACGGTCTTTCTTGATAAAAATAAAAATAATTTTTATGACTTGAAGGAAGAATTAGAAAATCGAGAAGTGACGTTGTATAAGAAAGATGAAGTCACGCAAGAATACGTTGCTATTGAAACAACGTTTACGAATCAAGATGGGAAGTATTATTTTGCGGTAGGAGATAAAGCCTCCTATAAAATCTCTGTAAAAAAAGTAGATGGCGAATATGGGAAATACGGCTTTACTAAAAAGGGAACCACGGAGCTTAACAGTCATGTAAATCAAGACGGTTTCTCCGATCCATTAACGATTGATATTCAAAATGAAATGAAACCAATTCTTAATGCCGGTTACATTGAGTCGGTTGTCGTTACAGGAATTAAATTGGACACAGCAAATTGGTGGGTTTATTTGGTACTCATCGTTTTGGGTGGGCTTGTAGTTAACCGATTCTATCTATTGCGGAAAATCGGATAAACTAACGAGGTGTGACAAAAAATTTCGGCCTATTTCCAATAACGCTGTTTCGGGTTCACTGGATAATCGAAAGAAGGAGTTGTGACGAGATTTTTGTCACAGCTCCTTTTCGTCGTTTATCTATTCATGCAGCTCCAGCGGCAAGCCGTCTGGATCGAAGAAAAAGGTCATCTTTTCACCAGTAAAGTCATCGGTCCGCAACGGTTCACATTCAATACTGTGACTGCTTAAATAAGCAACAGCAGATTCGATATCATTCGTTTTAAACGCTAAGTGGCGTAATCCCGCAGCTTCTGGAAAGCTGGGGCGTTTTGGCGGATTTTGCGGGGCGAAGATTTCTAACTCCGCGTCGTTCAGCTGCAAATCCAATTTATAATCTTGGCGCTCTGGGCGGTAATTCTCACGGATGATCGGTAAACCCAGCACATCGACATAAAACTGGCGCGCCTTTTGGTAATCAGAGACAATAATCGCGACGTGATGGATTGCAGAAAAATCTGGTTTTGACATGAGCGTGTCCTCCTTGTTTTTCTTGATCGAACCCGCTTTATCGGCAAAAAGCTGAAGGGCTTCGACAAGTCTTTCCTAAGTATAAGCTAGTTGGAATAAAAAAAGTATGTTATACTCCAATCAATTGAAGAGAAACATTTGGGGTGCTTTATGGCTGAGATTATACCCATGGAACCTGATGCAGTTAAAACTGACGCAGGGAAATGTAGCTAACGACTGATTGTACCCGACCATTTTATTTTGGTTGGGTTTTTCTGTTTTTCTTAGGTATCTTGATCTCGTTGTTTCTCATGGAAAGGAGGATTAACGTGGAGAAAAGTAAAATCCATAAATTGACACTGCTGGCTTTAATGATCGCGTTGGATGTTGTCTTATCACCATTGATGCGGATCGAGGGGATGGCGCCAATGTCTAGTGTCATGAATATTGTGGCCGGAGTGTTGTTGGGTCCGGTCTATGGAACACTCATGGCTTTTGTCTGTGCATTGATTCGAATGACGATGTTGGGGATTCCGCCGTTAGCGTTGACGGGTGCAATATTTGGCGCCTTTTTTGCAGGATTGTTTTATCGATTAGGCGGGAAACTAATTTGGTCGATGCTGGGGGAAATATTTGGAACAGGTATTTTGGGTTCATTATTATCCTATCCGGTGATGGTGTGGTTTACCGGCAGTCAAAGTGATTTGTATTGGTTTATTTATACGCCGCGTTTTGTCGGTGCGACGCTGATCGGTTCGGCGATCGCGTTCGTCGTATTGGTGAAGCTACAGGAAACAACGATTTTCAAACGTTGGCAGCGCTTATTTTTGAGTGAGAGGATGTTTGGATGATCAAAACGAAGGTTTCAAACGTATTTCCATTTGCAGATGCGCCGTTGGTTCATTGTATAACTAACGAGGTCACCTGTGAAACGGTGGCGAATGCCTTGCTGTATATCGGTGCTAAGCCCATCATGGCCTCTGATCCAAGAGAGTTCAATGAGTTGTTTCAACAAACGGACAGTTTATTGCTGAATATCGGTCATTTATCAGAGGAGCGGGAAGCGAGTCTGATTGCTGCGGCTAAGCTGGCGAATAGGGGACAAAAACCGAGTGTTGTCGATCTGGTGGGCTATGGTGTCAGTCAGACTCGTGATCAGGTCGGTCGTTTGTTGATTGCGGAAAACCCTACTGTGGTGAAAGGCAACATTTCCGAACTGCGTAATTTTTGCGGCTTGCCAAGCCATGCTCGTGGAGTAGACGGCAGTGAGCTGGATCAAGGTGAAGCAGCACTCGAAGAATTATCCGCAGCACTGCAGCAAATAGTCAAACGCTATCCCCAAACGACTTTTTTAGCGACCGGCAGCCAAGACATTGTCGTCGATCAAAAATGTATTCGCCGCTTAGCTAACGGAGTGCCGGCGTTGGATCGATTCACTGGTACAGGTGATATTGTCGGCGCGATGATTGCTGCTTTATTAGGATGTGGAGTAAAAACAGCGGAGGCGGTTGTTGCCGCGGTCAGCTATTTTAATCTTTGTGGAGAGCAAGCCGGAGATGCGATCGGTTTAGCCGCTTTTCGCCAAGAAACATTGAATCAACTTTCGATCTTAATGGAAAAAGACTGGTGGATTGAAGTGAAAGGATGGGAAAAGCAGTGGATTTAACCTTGTATTTAGTAACAGGACGTTATGATTTTAGCGACGAAAAATTTTTAGCGGTGATCGAAGAGGCCTGTAAAAATGGCGTAACTCTAGTTCAACTACGTGAAAAGGAATTAGTGACTGGGAAATTTTATGAGCTTGCTTTAAAAGTCAAAGCCCTCACAGATCAGTATCAGATTCCTCTGATCATCAATGATCGAGTGGATATTTGTTTAGCTGTCGATGCGGCAGGAGTGCACATCGGCGATGATGAGCTGCCGGTGGCGGTCGTACGCTCGTTGATTGGGCCAGAAAAAATCTTAGGCGTTTCGGCGAAAACAGTTGAACGTGGGGTAGCAGCTGAAAAAGCGGGAGCAGATTATTTAGGGATTGGCGCGATGTTCCCTACGAAAACCAAAGATACTCCGCTGACGACCAAAGAAACGTTAAAGGCTATTAATGATGCGGTGACTATCCCAAGTGTGGCAATCGGCGGAATCAAAGAAGAAAATTTGACTGATCTTCGTGGAACCGGCATTGCGGGTGTCTCGATCGTCAGTGAGATCATGCGGGCGCAGGCTGTAGGTGAGAAAGTCCGCCGTTTAAAAGAAAAAATTACTGAAGTATTCGTGTAATTCAGTACCTTAACGGAATACGAATGGGAAATTTATCTTTGAAAATCCCTTAATATGAATTTGGAGGCATAGGAAATGATTAATCAAACACCTCAGGTCGTAACGATCGCTGGTTCTGACTCTGGCGGCGGCGCAGGCATTCAAGCAGATCTTAAAACATTTCAAGCTCGAGAAGCCTTTGGCATGAGCATCATCGTGGCACTTACTGCTCAAAATACGTATGGTGTGCAGGACAGCATGGCGATCCCTAGCACATTTATTGAAGAACAGTTTGATTCCCTGGCAGCTGATTTTGCGATCGGAGCTGCGAAAACAGGAATGTTAGCTGATGTGGAACGAGTGGAGACCGTTGTAAAGAAATTGAAGCAGGTCGATTTTGGCCCATTGGTCGTTGATCCAGTGATGGTGGCTAAAGGCGGACACCACTTACTGCAAAGTGATGCGGTGAAAACGATCAATCAGAAGCTATTGCCGTTAGCTGCGATCGTAACGCCTAATTTGCCGGAAGCAGAAGTAATTATCGGGCAGCGGATCGTTACAGATCAGGAGATGGTCGATGCGGCCAAGAAGCTGCAAGCTTTCGGTGCACAAAATGTAGTCGTAAAAGGCGGTCATAGTGAAAACAAAGACGCCGCTGATTTTGTTTTGCTGGCATCAGGAGAAAACTTCTGGATGAGTGCTCCGAGAGTAGCTACAGCTAATACCCATGGCACGGGGGATACCTTCTCTGCTTGTATCGCTGCCGAGTTGGCTAAAGGAACCGAATTAAAAGAAGCGATCATTATGGGAAAGAAATTTATTCAAGCAGCTATCAGCCAGCCGATTTTTGTTGGGCATGGTCATGGGCCGACGAATCATTGGGCTAAGATGCTGGATGGTATCGTGATCAAATAGAAGAGGTTGTAACAGAAGCTACTTCAGGCATACCGTTTGTTCGGAAAAGGAGCTATGACAAGATTCTTGTCATAGCTCCTTTCCTACGATTAGTCAAGAGAAATAACAGAGAAATTTTCTAATGCTTTTTCTTGCTAAGAGAGCGCACACCTTTTTCCACACTAAAT
>Ga0153985_1000137_pt1 | contig 22642 bp, 23 predicted proteins | sample TSGA069MetaG_FD_104715 | JGI IMG/M metagenome (GOLD analysis project Ga0153985, IMG submission 104715) | Attine ant fungus gardens microbial communities from Georgia, USA - TSGA069 MetaG | ecosystem: Host-associated > Fungi > Mycelium > Unclassified | place: USA: Georgia, Alexander Wildlife...
AATTGACTTGCTAGCATATTGCTTGCTATGTTGTTTGTTTCTATTAAAAGAAACGCCCTACACATTTGGTTTGTTTTATTCGTTCAGTTTTCAAAGGTCTACATTGTTTGTCGCTTTGTTTCAGCAACTTTTATATCTTAACAGCTTGCTGAATGAAAGTCAAGATTTTTTTCAATTAATTTTGAAAATTTCTTTGAAACTCAATTGACAACTTCGAAATAATAACATTCAAAAAAATGCTTGTCAACAGTTATTATTTGTTGTCAAATCAATATGTTTCAGCAACGTTATTGATAATATCATATTGAAAAATAATGTCAAACATTTTTCATTTTTTCCAAAAAAAGATTCTATAAAAATGAAAATGAACTAGCAAAAAGCTAGTCCATCGCCACTTCTATCCCGTAATGATCACTAATTGTATGCTCATTTTCCCCATTAAAAACAATGCAATATTTTTTTATTCCAAATTTTTTTGAGGTGAAAACATAATCTATCCGAAGCTTTGCGGTATTTTTATCCCAACCATCAATGGATTCTTCAACTGTGTTTTCCCCATGTTTGTTTTCTGCAAGAGTGAAAGCATCCTGCAGTCCTAGCGAGCTTTCTAAAACTAAATCATAGCCCTCACTTTTTTTTCTTGCATCATTATTGAAATCTCCCATAATAATCAGCGCATCATCTCGTTCTAACAGCGCTTTTTCCAGCGTTCCCCATTCGTAGGCAAAAGACTTTCCATTCGTCTGCCACCAAGAAAAATGACCACTTACTACTATTAATCTCTGATTATTAATCACTGTTTCTCCTATCAAAGCTCTTCTCGTGTGATAATCAATCGGATCAGACGTCGCAGATATCAATAAACTTGTCGGTTCTATCGGCGTTTTCGACAATAGCCCAACCCCTTCATGATAAATATCATACCCGATATGATTGTAGGTCCAACTCCAATAATAATAACAACCCAGCTCTTTCAATCGTTCAGTTAGACAGAATAAAAAATTATCTTTATGAATTGCTTGCTGTTTTGTTGTCGGTTGAAAATAGCTGTCTACATGCGCTAAGGGACTTGCAACAAGCTGATTAACTTCTTGCAGTCCAATCAAATCATACTCTTCTTTAGCAATCCGGAGTGCCAAAACCTCAATTTGCTGTTGATCATCCTCTTCCATCCAACTATGAGTATTCAAGGTTAGTGCTTTGATTGTTCTCGCCTCACTTTAATAATCAATCGTTCCTACCGTTTCACCACGAGAAACAAGTCCTGTTTTGGCATAATGGTAATTTTCAATCTTGTCACCATTTGTGAATACTACGATCATCGTTGTCATTTTTCCAGCTTTTTGAATTTTTGCTAGATCTGCTGTGGCAATTATTTTGCCAGCTTTCACCTTATCACCTTCATGAACCTTAACTTCAAAAGCTTCTCCCTTTAAATCTACTGTATCAATTCCCATATGGAGCAGCACTTCTATCCCATCGATTGTTCTTAATCCAATAGCATGCTTCGTTGGAAAGACAGAAACGATTGTACCAGCGACTGGACTAGCAATCTCACCATTTTCTGGTATAACTGCAAATCCTTCACCCATAATTTTTTGCGAAAATACATCATCTTGCACTTGAGCGATGGGAATCAGTTCACCATTCGCTGGTGCTACAAAATCAGCCTGCTTTCCTTGGAAATTCATCGCCGTCTTTTCTGGTTCATGTGAGGGTTCTTGAAAATTAGCAACAGGTATCTCCATGCCTGAATCTAACAAATCTTGAATATCTGATTTCAAGATGTCTGCTTTTGGACCGTAAACCGCTTGCACACCGTTGTCTTTGACTAAGAGTCCCATTGCTCCGGCTTTCTTCCAATCTTCTTCTCCACCGACAACATTTTTATCCGCCACTGTTACTCGTAAACGCGTCATACATGCGTCGACATCTGTGATGTTTTGTGGGCCTCCCAATAAATTAATGATTTTCACAATTTGCGAATCCACCGATACAGTCTCATCTGCCACTGTGTTTAAAGTCTCATCAGTATCAACTTCGTAGTTCCCATTTCTTCCAGGTGTCGCATAATTGAATTTCTTGATCATGAAATTAGCAAAAAAGTAGGTAAATACGCCAAATGCAATACTGGTCAATACAAAATTAAGCAGATCATTCCCTAATCCAGCTCGTAAAGCCATCGGCACTCGAGTAAGCAGCTCAATATTTCCAAATGAATGAACCCGTAGATTGATTAAGTCAGCCATTGCAAAGGCTGCTCCTTGAATCACTGCGTAACAAGCATACAATGGTACTGCGACAAACATAAACATAAATTCCAGTGGTTCAGTTACACCGGTTAAAAATACAGCAACTGCAGCAGAAAGGAACATTGACTTATATTTTTTCTTCTTATCAGGGTCAACATTACGATACATGGCTAAAGTTAAACCCATCAAAATACCTGACGAACCAATCATTTGACCAACTTTAAAACGTGCTGGCGTCCATTGAGTCAACACATCTTTATATTGAGATAAATCTCCGCCGTTCTTCAAATTGACTAAATCAGTTGCCCAGGCCAACCACAGTGGGTCTTGACCAAACACTTGGCTGCCCGCTTGTGCGCCAGTTAAAATTTCGTAAGTACCGCCTAATTGTGTATAGTTCATCGGTATCGTCAACATATGATGCAATCCAAACGGTAAGAGCAAACGTTCCAACGTTCCATAAAGGAAGGGCGCTAATATTGGTGCTGTATCTTGAGAATTAGCGATCCATTTACCAAAATCATTTATTCCAGTTTGAATGATTGGCCATACTAGGGCCAACACTAAAGCTACGATAACCGAACGTAAGATGACTACAAAAGGTACAAAACGTTTTCCATTAAAGAAAGTCAGCACTTCTGGTAGTTTCCGGAAATTGTAATACTTATTATAGGCTGTGGCGCCGACAAACCCAGCAATGATACCGACAAATACACCCATGTTTAGAGCTGGCGCCTCAAGGACACTCGTGAAATAACCATTGACCATGATTTCTTGTCCAAACAAAGTATGAGTGACAGCACTAGGATCAGCTAACATTTCTGTAGAAATTCCAAAGATCGCACCAGTGATTCGATTAATTAAAATGAATGATAGCCCTGCAGCAAATGCCCCACCAGCTCTTTCTTTAGCCCAACTTCCACCAATCGCCAACGCAAAAAGCAGATGTAGATTACCAATGATAGCCCAACCGATATTTTCAACTACCCCACCAGTCGTTACTAGCCAACTGAGATTTTCGTTGATTAAAGGTAGCGACTTTCCGATGCTTATCATCAAACCCGCTGCTGGCATTACTGCTATTACCACCATTAAGGCCTTTCCGAATTTTTGCCAAAATTCAAAACTAAAAATCTTTTTGATTCCCTTCATTCTTGCTCCTCCTAATTTTTATAACATTGATTCTTTATAATTGAAAAATCGATCATTGTCTCAAGCACTTATTCTATCAGACTTTCTAAATAGCGCTCACGTAACGAAATCGGTTTCGTTAAATTGCATTATATACTCATTCACTTGCTTTGTAAACTCTTTCAGAACAAATATTTTGATTTTTCTTATATCAAACAGACAAACCATTCTTTAATCAATTATAAATTTCACTTGACTTGCGCAACCGGTTGCGTTTATGATAGAGCTAAGAAAACATAAGGAGGACTATCATGAAAAATGCTCAACGTCTTTTTGAAATTGACCCTTGGAAAATTCGGACCACTACTTTAGATAAAGAAAATCGCCGCCTGCAAGAATCCTTAACTAGTATAGGAAACGGCTATATGGGAATGCGCGGTAATTTTGAGGAAAACTACAGTGGCGATCATCATCAAGGGACATACCTTGCAGGAATTTGGTACCCTGATAAAACTCGAGTTGGATGGTGGAAAAACGGCTATCCTGAGTATTTCGGTAAAGTCATCAATGCTCTTGATTTCATCCAAATGAGAGTATTCGTGAATAATCAAGAGATTGATTTAGCTATTACGCAATTCGAAGATTTCGATTTAGAATTGAACATGCAGAACGGTGTTCTTACGCGTTCTTTTGTTATATCTGTGAATAGTGCCAAAATTCGCTTTACTTTTGAGCGTTTTTTGAGTGTCGTAAAACAGGAACTCGCTGTGATACGTCTTACCGCTGAAAGCCTATCAGGTGATGCAGATTTGAAAATAGTCTCTAAATTGGATAGTAACGTTCACAACGAGGACAGTAATTATGAAGAGATGTTTTGGTTAGAAAAAGAGCGCGGACACCGAGATGATATTAGTTTTTTAACAACACAAACCATTCCAAATAACTTTGGAATTGAACAATTTTCGGTGACAGGCGCAATGAAACATATTAGTTCTTCCATTGGTATTCAACAAGATGATACCTTAGAGGTAGCTGAAACTTTTACCTATGACTTAAAAGCTGGACAGTCAATTCAATTAGAAAAACGAGTCATTATTCTGACTAGCCGGGATATCCCTGAATCAGAGCACGGTGAAAAAGCCATTGCTTTACTAACAAAATATGGCGAGTCATATGAAGAACTATTAGCTGAGCAAAATGAAGCTTGGGCAAATCGTTGGGCTTTAGCAGATGTATTGATCGATGGAGACGATGAAGCGCAACAAGGCATTCGTTTCAATATTTTCCAATTGTTCTCTACTTATTATGGTGAAGACGAACGCTTAAACATTGGACCAAAAGGCTTCACAGGTGAAAAATATGGTGGCGCTACTTATTGGGATACGGAAGCCTACGCAGTTCCGATGTACTTAGGAATTTCTGACCCGAATGTTACCAAAAACCTATTAAAATACCGACATAATCAGTTGCCGCAAGCGCAGCATAATGCTCGTCAACAAGGATTACAAGGTGCCCTGTATCCAATGGTGACATTTACTGGTATTGAATGTCATAACGAATGGGAAATCACCTTCGAAGAAATTCATCGGAATGGTGCTGTCGCCCATGCGATCTACAACTATACAACCTATACAGGGGATAATAGTTACATCCAAAAAGAAGGACTTGAAGTCTTAACTGAAATTGCACGTTTCTGGGCTGATCGTGTGCATTATTCAAAACGTCAGAAAAAATATATGATTCACGGCGTAACGGGACCAAATGAGTATGAGAATAATATTAACAATAACTGGTACACCAATTATTTGGCAACTTGGGTCCTTTCATATACTTTAGAAAACTATCAAAAATATCAAGATCAAACGACTGTTTCTATATCTTCCGACGAACAAGCAAAATGGCAAGATATTATCGACCATATGTATTACCCAGCTGATGAAGAACTAGGCATTTTTGTTCAACATGATACCTTCTTAGATAAAGACTTAATGCCAACAGCTGATCTAGATCCGAAAGATCGCCCATTAAATCAAAATTGGTCTTGGGATAAGATCTTGCGTTCTTGTTTCATTAAACAAGCAGATGTTTTACAAGGAATTTATTTCTTTGGTGATCAGTTTACTGCCGAAGAAAAACGGAAAAATTTTGAATTTTATGAACCGATGACCGTTCACGAATCTTCACTCTCAGCATCTGTTCATGCGATTCTAGCTGCTGAACTTGGATTAACAGAAAAATCAATGGAAATGTATCAGCGAACAGCTCGTTTGGACTTGGATAATTACAACAACGACACTGAGGATGGCCTGCACATCACTTCTATGACAGGCAGTTGGCTGGCTATCGTTCAAGGGTTCGCTCAAATGAAAACAAATATTGGTACATTAAGCTTCGCACCATTGTTGCCAAAAGAATGGGAGCAATATTCCTTCCATATTAATTACCAAGGGCGTCTACTAGCAGTTAGCGTAAATCAGAAAGAAGTTCAAATTGACTTGAAAGATGGCCCATCCTTAGCTATGATGCTTTATGGGAAGGAAGTCTCATTAAGCGATTCATTAACGGTTCCATTGAAACAGGAGGAATCAAATGTTTAAAGGTGTTTTGTTTGATCTAGATGGTGTCATTACCGATACAGCTGAGTATCATTACTTAGCATGGAAAAAAATAGCAGATGGCCTTGGAATATCAATTGATCGGCAGTTTAACGAGAAGTTGAAAGGCGTAAGTCGCGAAGATTCTTTGCAGTTGATCCTTGAACACGGCAATCGTGAAAAAGAATTTTCTGAGGTTGAATTTAATCAATTAGCAAAATCAAAAAACGATAATTATGTTGAAATGATTCAAGCCGTTTCACCCAAAGACGTCTACCCAGGCATTTTAGAATTGCTAAAATCGTTGAAGAACGCTGGGATAAAAATATCGCTAGCATCAGCTAGTAAAAACGGACCCTTTCTATTGAAACAAATGAAACTAACCAACTATTTCGATGGCATCGCTGATCCTGCATCAGTAAGTGCTGGTAAGCCAGCACCTGACATTTTTGTTTTAGCCGCGCAAATGGTTGGATTAACACCTGAAAAATGCATCGGGATTGAGGATGCTAAAGCTGGAATAACCGCTATTAAGGCTAGCGGCGCACTACCTATAGGTGTAGGAACTGTTGAACAGCTAGGCGATGATATCGCTTTAGTTGATTCAACTGCCGAACTCACTTTGGATTTTTTACAAAAACAATGGGATAAGTAATTATTATTGAGAAAGGAGAGCGAAAAAAATGGTATCTACAGTCAAGGACGTAGCTAAGAAAGCGAAAGTCTCTCCTTCTACTGTTTCCCGTGTGATCAATGACCACCCTAGTATTTCCGCCGAGACAAAACAGCGGGTTCGAAAAATTATGGATGAGATGGGCTATTTTCCAAATATCACTGCTCGAAACCTTGGGAAACAACGAGCGAATTCTTTCGGTGTGATTTTACCTCCGCTTGACTCTCGTGAGCGTTTAGGCAATCCGTTCTATTTAGAACTGCTGAATGCCGTTAACGAAACTGCTGCAGACTTCCAAATCACCACTGCTGTTGCATCAGCTAACAACATCAACACTTTGCTAGAAAATGTGATTCAAATGCATCGCCAAAAACAAGTCGACGGATTCATCTTAGCCTATTCTGAAAAAGACGATCCGATAGCAGAGTACCTTTATCAAAACCAAGTGCCCTTCACCTTGATCGGGCGTCCACCAAAAAGGGAAGCTGATATCGTTTATGTCGATAACGATAACCAGCTTCTTGGTAAGCAGGCCACCGAGCATTTGATTGATAAAGGACATAAAAATATCTTGTTCGTCTCAAATGTTAATCAAGAAGTGATTTTTTTCGAGCGCTATTTTGGTTATCAGGAAGCAATGATGCTCCAAGGTTTCCCTACTCATTCGCCGTTAGCGATGTTACAGCCGGAAGATTACACTCAGTTTCCGGAAGTAATTGAAAAGACCGAGGCGACTGCGTTAGTTGTAATCGATGATATTTTCGCCTTACGTATGATCCAACTAGCAACATTACATGGATACAAAGTACCTGATGACCTTTCAGTAATCAGCTTCAATAACTCGATCTTTGCGACCTTGGTTCATCCCTATTTGACAACGATCGATATTGACATTTCTGATCTTGGACGCTTGGGAACCCAAAAATTAATGGAACAAATTGATCAAAAACAATCGAGCGGGGTTCAATTAGTCGTACCGCATCATTTGATTCAAAGAGAAACGGTTCGCACGATTTAAATTATCATTAAATACGACCTGTCCAACTTGTGGCAGGTCGTTTTTTTGTATATACTAGCCAAAAATCAGAGAGAAAGTGGTATAGATGATTCTAATTTTTGGTCTACTCTTAGTGCTTTTTCTGATCTATTGTCGTTACTCAACTTATCAATTGATCGAAAAGCATTTTCAAATTACTAAAACTGAACAACTTACTATCAAAACTGGTGCAAAAAAAGGGTTAACAATCGCTCAAATTAGCGACAGCCACTTCTCGTTATTTTATTCTCCAAAACGGTTCGATAAAATTGTTAATAAATTGAATCAAACAGAACCAGATATCGTCCTATTCACTGGTGACTTGATCGAGAATTATCACTATTGGCAAACACGAGACTGCCAAACTATCAGTCAACAACTAGCTAGAATCAAAGCTTCAAAAGGGAAATTCGCTGTTCTTGGTAACCATGATTATCGATCCAACGGGCATGAAGCTGTTAGTCAGATGTTAGCAGATGGAGGTTTTACTTTACTGAATAATCAAAGTACGCTCGTAGATCAGATAAATTTGACGGGAATCGACGATGGGCAAGAAGGTCAGCCCGATTACAACACACTTCCTATAAAAGCCAGCTTTTCTATTTTAATGGTACATGAGCCTGATCAAATCAGACACCTGCCCGAGCTTGGGCGTTTTGACTTAATTTTATCCGGCCATAGTCACGGTGGACAGATCCGCTTCCCCTTGCTGCCTTACAAAAATTTTGGTTCAAAACTCTATGATAAAGGCGTATATAATTTGACTCCCAAAACCAGTCTAGTCGTTAATACTGGCTTAGGAACGACAGGGCCTCCCTTACGCTTCAGGGTTACTCCTGAAATTTTGTATTTCCATCTATAGAAAAAAGTGTGAGAATCCTAGGAAGGAGGACTCTCACACTTTTTTTACGCATGAAGCTTTTTGCTAATATAAGGAATCATAATTGGGACTAAAGAAACAAAAACAATCAATAGCATAATCAATGAAAAATGTTCGCTGACAATTGGAATGTTTCCCAAAAAATATCCTGCTAAACTGACAAGCGTTCCCCAAACAATAGCACCAAAAATATTAAAACTTGAAAAAATCCTCCAGTTCATTTTACTTGAACCAGCAATAAATGGGATGAACGTCCGAACAAACGGCATAAAGCGACCTAAAAAAATCGTCCATTTCCCTCGTTCATTGAAAAAATTTTCCGTCTCTCGTACTTTATCCTCTTTAATAAAACGAGAAATCGGCTGATGATACAACGCTTTTACACCGATCATATGACCAATCCAATAATTCATCATATCACCTAAAATTGCCGCTATCACACAGATTCCAATCACATAGGGCAAGTAAAGAACATTGCCCCCTAGAGCTGTCAATGCCCCTGCCGCAAATAAAAAGGAATCCCCTGGCAGGAAGGGGAAAATGACAACCCCTGTTTCAATAAAAACAATTGCGAATAAAATCGGATAAATTCCCAAGCCATATTGATGAACCAACGACACCATGTGAGCATCGATATGCAAAATAAAATCAACTAAAGCCATATACTAAACTCCTTCTGAAAAGATTTCCTTCCTATCATACGACTTTCTAAGAAAAAGGAAAGTAAGATTCCCTGTTCTATAGAAAAAATAAATTTTAATCGGAAAATGGTATAATAATAAAAAAGAACAAAAGGAGTAATTTATGAGCGTTCTTTCTCATATGAAGAGCATGCAGAAGGAAATGTCTGCAGCCGAAAAAAAAATATATAGTTTCATTCGCGATAATAGTGAAAAAGCCTCCGGTATGACAGCTAATGAAATTGCCGAAGCCTCCGGCGCGAGTGCGCCTACCGTGGTACGCTTTTCAAAAAAAATGGGGTACAATAGTCTCACGGATCTTAAAATTGAGCTTTCTGCTGAAACGATACAAGGTCGTAGTAATAGTTCTTACAGCGATGTTGATCATGACGAAACATTCCACAGTCTAAAAAACAAATTAGCGAGTAACGCACGTTATACGATTGATGAAACCACCACTTTATTTAATGAAGAGGTCTTTCTAAAAGCTTGTAAGCTGTTAGAAGAAAAGAGATTTTGCTATGTTTTAGGTATCGGCGCTTCTAACCTTGCGGCCACTGATATCGTCCAGAAATGGAGCCGTTTAGGAAAAAATATCATCAGTGAACCAGATTACAATACGATTTTACCGCAACTGATTTTACATCAAAAAGAAGCAGTCATCTGGTTAATTTCTAATTCTGGTTTGACCTCTGAATTGATTGCGCTAGCCGAAACAGCAAAAGATCTTGGAATTCCAATCATTACCTTGACTCAATTTGGTCAGAACCCCTTGTTAAAACTATCCGATGTTTCCTTACAGACTTCAAGGCCAACCGAAGCAACGTATCGTAGCGCCGCGACAGATTCTATCTTAGCTCAGTTCATTACGATTGATTTATTATTTTATGTCTATATCAGCCGTAACAAAGAAAATGCTGAAAAAATTTACACAACACGAGCGATCGTCCAGGAATATCGAAAAAAATACTTTTAAAGAAGAGCGGAAAGAAATGACATCTTTCCGCTCTTCTTTTTACTAGCACTCTATCCAAATGATGATTCGTACGCTCGAACCTGTTATGATTTTTTCTTTTTTCCTAATTGCCGCCTTAAGCGGGAGCAAGTGTGTATCTTGCTTCGTATCAAACCAAATAGCCGTTTGCCATTTACTCTTGCCGATTTCAGCTGTGACTTTCATTCTCCCCCAGCCTTCTTCCATAGACTTAAAACTAGCTCGAATCGCTGTTGAAAGTTCTTTAGGAAGTGAAACCATTGTCCAGCCGGTCATCTCAGGCGATGAAGAATGATGATAAACTATAGCTGAAAATTCGTATTTTATTCGCTCATTATCCAACTAATTTCCTCCTCACCTTCTTAACTTTCAATAAATTGTATCACAGATAAAGCGATGAAACGCTGACTTTCTTTTTGTTTCTCGAAAATAGCAAAGAGCGGGCCAAATCGGCACCGCTCCCTTTTACTTCTATTTGGTAGTCACTTTAAAGACTTCTTCTGAAGCGTTGACTGCTCCGATTTTCTCAAGTACTTGGGTTTCTACATCATTCATATTGGTAATCACCACCATCATTGACGTACCTTTGCCAGCTTCTTTGATCGCTGTCAAGTCAACATCGGCTACTTGGGTTTCAGGAGTAACATTTTGCCCTTCTGTTATTAGCACGTCAAAGGGCTTGCCGTCTAACTCCACCGTATTAATTCCCATGTGGAGTAAAACTTCTAGTCCGCTGTCAGTTGTGATACCTATCGCATGTTTCGTCGGGAAAATCGTTGAAATTTTACCGGTAACAGGTGCAAATATTGCGCCATCGATTGGTTCAACAAAATAACCTTCTCCCATCATTTTTTCAGCAAAAACAGGATCTGCTGCTTCTTCTAGGGGATGCACTGAACCGTTAGCCACCGCTGTAAAAGAACTTGTTACATGTGACGCTACTGACGTATTCACTATTTCAGTTGGTTCCGAAATCGGAGCTTCCGCTAATTCTTGTTCCGCTAATTTATCTTTTGGAATACCAAAGAAATAAGTAGCGATAAATCCACCAATATACGCTGCCAACAAACCAAGGACGTAACCCCACCAACGACCATTAGCAATCAATGGAATCAACGCTGCCCCTGAAGGCCCGATTGCAATCGCTCCAACTCCACCGATTGCACCAATTACAGCGCCACCGATACCACCGCCTATGCATGCAGTGATGAACGGGCGTCCCAGCGGCAATGTCACTCCATAAATCAACGGCTCGCCAATACCTAAAATACCAACAGGTAATGCACCTTTGATCATTTCAGTCAATTCTTTGTCCTTACGTAATTTGATCCATAGAGCAAAAGTAGCACCAACTTGCCCGGCACCAGCCATTGCCAAGATTGGTAATAATAACGTTTTTCCAGTTTCGCCAATCATTTGAATATGAATTGGCGTCAAGATTTGATGAAGCCCAAACATAACCATAGGCAAGAATAGGGCACCTAGGACAAATCCTGAAAACGCGCCACCGACTGATAGTACCCAGTTAATCCCGCCGACCATACCGTTGGAAATGAATCCTGCTAACGGCATAATCAAAAATATCTCCAATAAACCGATCACTAATAAGGAGAGCATTGGGGTAATGATGATATCCACTGCGTCCGGAATAATTTGATGTAATTTTTTTTCAACGATTGACAATAGCCATACAGCGAAGATGACACCAATAATCCCACCTTGCCCAGCAGCTAATGCATCACCAGTGAATAAATTTTTAATAGGTGCTTCAGGATTCATCCCTGTCAACAACACTACCGCACCGATTACACCGCCAAGAGTAGGGTTCGCCCCAAAAACTTGGGCTGCATTAACGCCTGTGAAGATAACTAGGTAACTAAACATACCGTTTTTCAAAATATTCAGGATATCGACAAATTGTTGCCATGTAGCCGCATCAATCGTGCCCGCTGTAATCAAGTTTGCCATTACTGCCGCCACACCAGCAATCAATCCTGAGCCGACAAAAGCAGGAATCATTGGTACGAAAATATTAGAAATATCTTTTAAAATGGCTTTAAACGGTGAACTTTTTTGTTTAGCCTTTTGCGCAGCCTTCATTTCGGCAGCTTTTGCATTGACTTTATCTTTGCCAGAATCATGGGGGAGTTCTTCTCCAAGACTAACCCCGGCAATATCGACCATCTCTTTAGCTACTTTGTTGACTTTTCCAGGTCCGATAATGACTTGCAATTGTTCATCATCCACTACCCCAAGTACTCCAGGGATACTTTTCAATTTTGCCTGATCGACTTTACTATCGTCACGTACACTCATTCTCACACGTGTCATGCAATGTACAACGCTTTGTACGTTCTCCATCCCGCCGGCACCTTCATAGATTTCTTTAGCAATCTGATTCAAAGTTAATTCTTCTTTCGCCATTGTTCGCCCCTCCTAAATTGTCTTTTTAACAAATCCATCAGCTTGGATCAATTTCTCTTCTGCTTCTTCTTTAGTACTATTCGTCAAAATCATTACGATCGCTAATTTAACATTTTGTTCCGCTTCTTCAAAAAAGCGAGCCGCAGTTTCATAATCAGCTTCTGTCGCCTGCATGATGATGCGCTTTGAACGTTCAACAAGCTTTTCATTTGTTGCTTTAACATCTACCATTAGGTTGTTGTAAACTTTTCCGATTCCAATCATGCTGATCGTTGAGATCATGTTTAAGATCAATTTTTGGGCTGTTCCAGATTTCAATCGAGTGGAACCTGTTAAAAATTCTGGTCCGCAATCCACTTCGATTGGCCATTCAGCATGATTGCTGATTTCTGCGCCTTTGTTACAAGAAACTGTTCCAGTTGCGGCACCGATCGAACGAGCGTAATCTAATCCACCAATTACATACGGGGTACGTCCGCTTGCTGCGATTCCGATGACTATATCATTTTCGTTTAGTTTTAAATTTTTCAAATCTTGCGCGCCAAGCTCAGCATTATCTTCCGCACCCTCTACCGCTACAGTCATTGCTTGCTCGCCGCCTGCAATCAACCCTACTACCATTTCAGGTTCAACACCGAAAGTCGGCACGCATTCCGCTGCATCCAACACCCCTAAACGTCCGCTGGTTCCAGCACCCATATAAATCAATCGTCCGCCTTTTTTAAAGGCTGCGGTCGTTGCTTCAACTACTTTTTCAATTTGCGGTAATTGTTCCGCGACTGCATCCGGTACTTTATGATCTTCTTTATTCATTAATTTGACAGCTTCCGCGACACTCATTTCATCTAAGCCGAAAGTTGTCTCGTTACGACGTTCGGTTGTTAAGTATTCTAAGTTAATCATTATTTTTCCACACTCTCTAAACTAAATTTCTGTCCTGCTTTAATATGTTCAATTAATGCCCGATCCTTTTCGATCACCTTTCCAACGACGTTAACTTTTTCATCTGCTGGTAAACACTGCTTAATTACTTGAATCTCTCCCATATAACGCAAGTAATTCGCATTATCAATAGTTACAACGCCAACGTTCCGCTCTTTCGCTGGCAATGGTTCAATATCCGGGATCACTTTGAAACGCGCTTCCGCACTGCGAACAACGTCACGAGCCTCATCTTGTCGGTTCAGATGGTCGCCTAAAACATACTCAATCTGCTTGTCAAATGCTTCTACACTTAGTTTTAGTGTTTCATCCTTAATATAGAAAGCAAATTGACTCATCACATTTTTCGACAGGCCGTTGTCACCGATATAAATCTTATCGGTATCAGCTAATAGATCCAATGCTGCTGCTAAAGGATGTATTCCGCGATGCTCTTCTAAAGTTGGCAAGCCTTTGAATAACGGCCCTCGTAATTTTTCATCACCTGGAACAAATCCTTGGATCGTAAATCCAACTGATTTTAACCATTGATTTTTTTGGCGATACCATTCTTTATCTAAAGCGGTTTCAGGTCTGGGATAATAGTTATGCCAAGCTTCTAAGTGATCGAAGTTTGCTTCTGCCTTTTGTAATTCTTCGATATCTATTTCCGTAATCGTCGAAGCATTCAAAGCTATTGGCAGCTCTCGTGAGAGCTTCGCAATTTGTTGATTACTTATGTGGTAATCCATTCGCAAGCCTGTTACACCAATCTCAGTAAGTTGACTTACCCGATCAAAAGAGAATCCTGCTCGTTTTAAGGCTTCCCCGGAAATATCTACCATCAACTCTAAATGATATGCTTTTGCAATAGCTCCAAGATCAGTCAAGCGCTTACGATATTGAGCTGCATCATCTTCTGGAATATGCAAGGAAGTAAAAATACCGGAAAATCCACTATACGCCATTTCTTCTATATATTTTTTTGTTTCACTGGTTAAACCTTCGTTTAAGAAAATTGAAAAACCAAACATACACTTCCTCCTTCATTAATTGGCAGAGCGATCTGTATTCGAAATGAAAACCATTTCACTTTACGAGATGATTATAAACGCTTCCACAAATAATTGCAACTATATTTCATATTTACTTTATATATAATGAAATATCATTTCTTCGACAAGCCGGAAATCCACTTTTTTCTAGCTTTTTATGTATACTGTTTAATGGAACTTGAAGGAGGAATCATCAATTTGAAAATCGAAATTGCTGGAGCGGGTGCAATGGGGAGTCGCATCGGACTAATGCTTCATCAAGCAGGCAATGAAGTTGTTCTGATTGATCGCTGGCCGGACCATATTAATGCTATACGTGAAAATGGATTGATTGGAGAGTTCGAAGACCATGAGGTTGTCGCTCATCTACCTATCTATTCGCCAGAAGAAATTATTGAGGATCACGCAAATGTCGATTTAATCGTGGCATTGACCAAATCCATGGAGCTTGAAGCGATGTTTCAAGACATCCAACCAATCATTGGAGAAAAAACATATGTTTTCTGTTTGTTGAATGGTTTGGGCACGAAGAAACATTGGCAAAATTCATTCCAAAAGAAAATATTATCTTCGGCACAACTACATGGACAGCAGGACTAGCTGGGCCAGGTCATGCAAAACTAGTTGGGACAGGCAGTATCGAAATGGAGAACTTAGATCCAAAAGGAAAACCTTTCACTCTGGACGTATTAGACGTTTTTCAAAAAGCTGGACTAAATCCAATTTATAGTAACAATGTCCGCTATTCTATTTGGAAAAAGGCCTGTATAAATGGAACACTAAACGGGTTATGTACGATTCTAGATTGTAACATCACTGATTTTGGATCCTTAAAAGTTGCCAGAAACATAATTGAAACTATTGTCGGAGAGTTCGCTTCAGTTGCCCAAGTGGAAGGATTCGAACTTGATCAACCTCAAGTGATTCAAGCTATTGAAGCCACCTATGATATCAAAACGCAAGGATTGCATTTCCCGTCGATGTATCAGGATCTTATTCGTAATCATCGAAAAACTGAGATTGATTATATCAATGGAGCCGTTTGGCAAAAAGGGCAGAAGTATCAAATCGATACACCCTACTGTGCCTTTTTAACTCAGCTGATTCATGGAAAAGAAGAACTATTACAAGCAAAATAAAAAAAGCGCCTAAGCGCTTTTTTTATTAGGAATAATTTCTACTTTCTTCCAATAAAGAATGAAACCACTGCAACAACAATGACGGCACCAATAATAGAAGGAACTAGTGCCATGCCTGCTAAGCTAGGGCCCCATGAGCCAAGTAACGTTTGACCAATCGCAGAACCAACTAAACCAGCAACAATATTTGCAATCCAGCCCATTGAACCGCCTTTTTTAGTAATTGCACCTGCAATCACACCAATCAAAGCACCAATGATTAAAGTCCATAACCAACTCATTCTTCTCTCCCTCTTTCTATATATAATAATTACATTACTATGGTACAAATAAGCCCTCATTTTTCCTATTATTCTGCTCAAATATTGCAGCTATTTATAAGTTCAACGTTCAAAAACACAATGATGTAGCCATTTGTGATCAATGTATAGTTTGCTTCAAAAATTTCCTGAATAAAGAAATTTTTGAAATAAAAAAAACGACTATTTATTAACAGAACCAGATTTTTTCTTTTATAAATAATACGTTTTCTTTTCGGTTCTTTTTTTATCAGAAAACGGAAAAATCATCTTTTAAAAAAGCTAAACCTAAAGACTTATAGCTGTTGAATGAAAAATGGGTGAATTTTTTTCATCACAATTGAATTGTCAGAAGATTCTGCTATTATTGATAAATCATTATCAGAATATTTCAAATCTACAAACTATTCTTTCAATTTAGAAACGAGGCAGCTTTATGGAAAATAAATTACAGAAACAAATGACCTCTCGCCACATTATGATGCTGGCGCTTGGTGGCGCAATCGGAGCAGGCTTATTCAAGGGCAGCGGGGAAGCAATCGGAATTGCCGGCCCCTCCGTCATACTTGCCTTCCTGCTTGGTGGTTTAGTACTCTTCATTGTTATGAATGGATTAGGTCGCTTAGTCTTAAGCAGCGACAATGTTCAGGGGTTGTCCGGAATTATCAAACCATTTCTCGGCGAACGTACTGCGGGCTTTATTGATTGGTTATATTGGTCGCTATGGATGGTCAATATTATCGCCGAAGCCGTAGCTGCTGCCAGTTTCATGCAGTTATGGTTTCCTCATGTTCCTTCTTGGATTTTTGTTTTAATCTTGGCAGTATTAACAACTGCTATTAATTTATATTCCGTTCGTTTATTCGCAGAAACGGAATATTGGCTAGCATTTATCAAAATCGCGGTCATTATTATCTTGATTGTCTTCAGTGCATATCTTGTTGGACGTGAAGTATTTAATATTGGCTTTATCGATACCATTTCTCGAATGAATAGTCATGGTGGTTTTACTCCTCACGGTCTTCAAGGGCTGGTAAGTTCTCTTTTAGTTGTAATCTATTCTTACGGCGGCTCTGAGCTAATCGCTATTACAGTTAGCGAAACCGAAGATCCGAAAACAGCTATTCCTAAAGCAATCAAAGGCGTTATGGGTAGAATCATTTCATTTTATATCGTGCCAATGATTTTACTTCTGATCATCTATCGTTGGGATACCTTAGCAGCCACGACTGCCAGCCCATTTGTGATGGTCTTTGAAAAGATGCACATTCCATTTGCAACTGATATCGTAAATTTTGTCATTGTATTGGCGTTGTTTTCTTCAATTAATTCAGGCGTTTACGCTTCCTCTAGAACACTATACTTTCGTGTAAAAGATAATACCGGTTTTACTTCTAAGCTTGCTGTTCTAAATAAGCATCAGGTCCCGCAGCGAGCGGTATTATTTTGTACGGGTACACTTTATCTTGGTGTTATCTTGACTTACTTTCTAGGAGATAAATTATTCAATTATTTGGTGGGATCACTTTCATACTCTGTGCTATTGACTTGGCTATTGATTAGTCTAGCTGCCTTTGTTTTAGCTGTAAAAAAAGGAAACCTGACAGAACGATTCTTCAGTGGTTTAGTGATTCTTGTATTGGGATTGATCTTTGTAGGAATCCTTATGAATAATCCGATTGGCGTAACCCTTTTCACCGCCTTTATTTATTTCGTTATTCTCTTCAGTTATCGTAAAAAACAAACTAATACAGTCTCAGAACAACTATAGATAGTCAGCCTAATCAGCGTAGTAAACTGATTAGGTTGTTTTTTTAATTAATCTCGAAAAAGGAAAGCACGCTTTACATAATTGTTTTTTTCATTTATACTTTAGATGTAAAGCAAGCTTTCCGTAAGGAGGTCCTATGAAAAATCGTTTAGAAGAAATTCGCAAAGAAAAAGGCATCAAACAGGAAGAGTTGGCGACTGCCTTAGAAGTATCACGACAGACAATTGGATCTTTGGAAAATGATCGTTATAACCCATCAATTTTATTAGCATTTAGAATTGCCAAGTATTTCAATATGACAATTGAAGATATTTTTATCTATGAGGAGGAGGAACAATGAAAAAGAAAAAGAACTTGCTTATTGCCCTATCTGGCATAGTATTGATACTCATTGGTTTTTATTTAATAAAAGCAATTGCTGATCCACAAATGATCATGAAAACATTGCCTTACCTTTGTATCGGTCTAGGATGTGGATTGTTTGGTGATGGTCTAGGCGAATATATAAGTAAAAAGGCGATTGAAAGCGATCCTAAATTAGCCAAACAAATCGAGATCGATACAAAGGATGAACGAAACATTATGATTGGAAATATGGCTAAAGCTAAAGGTTTTGATATGATGTTATATGTGTATTCTGCACTTCTATTAACATTTGCACTAATGGGCATTTCCTACACTGTTATCATCCCCATGGTGATTGCTTATCTTTTTGTCGTAGGTTATTCCATTTACCATCGTACGAAAATCGAAAAATCATTCTGATACTTTCTTCATATAGCAAAAGAGCAGAACCTCGCGTTTCTGCTCTTTTATTCTTTCTCGTGTCTTTCTCCCGTTATAAAAATACAGAGCAAAAAAGACGATCATAGCGATCGTCTTAGTTTAAAAAATTATTTTTCTTCACTACCCATAAATTTACCAACAAACGCTGCAACGATTGCGCCTAATGTTGGAGCTAATAGGTAAACCCAGTAATGTGATAAAGCACTGCCGCCAGCAAAAATCGCTGGTCCTAAGCTACGGGCTGCATTTAATGAGCCTCCTGTTAAGTTCAATGCTACGATAATCAAGAATGCTAATGTAATACCAATCACCAATGGAGCCATTTGGGCGTTGCCATACTTTTCACTAGTTACCATCAAAATGACAAATACGAATAAAAATGTGATCAATGTTTCCACACCAAATGCTTGCGCTGCACTGATGTTAGGAAAATCATTTTGACCAAAACCATCGCTAGGTAATTTTAACGCATGAACATATACATATAAAATTGCTGAAGCTACAATTGAACCTAACGCTTGGGCGATAATATAAAATATTCCATCCTTCACTTCTAACCGTTTATTGATCATCATCGCAATCGATACACCTGGATTAAAGTTTCCTCCAGAAATCCCTCCTACCGCATAAGCCATGATCGTGATCGCTAACCCAAACGCTAAACCAATTGTTAACGTACCACCTTTAGCAACAACTACTGTACCAGTTCCCAAAAAAACGAGCATAAAGGTACCTAGAAATTCCGCTAAATATTTTTTCATTTTCCCTGTACATCCTTTATAAAATAATTAAGACCTAATACTATTTAATTCTTCACTTTTTGTAAAGCAATACGCAACAGCTCTTATTTCATTCTTTTTTTTGCTAATTAGCGGAAATAATTTATCAGATATAGAGTGTTATCCTAAGAAGATTTTCCGAGTTACATTTCATTGCAGTCTGTAATGAAAATGAATGAAAGAAAAAACCTCTCAAAATACTGAGAGGTTCACAAACTAGACCAATTCAACTTCTACATCAATGTTTCCGCGAGTTGCTTTTGAATACGGACAAAATTCATGTGCTTCTTCAACGATTTTTCGTGCTTCTTCTTTTTCCACACCTGGTAATGAAGTCTCTAAGATCACTCCGATTTGATACCCGCCATCATCAAGCTGATATAGAGAAACACGTGCTTTGACTTCCGCATCAGATTCAATATTGTGTTCTTTCAGCATGTGGTGAACTGCGCCATTAAAACATGAGGCATACCCTGCAGCAAATAATTGTTCTGGATTTGTTCCTTCTGAATGAATTGAAGGTGGCTCGATTTTCATTTTCATACTTCCGTTCGGCGCTTGCACATCTCCAGTACGTCCACCGTGGTTGATCATAGCTGTTTCATACATTTTCTTCAAATTAAATCAGTCCTTTTCTTCTTCTTGATTAATAGTCTACGCGTTATTAATTGAGTATACAAAGATATTGCTCACAAAAAGAACTGCTCCGATGATTAAAATCATTTTATCAAGCATATCTCACAAACTTTGTGCAAACGATTACAAAAAGATGTTTTTTTGCTATAATCAACTATGAAGGGGGGATTGTCTTTGAAAAAAATCTTTATGGTATGCCTAGTTGCATCCTTCTTGTTAGTTGGATGTACTCGTGATTCATCTCAAGAATCAACCACAAGTAATCCAGTCAATACAGAGAGCTCAACGCAAGTCAGCAAGGTTTCATCAAGCGTTACTCAGAAGTCATCTTCAAATTTGTCCGACAGTTCATCTACTTCTGAAACCACAGACTCAACTGTGCAGCAAACAGGTGATACTGTATCAAGTAGTGAATTTGGCGGTTACGCAACTTTCTACTTTAATGGTATGAATGTACCAGATTCAGTAAATATTAATACTAACACTAATCAAATTACATTTAACGTTGATACAAGCAGTGAGGCTCGTTACAACCTTATAATGCAAAATGTACCTGCAAAAACTATTCGCATTTTTTCAGCGGATACGAATGAGGTTCGAACAGTTAAGGTAAGCACGGCTCTTTCAATTGGCGAGCAAATCTCAGGCGCGACTAACTCAAATAATCAATCTGGAGATCTTTATCTGTTCCATAATAAGCATGGAGGCTTATCTTTAGCCACCCCGAATTATGCTGGAAATGTTTTGGAGGATCAAGCAGATGTCATGCTTGAAGCTTTACAATAAAAATAATTACACACGCTTGATCCGAGCAAGAATAATCTGCTCGGATTTTTGTATGGATAAAAAAAGACAAAAAAACAGAGATCTGAAATCAGATCTCTGTAGGAATAATCAAAAGTGATTATTTTAATGTTACAGAAGCGCCAACTTCTTCTAAAGCTGCTTTTAATGCTTCAGCATCTTCTTTAGAAACGTCTTCTTTAACTGGTGCAGGAGCGCCATCAACTACAGCTTTAGCTTCTTTCAAGCCTAAGCCAGTTGCTTCACGAACTGCTTTGATAACTTTAACTTTTTGGTCGCCTACAGCTGTCAATTCAACTGTGAATTCAGTTTGTTCTTCAGCAGCAGGACCTGCAGCAGCACCAGCAGCAGCTACAGGAGCAGCAGCAGTTACGCCAAATTCGTCTTCGATAGCTTTTACTAAGTCGTTTAGTTCTAAGATTGTCGCGCCTTTAAGTTCTTCGACAATGTTTTCAATGTTCAATGCCATTTTAAATTTCCTCCGTTTAGGTAAGTTTTTTTAGTTTATATTTTATGCAGCGATTAAGCTACTTCTTCTTCTTTTTCTGCGACTGCTTTTACAGCGTAAGCCACGTTGCGGACTGGCGCTTGAAGAACAGATAATAGCATAGAAAGAAGTCCATCGCGGTTCGGTAGTTTTGCAAGAGCAGTAATTTCTTCGATAGAAGCTACTTTTCCTTCAATGATACCGCCTTTGATTTCTAGTTTGTCAGCTTTACTAGCGAACTCGTCGATAATTTTAGCTGGAGCAACTACATCCTCATTACTAAATGCAACAGCAGTAGGTCCTGAGAATACTTCTTCTAATCCGTTCAAGCCAGCTTTTTCAGCTGCACGAACTAAGATAGAATTTTTGATAACTTTCATTTCAACGTTTGCGTCGCGTAATTGTTTACGTAATTCAGTCACTTGATCTACAGTTAAACCACGGTAGTCGACGATAACAGCTGAAGCTGCAGCGTTGAATTTTTCAGTGACTTCATCAACGATAGCGGCTTTTTTAGCGATTGCTACTTCACTCATTATATGTTTCACCTCCTGATTTTGATGGAAGAGCATTCCTTGCTGAAAGCAAAAAAATACCCTATGCCACCGTAGACATAGAGGGACTATTGAAGATTCTCAATAAACGTCCTCGGTAGGAAATTAAGACTTGCGTCACCTACTGTCTTCGGTACAGTTAATATTTAACCTCGACTAACTTACCATAGATAAGCTAGCCGAGTCAAGTATTTTTCTAAAATAAATTAGATAGCACTTTGTTCAACATGGATACCAGGTCCAAATGTTGTAGTTAGTGAAATATTCTTGATGTATTGGCCTTTAGCGGTTGCAGGTTTTGCTTTTACTAAAGTTTCGTTGATTGTGTTAAAGTTTTCAACCAATTTAGCATCGTCAAATGATACTTTACCGATTGGCACATGAACGTTACCAGCTTTATCAACACGGTAAGTTACTTTACCAGCTTTTACTTCTTCAACAGCTTTTGTAACATCCATCGTTACAGTACCAGTTTTAGGGTTAGGCATTAAACCTTTTGGTCCAAGCACACGACCTAATTTACCAACTGTAGCCATCATGTCAGGTGTCGCTACAACAACGTCAAAGTCGAACCATCCACCTTGGATTTTCGCAACCATGTCATCGTCGCCAACGAAATCAGCGCCAGCAGCTTCTGCTTCTTTTGCTTTTTCGCCTTTAGCGAATACTAAAACAGTTTGAGTTTTACCAGTTCCGTTTGGAAGCACAACTGCTCCACGGATTTGTTGGTCTGCTTTTTTAGGGTCT
>Ga0153985_1000139_pt1 | contig 22190 bp, 24 predicted proteins | sample TSGA069MetaG_FD_104715 | JGI IMG/M metagenome (GOLD analysis project Ga0153985, IMG submission 104715) | Attine ant fungus gardens microbial communities from Georgia, USA - TSGA069 MetaG | ecosystem: Host-associated > Fungi > Mycelium > Unclassified | place: USA: Georgia, Alexander Wildlife...
ATAACTGTAGAAGACTGTCAAAAGACTATGAATTAAGCCTTTTTTCTGCCGAAAACTTCATACGACTTGCTTTTATATCGGTAATTATCAAGCGTTTTTAAATTCATGAAGACAGCTTCTAAGGACTCCGTTGACTTAAATAATAGACATACTGTCTATTATTTTGTACGATATGAACTATAAAGCGTGATGCAAGAAAGACCACTAAATAATGCTCACTATATCGAAGGGGGACCGGCAAAAATTGAAGGAAAAGGATCTGCGCTATTCTCGGACACGTAAAAGTATCCTATCTGCTATGACGAAATTGCTGAAAACAAAAAAATTTGAACAAATTACTGTGACGAATATCTGCGAAGAAGCAGAAATCAGCAGGAGCGGCTTCTATCTGCATTATGTAGATAAGTATGATTTGGTGGAAGTGAGCTTGAAGGAGTTTCGAGATCACGCCAATTATTTCGCACAAGAAAATGTCGGCAATGGTAAGACGGCATTATTTTCGAGTATGTTGACCTATCTGCAAAATGAGGGAGACTTGATTGCGGCATTTATTTCAGAAAATGGGTCGATTGAAGTTCAAAATTATATTAAACAAATGATGCAGGAAAATGCTCGAATAAATGTTTTTCCTCAATTGGATTTAAAAATCGAAAATGAGACTGAAGAGCATTATGTACTTCTATTTTTAAGTAATGCCTTATTTGGAGTATTACAGGATTGGATTGATCGAGGGCAAAAGGAATCACCAGATGAGCTTGTAAGAATAATCGATCGTTTGATTGCTTTTGATTTTAAGAAATAGCGAACCGGCAAAGTGACACAAGCAGTGTCCTTTTTGACGGTTCGCTTTTTTGATGTGACTTTTTTTAAAGTGGTAAAAAGCTTAATAAATAAAGTCGGAGGTGGCGCTGACTTTAAGAATGGAAAGAATGTTCAAGAAATCCTTTTCATTTTTAAAGTATCCGGAAAATGCTCATATGGTCATCCATTGACTTCTTCCTTCAAATTTTCCAAGGTGATCATCGTTTGTGTCTCACCAACCCCGCGAACTTGCTTTAATTTTTTTGATAGAAATTGTTCTAAATCAGGAATATCCGCTGCTGCGACTTTCAATAAATAATCGTATTCACCAGTTACTTTATGACATTCCAGCACACAGTGATAGTTTGAGATTGTGTTTTTAAAGTTGCTGGTATTTCCACTTCGATCTATTTTTACTGAAATAAATGCGAGGATAGGGAGACCGCAGCTTGTTCGATCCAATTTGATCGTATATTGCTGAATCACTCCGCTGCTTTTCAACTTCCGCAAACGCTCAATCACTGCTGGCGCGCTCAACCCGATTTTTTCACTGATAGCGCTGATAGATTCCCTGCTGTTTTTTTTCAGAATAGTAAGAATGGTTAAATCAATTTTATCCATATAGTTGCTCCTTTACTTTTTTAGAACTTGTTTCAATTAATATGCTATCAAACAAGCGAGAAGAGGTCGAACCCAATTTATGGTTAAAAAATTAAAAAAATCAATTTTTGGTTTATTATGTAATTTTCAAAAAAACTTGTCATTTGAAAAGAGAAACTCAAAAAAAGTTAATGATTATTAAGTCGACGAAGTGTTTGACGTTTTTTTTTAAGAAAACAAAACTTTAATACTAGGTTAATATTCTGTGTACATTAGGGAAAGACTCCTTCTTTATAGTGAAGATAGAACGAATGAAGAAGGGGTAGGAGTGAAGGATTATGTATCGAAAAATTATAAAAAATGATGTAAGAGACAGTAAGGTGATCACGCTAATCACCACGTTGTTCATTACTGTAGCCGCGTTGTTAGTGGCACTGGCGACAATTTTGAGTGTCAATTTGGCGGGCTCTATTGATACTCTGATGGAAAAAGCGCAATCGCCGCATTACATGCAAATGCATACAGGTGGTGTAGATCAAGATCGTTTAGCAAAATTTGTAAAAGCCAATGGAAATGTGGCGTCCTACGAGGTGTCGGAGTTTTTGAATCTTAATGGATCAGACATTCAGCTTGGAGATCACAGCTTCGCGGATAGTGTGGAAGATAATGGCTTAGCGGTTCAGAATAAAAACCTGGATTATTTCTTGGATATGGAAAATCAGCCGATTCAACCGAAGCGTGGAGAGCTGTTTGTTCCAGTTGCCTTCAAGAAACAAGGACTTGCAAAGATTGGCGACAAGGCAAAAATCGCGGGCAAGTCATTCAAAATCACGGGTTTTTTACGGGATGGCACAATGAACTCGCAGATGGCAGGCTCAAAACGCCTCTTGCTGCATCAAAAAGACTACGATGAACTTTTTTCTAAGGGAAAGCTAGAATATATCATTGAGTTTCGTTTGAAAGATCCAAGTAAGCTGAATCAATTTGAAGCCGCTTATAAAAAAGCTGGTCTAGAGGTCAATGGACCAAGTGGGACTCATCGTCTGTTTAAGCTGGGAAACGCGATGTCTGATGGAGTCATGATCGGTATTCTTTTATTAATCAGCTTACTAGTAGTCTTGATGACATTTATGTGTATTCGTTTTACATTGCTGGCAAAAATTGAGGAGGACTATAAAGAGATTGGTGTGATGAAAGCAATTGGCTTGCAGCTAAAAGAGATCAAGAAAATTTATCTGGCAAAGTATGCGGCTATTTCGGTCATTGGCAGTTTGGTTGGTTATTTGATGTCAATTCCTCTGAGCTATCTATTATTAAAGAATATCAAACTTTTTATGGGTGAAAGCAATAATGAAGGACTCAGTTGGCTTTTAGCTGTTGCAGGCGTGTTTGTAGTAATGCTTTTAATGATCATTTATGTATACCGCCTACTAAATCGTTTCAAAAAGATCTCAGCAGTCGAGGCGATTCGTTTCAGCGGAGCCAATGAGAAGGTTAATACTAGGACCCGCTTTAATCTTCGCCACTTGGTGTTTTTCTCAGTCGACACTCGGATCGGGATCATTGATATTATGAATCGGAAAAAGATTTATCTAACCATGTTGCTTGTTTTTATGATATCAACCTTTATTATGATCGTTCCTGCACTGGTCTATCATACATCTTCCTCTGAAGAATTCGTAGACAGTATTGGTTTTAGCCGTAAGATTGACATAGCAGCCAGCCTTTACCAATCCACCAACAGTGTCGAGAATCAGGCTAAGATCGAAGACTATTTAGCGAATGATCCAGATGTTGAACTGTTTAGTAAAATATCGACCAAAAATTTTGATGTTAAGGAAACGGGAGCTGCTGACAGTGTGCTGTCCGTTGAATTAGGAAACCATCAAAAATTTCCCGTAGATTATTTGGAAGGACAAGCACCACGTAAAATCAATGAGATGGCTTTATCGACCATCAATGCAGAAGAATACAATAAAAAAATTGGTGATTCGATCGTTATGATTCGTGAGGGGCACGAGGAGCAATTTATTGTTTGCGGGATTTATGCCAATCTTTTCAATGGCGGAAAAACGGCTAAAGCAATTTTTAAAGATACAACCGCTCCGCTCATTTGGACAGATATTTCAATCAAATTAAAAGACTCTAGCAAAGCAGCCGAAAAAATGAATCAATACAAGAAAGATCTGCCGTTTGCCAAGATGAACAATGCAGAAAAATTTCGCGATCAAACGTTTGGTTCGACGATACAGTCGATACGGATCATTTCAATCGGTGCGCTAGTAGTCGCGCTAGTGATTACCAGCTTGATCACGTCTTTATTCATGAAACTGCTCTTAGTGAAGGATAAAAAAGAGATTGCTACATTAAAAGCGGTTGGTCTCACCAATCAGGAAATTAGAAATCAGTATCTTTCAAGAAGTTTAACCGTTTTAGTGATTGGATTAGGGATCGGTACTTTGTTGTCCATGACTTTAGGGAAGACAATGTCGGGATTAGTATCAGCGGCTTTAGGCGGAGTCAGCGTGCAGTTAACAGGAAGTTTATTGATTTACCTAGGCTGTCCGCTTTTAATGCTGATCGTTACTTATTTGACAACTAGAATCGTAACAGCCCAAGCAGGAAAAATTAAAATAGCCGAAAATCTTAAAGACTAGAAAAGGATGGGAAAACAGATGGAGACAATGATAAATGGATCAAATATTATTAAACGTTTTGGTGTGGGAGAAGAGCAGGTTACCGTTTTAAATCAAGTGACTATTCAGGTGGAAAAAGGACAATTCGTCGCAATTATGGGTCCTTCTGGTTCAGGCAAGTCTACATTGCTTTATGCAATCAGTGGAATGGATCAGGTAGATTCTGGGGAAATAAGTTTTAATAATCAGCAAATAGAACAAATGTCTGAAAAGCAATTAGCGGATATTCGCAGAGAGCAAATGGGATTTGTTTTTCAGCAACCGACCCTTTTGAAAAATCTTTCATTAATTGACAATATTATTCTGCCGAGTTTGAAAGGCAAGAAACAAATTGCTCAGCAAGAAAAGCGGGCAGAGAGCTTGATGAAAAAAGTGGGCATACCAGAATTGAGAGATCGTAAAATTACACAGGTATCTGGAGGCCAGCTGCAAAGAGCCGGTATCTGTCGTGCATTGATGAGTCAGCCTGAGATTATTTTCGGCGATGAACCAACTGGTGCGTTGAACTCTAAAGCCGCCCAAGAAATCATGAATATCTTGTTGAAAATAAATGAAGAAGGAACAACTGTGGTTATCGTTACTCACGATGCCAAAGTGGCCGCACAAAGTGAGCAGGTTTTCTTTATGGAAGATGGGCAAATTACGGAAGAGTTGTATTTAGGGAATTATACTGGTCAAAATCTCGAATCTCGCATGGAAAAGATCAATGAGCAGATTTTAGCTGTCGAAATCTAAAAATAGATTTAAAGCCTGCATCCTCACTATGGTAAAATTAATAGTGATGATACAGGCAGGAAGCAGGGATGGTTGATGGTATACAATATTTTACATGTGGACGATGAAAAGGAAATCATCAAACTATTAAAGATGTACTTGAAAAGTGAAAATATCAACCATTATGAGGCTGCCGATGGTCGTGCAGCATTAGCGATTTTGGCCGAAAAGAAAATCGATCTGCTGATCGTTGATATCATGATGCCGGAAGTCGATGGTTTTGAACTGATTCGTACGGTTAGAAAGACCAGTAATCTGCCGATTATGGTAATTTCAGCTCGAGTTGAGGCATCTGATCGGATTTTTGGTTTAGAGATCGGTGCGGACGACTATTTGACGAAGCCTTTTGATCCTCACGAAGCGATTGCCAGAGTGAATGCTTTACTACGGAGGTATTATTCATTAGGTGTCGCCAATGAACGAACCTCTGACCGATTGAATGTCGGTAATTTGTTCTTAGACACTCAAGCCTGTACAGCTTATGTTGACGAAAGGCTGATCAATTTAACAGCTGTCGAGTTTCGTGTCTTGAAGCTGCTGATGGAGCAGCCGGGACGGGTATTTACTAAAGAGCAGATTTACGAACATGGCTGGCAAGATCCGTTGGCAGGTGATAACAACGTACGGGTCATGATGAGCAAGCTGAGAGAAAAAATCGGCAATGAACGAATTAAAACGATTCGCGGCTTAGGCTATCGTATGGAGGTCATACATGAAACAGCTTAGAAATGCAATTTTACGTTCCTTTATCCTCTATTTCTTTGGACTTTCAATTGTGGGCGGATTAATTGAAGAATTCTTTGCTTCCTTGGAAACCCTGGTTTTTGAACCAGAGTATCAAGTGATTTTCATGATTATGAGTGCGCTCTTTCAATTGGTAGCGATCTTTGGCTTTTCCTATTCCTTTTATCGGAATTTAGATAAGAAAATCGCGCAGCAGAGTCAAAAAATCGCAAAGCAGCAGAATACGTTATTTGCGAATATCGCTCACGATCTGAAAACTCCGTTAACCAGCATCACAGGCTTCTCAAAGGCACTGAGTGAAGATATCGTTGAACCAGAAGAACGAGGAGAGGTCTCCTCGATTATTTATCAAAAATCGCTGGTGGCTAATGAATTGCTAGATTTGATGTTTCAATACACAAAACTGAACTCAGCGGAATACGGTTTAAACCGACAGGAATGTGCAGTGAATTATTTGTTGAAAGAGGCTGTAGCAGATAATTACGATTTGATCGAGCAGCAGGAGATTGAGTTGTTTTTAGACTTGCCCGAAGAACCAGTCATCAAAAATATTGATAAAATCGAGATGCGAAGGGTATTCAATAATTTGTTGATTAACGCATGCAAGCACAATCCCCCAGAGAGTAAATTGATCATTTCAATGATCCAGCGAAACAGTCAGGCAGAAATTAGTTTTGCCGATAATGGTACGGCGATCCCGTTGAAGGATCGAGAAAAACTTTTTCAACCATTTGTCAGTGAAAACGAATCGGAGCGCAATTTCCAAGGCAGTGGTCTGGGTTTAGCGATTATCAAGACGATTGTTGAAAAACATGGATATAAAATTGACTTACTAGATGACGAAAAATATACGAAGAAATTTGTGATCACTCTTTAAAAGCGAGTAGTCTGCTAACCTAGAGACTAACAATAAAAAGGAGGTTTCATATGTTAAAAGCAGCGTTTATTTTTGTAGCAGAAGGTGCAGATGGTTAAAAGGATCGTTCAGTAGTCACTACGCCCTCGGTTGAACTGATTACAGTCGGCGTGGTAGATTATGCAGAAGCGGTAGTAATTTCAAAACAATTAGTTGAAGAGGGAGTCCAGGCAATCGAACTATGCGGAGGCTTCGGTCATCTTGGAACAGCAATGATTGTTGAAGCAGTGGGTGATAAAGCAGTTGTTGGTGTAGTAAGGTTTGATACCCACCCGGGATTAGGAAACCAATCCGGGGATACGTTCTATTTGTAAAAGGTTTAAAGCAGAAGTTTTCGCTTCTGCTTTTTTTGACAGTAAGGAAAATATAAAAATTTCATATAAATAAATCGCTTAGCAGCAGTGATATCCATGGCCGGCTTCACGAACTTGTTTTTCTACACAAGCTACGCATGCAGTTACTGCTAAACTACATTAAGCAGAACTAACATACCGGCAATAACCTAAACGAGTTCGCGAAGCCTTTCTTATGCTCACTGCCGTATCTTTTTTCTTGTATGGATAAAAAAATATAAAAATATTGAAAGAGAGAAAAGTACGCATAATGCTATACTGGAGATAATAAAAATGGAGGAGGGATTTGATGGTAGAGTATGTAAATTTATCAGAAGAAAATATTGCTGATGAACATCTTTGTTGCGCGATTTCAGGTATGAAACATCAGGCAGGTGTCGATACAAAAAGAGCATGGATCAAGGACCGATTGTCTGAAGGACATGTCTTTCGTAAACTGAATGCAAAGGGAAAAGTCTTTATCGAATATGCCCCATTGGAAACGGCCTGGGTACCTGTAATCGGCGAGAACTATTTGTATATTTACTGTTTATGGGTCTCTGGCAGTTTTAAAGGGCAGGGCCACGGAAAAAATCTGTTGAATTATTGCATTGAGGATGCTAAGCGCCAAAATAAATCTGGTGTATGTGTCATTAGTTCGAAAAAGAAAACGCCCTTTTTGACAGATAAAAAATTTGTTGAAAAAATTGGATTTAAAGTCGTTGATCAAATCGCTGACGGATTTGAACTTATGGCCTTATCTTTTGACGGAACTGTACCGGTCTTTTCGGAAACGGCTAGAAAGCAAACGATCGATAATCAAGAATTGACGATTTTCTACGGTTGTCAATGCCCGTTCATTCCAAATGGTCTAAAAGAGGTTCAGGAATATTGCGACGAAGAAAAAATATCATTACGTCTAGTTCCGGTGGACAGCCTCGAAAAAGCCAAAAAAATGCCAGGAATATTCAATAATTGGGCAGTCTATTATCAAGGAAAATTTTTAACGGTTCATATGCTGAACAAGAATGTGTTAAAAAAATTATTGGCTGCTGCGTGAGGTGAGAAATTGAAAAAATATATAGCTTTTTTGCGAGGGATCAATATCAGCGGTAAAAATAAAGTGGCTATGCCATTATTGAAAACGGCATTTGAAGAAATTGGTTTTACCGATGTCGTGACTTATATCAACAGCGGTAATGTGATTTTTTCTAGCGAAAGTGTAGATAAGTCAGAATTGATTCAAAAATGCGAAACTGTGATTACTGCTAAATTTGATTTGAAGATTCCAGTAACCGTTGCAGGTGTTGACGATTTGGCTGAGACGGTCAAGCATGCGCCTGATTGGTGGAATCAGGAGAAGGAAACGGTCCACTACGCTATTTTTATGATCGCTCCCATGACAGTACCAGAAGTTTTTGAGGCTGTCGGTGAAATAAAACCAGAATATGAAAAAATCGCTTATCATGACGAAGTGATTTTCTGGTCAGCGCCTCGTAAAACCTTCAATAAAGCTCGCTGGTCTAAAATCGCCAGTTCTTCGGTCAATAATCATGTGACGATTCGCACGGCAAATACAGTCAGTAAATTATTAGCAATGGGATAGTAACGAAAAAAATCAAGCAGCCGTGAAACTGCTTGATTTTTTTTATTATATTAGTGGTAAAATCTCGCGTTGAATAAAATCAATGCGATCGTAGACATTTTCTTTGAATAAGGCGGTAATTGCGACTACAAGCTCTTGCTCGTGATCAATATAGATGATATTTCCACCGTCTCCCATCGCCGCAATAATTGGTTTGGCCGGGTCAACAATCCACCATAGATAACCGTAATCAAGTCCCTCTTGGTCCCAATGGCTATGTTTCTTCTGCATCGCATTTATCCAGCTTTTCGGAACAATCTGTTGGCCCTCCCAGCTGCCTTGATTTAAGATCAGTCTGCCGATTTTTGTCAATTCTCGTGTTGTAAGTGTCAATCCCCAACCACCCGCATTCAAACCAGTATCATCTGCGACCCAGCCATTTGAAGTAGTCGACTTATTAAAAGCCATTTGATCTTTAGCCGATTTTAATTGGATCGTTTTCTCAACAACGATCTCTAACGGTTCAAATAATTTTTTACGTGCGAAATCTAATACATTTTGATCCGTAGTACGAGTGAGGATAGCCGATAAGAGATCCGGGCCAATCAAGGGGGTATAATTAAACTCGCCGATCGGCTGCTTCCCGCCGAGTTTCTTTAAAGTAAACTTGGTCCAATCTTTACTAGAAAAATACTTAATATAGGTGAGCGGTCCTGATTTATAGTTGTAAGGTGCGGTCATCGTCAGCAGATTTCTCAGAGTAATGTTTTTTATTGTCATGTCCTTTGGTCGATGCTCTGGGAAATATTCTAAAATAGGCCGATCTATGTCATTGAGATATCCTTGTTCTTGGGCAATGCCTAACAGTAATGACAAAATACTTTTAGTGATTGAATAGACATGAGTCTTACTGGATTCATCACAACTATTGAAATAGTCTTCGTAAAGCAGCTGATCATTTTTTTGCACAATGATCCCCGTAATATTTTCGTGATCTGTCGCGATTTTGTGTTGTATCGCTTTGAATTTTTGGTTGTTCATCATTTTCCTCCATTTCCGAAGGCGCCTTCTATACTTAGAGTAAATGCATTAAAAATCATAATCAAGCGTTATTTTAAAAAAGTTTATTGCTTACGACTTTAGGCTGATTTCCTGAAGAAGGAATCATGCTATTTTAATATAGTAATTATAATGACTAAATTCGAGAAGGAGTATTTGATTATGGTGAAGAAAATTGGGTTGATTAGTTTAGGGTTGGTGGCTTTCGTAGTGATCGCAGGTTTCTTTTTAGTATTTTTTAACAGTCCGGGAAAATTAACTAGCTTGAAAAACGAAGACGGAGAAACGATTCAAGGGAGCATTAGTGAGAAAAAATTTATTAAGATTGGCGGAATTAAGCAAGGAATGTTCATTCGAGGGGAAGATCAAACTAAACCTGTCTTACTGTTTTTACATGGAGGTCCCGGTACACCGGAATTTGCGATGTCGGAAGCTTGGGAGACGCAAGAGCGTTTGGAAAAGGAATTTGTCGTGTGCTATTGGGATCAGCGAGGAACCGGTATGTCGAATACAAAGGAGTTAGATAGCAATACCCTGACGAAGGATCAAGTATTAACGGATACGATCGAAGTTACAAATTATTTGCGAGAACGATTCAAACAAGAAAAAATTTATTTGATGGGACATTCTTGGGGAGCGTATGTCGGAATTCATGCTGTAGAAAAAAGACCAGAGCTTTATTCGGCATATATGGGTGTGGGCCAACCTATCCATCAGAAAAAGGGACAAAAGCTTGCTTACGCTTATCTGCGTAAACACGCGAGCGAGATCGGCGATGAAAAATCATTGAAGAAATTGGCCAATTTTGATCCCGAAGCACCGGCATATAACCTGCTTTTAGAAAAATATGGTGTTGGGATTCGCCATGAAGGGCCGTCATTAACAACGATGCTCAAGCATCTGATGTTTTTCAAAGGTTATACGTTGAAAGAGAAATTGAATGCAGTCAAAGGAATGGCATTATCGAATGAAAAATTGGATACGGAAGATTACTCAAATGACAACTTATTGAAGTCTTTACCAAAACTGCAAGTACCTGTATATGGTTTGCATGGAAAATATGATTACCAGGTGTCGTATCAGCTGGCAAAAGAATATTTTGCTGAAGTGGCTGCTCCTGATAAAAAGTTTTATACATTCAATAATTCTGCCCATAGTCCAAATTTTGAAGAGTCTAAAGCATTCTATCAAGCAGTTATTGAGATTAAGCATCGCGTAGAAAACCAATAGTCAGCTGCATATGGTACTATTGCTCTAGAGGAGTGTGATTGAATGAGTAATGAAGATCGTCTATTTCTAATTTCTCAAACCTACGCCACTTTATTTTCGGTAACGAATAAACTGCAGGCAGCTGGCGACGAAACAATGGAGGAGTTGACTTCTAGGCAATTAATGGCATTAATTGCAATTGCTCATATTCCAGAGGGCGAGGTCAGTCTAAATGCGATTGCTTCAAAACTGGGCGCAACAAAACAAAGTACGGCACAGATTATTAATAACCTGAAAACTAGAGGCTATCTGAAATCGGAAAAAAGCAGAACGGATGCTCGTTCAGTAAATATTGTGGTCACCGAAAATGGGAAAAAAGTTTTTAAACAGGCCAATGTACAAGGCTGGATTTTTTTACAAAATGCTTTTCAAGCTTTTTCCGAAGAAGAATTGGAACAGCTTTGGGGATTGTTGAAGAAACTTTATCAATTTGATGGAGAGCAACAAGATGGCTTTGAAGCAGATGGAAGAAAAATATAAGTTGAACAGAGAAAGACCGATCTATTTATCAGATCCTGTCTTTCTCTTTTTCTGTTTCAAAAAGGATAAAAGAATTCTCCATTGGCTTTGCTATAGTAAAGAAAAGAAAGCGAGGGAATGATTTATGGAACATCGAATTGTTGAATTAGAGAGCTTCAAATTGGTTGGGTTTAAGCAAGTATCGACGAATGCCAACCGTCAAGGAATGAAGGATTGTCCGGCATTTTGGAATGCGATCGTTTCTACCGGCAAGCAGGAAAAACTTTTGTCGTTGATCAATCATGAACCATTTGGTTTGATAGGTGCCAGTTTTTATAATGTAGATGAGACAGATGCTCAAAAATTTGATTATTATATTGCTGTTGCTACTACAAATGAAACACCAGAAGGGGTATCCGAGGTTGAGGTACCCGCCAATACGTGGGCGGTTTTTCCATGTACAAGAGAAACTTCAGGAAAAACACAATTTGCGATTGTCTCTAACTGGGCACCGCAATCAAAAGAGTATGAATTATTGAACGATGGCTATATGACTGGAGAAATGACTTCTGGCGGACCAGATTTAGAAGTTTACGGACAAGGTGAAGAAATTGAAATTTGGGTACCGGTAAGAAGAAAGTAAAAAAGTGATATAAGTTTAGAAAAGATTAGAAACTTTTCCTCATTATGCTATTCTTAAGAAAGAAAGTTTAGAGGAGGAGAAGCATGTCAAAAGACCTTGAACGTTTTTCGGCTACGTTGGCTTATATCGAAAATCATTTATTTGAAGCTGTTTCGTTGAAGCAGTTAGCGAAGCAGGCTTTACTTTCGGAATATACTTTCCATCGTTTTTTTACCTATTTGACGGGTTATTCCTTTTCAAATTATTTGCGTAATCGCCGCCTTTCAGAAGCGGTTGAGTTATTGCGAACAGGTCATTCGATTGATGAACTATCAGAATTATGCGGCTACGCGAATCGATCAGCTTTCAATCGGGCTTTTTCTAAATTTCATGGAATCGCGCCAAGCCAAGCAAAAGACATTCAGGCGACGATTAATTTTTTTCCGCCGATTCGACTAGATATTCAAATCAATGGCGGAAAAACTTTGAATTATCATATCGAACAGTTACCTAGCTTCACTGTCGTTGGTAAAATGGCTGCGTATCAATTGGAGGATGACCTGTTTAGCAAGACGGGCAAGCAGTGGGAGAATTTCTTTTTGGATCAAGAGCTGCGAGAATTTGCCGAAAGTGAGGCAACGCAAAAGAATTTTTTTGGACTAAAGCGTGCTCCGTATTTTGCTGTTGCCAATCCTATTAAACCTCAATCAGGGTTGCTGAATTATTTTACAGGATTTGTTTTGAATCAAAATACGTCGTCGGACTATTTGACGCTGGAAATTCCTAAACAGACATATGCTGTTTTTGTTAGCGAACCTTACGATTATCGTAAAACAGAGAATGTTTCCAATGCCTATTTCCAACTACAACAGCAAATATTCAATACTTGGCTGCCGCAAACAGAGTATCAAAAAATTGACGGGCCGGAACTCGAAACCTATTTAACACTAGAGGATCGCGCTTGTTTAGAAATTTGGCTGCCGATTAAAAAATAAGAACGATGTAAGACAAGAATGGGTGAGCATTCTTGTCTTTTTTATCTATCCCACAGAAAAGATAGCAAGTAGGATCAAGCGCACGACCATTTTTTATTTATAATAAAATAAAGAGCTGAAGAAGAAATGGAGGAAAAAAATGAATACTGCAACATGTTTATGTGGAAAGATCGCGATTGATGTACAGAATTTTCATTTTGAGGTAGGCGCCTGTCATTGCTCAATGTGTCGAAAATGGGGTTCAGGTCCGCTTTTAACGATTGAAGCAGGGGCGGCGGAGAATATCACTATTAGAAATGAACAGCTAGTCTCAAGATACCAGGCATCTGAATGGGCGGAAAGAGGTTTTTGTTCACATTGCGGATCAAATCTTTTTTACCACTTATTACCAACAGATGCGTACAGTATTCCGATCGATTTATTCGAGAATCAAGGAGATGTGGTATTGTCAGTGGAAGTCTATTATGATCAAAAGCCCGCTTATTATGAGTTTGCGAATGAAACAAAAAAAATATCGGAAACGGAAATTTTGAAAATGGTCCAAGAGAAATATTTTGCTGAAAGTGATTGAGAGAAATAGTTTTAAAAGGATCATTCTTAGCATAATCATGTGGTGCAAATAGTGCATCACTTTTATTTGTCCTATCTGTTAAAAAGTCTTCATTCAGAATGCGAGAAACAAACTCATATTGAAAGCGCTTCTTAATCTGTGTACAATGTCACTAATAAAGGAGGTTGGGAGTAATGGGGAGAAAGGACAGTGTTTTTGCTTTTTTTATGTGAGCAAACAGAAATATTTATTTCTGGAAGTGGGTCGCCTAAAATAGATTCTACGAGTATTTCAGATGAAATTGGAATAGCACGCTACAATGTTAGTCGTGATTTAAATCGTTTAGTAGAAGAGGAACAAGTAATCAAATTAGCCGGTCGTCCAGTTTGTTTTCTTGGAAAACACTTGATTGAGAAAGAAATTGGGAAAGAAGTCGAATCTAAGAAGCCGCTAACTGTTCAGGAATTGGAGGAACTTTTATCTACCCAAGATAATAACTATCCTAGTGATTATCCCTTCACTGAATTGATCGGCTATGATGGATCTCTAGAAAATGCAATAAGACAGGCAAAAGCCGCGTTACTCTATCCGCCGTTCGGGTTGCATTCTTTATTGACGGGTCCCTCTGGCTCAGGTAAAACAACTTTTGCCCGATTCATGTACCAATATGCCAAGCATGCAGGAAAATTGAAAGAAGATTCTCCTTATGTGGTTTTTAATTGCGCTGATTATTCTAACAACCAGCATTTACTATTAGATCACCTATTTGGTCATGTAAAACATGCCTTTACAGGAGCGGAGTCAGATAAGGATGGACTAATCGCAGCAGCCAACAACGGCATTCTTTTTCTAGATGAAATTCATCGACTACCGCCGGAAGGTCAAGAAATGTTATTTTCGATAATGGATCGAGGAGAGTATTATCGTTTAGGTGAATCATCAAATCCCAGAAAAGTTCGGGTGTTGATTATAGGTGCAACAACAGAGGAAATCGAAGGCAATATTTTATCGACTTTTTTAAGGCGCATTCCGTTAAAAATCTTTATGCCTAGTGTAAAAGAACGCGGGTTGGCTGAAAAAATTAAGTTGATTTATTTTTGCTTCAAGCAAGAGGCAAAGAAGATTGAACGTAAGCTGCAGGTGAATGAGGATGTGATCCGTTTCTTTTTACAGTATGATCCTGTAGGCAATATTGGACAGCTGAAAAATGATATTCAACTGTTATGTGCTAACGCTTTAGTTGACAGTATTTCTAGCAATTCAGACATTATTCAAGTGAAACTGTCACATCTTTCAACGTATTTGATCGATCAGTTTTACTATACACATTCTTCTGAGATCAACGGTGAGCTGAGAGAAAAACTTAAATTGCTGCAAATCGATGAATTTGTTTTCACTCCTGAAGAAGAGCGAGATTACGATCCGTTTCTTTTAGTTGACGAGGAGGAAAGTGTTTCTCATGATGTGTTAGAAACCTATCACAAATATTTAGATGGCAAAGGCTCTTTGTCACCGTTAAAGTCAATCATTCATGGAAAAGCACAGGAATTGGCAGAAAAACAAGGGAATCAGCAGCAGGCAATCTTTAAAATTGTTTCTCGTAAAAATTATGAAGTTACTGTCAATATTTTAAAAAGAATCGCTTCTAAAGAACGTTATCACTTAGAGGAGAGTAATATCAAAAGTCTAGCGTTGCATTTAGATACTTTGATCGAAAAAATTACTGAAGGTTATTCCTTTAGAGACAATTCTTTTTTAGAACACAAACGACCTAATGAAATGGCATTGGAAAAAGAACTTGAAGTTGCTGAACAAATCTGTCGTGAGATTTCCAATCAACTTGAGGTGCAATTACCTGAAAGTGAAAAATATTTTATCTCGTTGTATTTGAAGGCGATGAATGAAAAGTACACTGAAAAAAAAATCGGAGTTTTGATTTTGATGCACGGAACAAGTGCTGCTACTGATTTAGCAAACACGGCCAATCAATTACTGAATGTCGATCATGCAGTCGGATTGAATATGCCTTTATCTCAATCGGTTGGTGATACGCTGGAAAAGGCCACAGAGTTGATCCAAAAAGTTGACCAAGGAAAAGGCGTTGTGATTCTAAGTGATATGGGTTCACTGAACATGTTCGGAGATATTATCACAAAAAAGACTGGTATTCCAACGAAGACGATTAAAATGGTGACGACGCCAATGGTCATCGAAGCGACCAGAAAATCATTGTTGCCGAAAATGTCGATCACAGAGCTTTCGGAAGATATTGTCGAACAAAGTGCCTACATTGGTAATAGTGTTGAAGACTTTCAAGTAAAAACAATGGAAGAAAGAGGTATAGTGTTTACAGATGATCACCGTAGCAAAATTATTTGTATCCTAGAAGAGAGCTTGATCTTTTTAGATGGTGCCACCATTTATGATTTGTTAGAAATCGAAGCGAAAAAGATCACCACGACTTTTCAGATTGATCACTTCGAAGATTTTTGGATCAAATTCCTATTTCATACCAGCAATATGATTGAACGAGCGATTCGTAAAGAACAATTTTTACGAGAAGATACTGCCATGATTGTTGAAAGTAATCGCGAGTTGTATCGGTATCTTAAAGACTTATTGACGCCTTTAGAAAATCGTTATGCAATTGTGGTCGAGGATAGTGAAATTAGCTATTTAATGGAGTTGATCGAAGTAAATACAGAGTTAATTTACTAATCGACACACTATATGAAAGAACAGCAGCACACTATTTTTATTTGGACAGCACACTAATAAAATAAATTGTTCATTGGAAAGTATCAACTACGTTTTATCGTCAAAGCGTTGATTTGATGCTTTCTTTTTGTTTGTTCATAAAGTTGGCATGCTTATTGCTTTATAGAGAGTGAGGAGGTGAAAGGATGATCGGTGTATTAATACTAACCCATGGGGAGCTTGCTGCTGGTTATCTTTCAGCATTGAAATTAATTACAGGTGAGGCAGAAAATATCGATACGTTAGGTTTGTATCATGAAACAAGTATTGAAGGCTATAAAGAAGAGGTTGCTGCCAAAATGCTGAAAATGGAACAAGGTAAAGGAGTCATCGTTTTTTGCGATATCTTTGGTGCAAGTCCTTATAATGTGACGGCTCAGAATTATCAAGTATTAAAAGACAAGGTAAACTATCGCTCAATTACTGGTGTAAATCTACCGATGGTGATCGAAGCGGTATGCAGCAGAGAAACAATGGAGTTAAATGAATTAGCAAAATATATTCAAACAGTTGGAAAAGATGGGATTAAAGAACTTTTTGAAAATTATGGGAAGGATGAATAAAAATGAGTGAAATCGTATTAACCAGAATCGATGATCGGCTGATTCACGGACAAGTAATGACAGCATGGGTAAAGAAAACACGAGCGAACCAGATTTTGATTATTGATGATGAGGTTGCAAAAGATGATTTTATGAGTGAGATTTTAAAAATGTCGGCACCTGCAGGAATCGATATTGTAGTAAAAGGTTTAGAGGAGGCTGTAACTTTTCTAAATGAACAAGAAAAAGAAAATAAACGGTTGATCATTTTAGTTAAAGCACCGATCACTATCGACGTGATAGTGGAAAAAGGAATTATGATTGATAAGTTGGTTGTTGGTGGGATGGGCGCTAAAGCAAACCGACGAGTGTTGTACAAGAATATTTCTGCCTCCGATGAGGAGCGCGCCACATTCAAAAAATTAATCGATCGTGGTATTCCTGTTGTGATCCACATTATTCCAGATCAAAAGGAAATAGATCTTTCCAAATATCTATAAATAGTTTTAATAAAAAAAGGATATCAGTTCCACTTTTTGCAGTTTGTAACGTGATAAAAACAAATCAAATCAAATTTGTCATAACAATTTATAGTTCAAACAACTAGTGGAATGATATACGGCATGAAGATTGGACTAATTTTTTAATATGAATAAGGAGGAAGAAAAATGCTTTTATCTGCAATATTAGTTGCTATTATTTCAACGGTCTGTAATTGGTGGCCCAGTCATTTAATCACTCGTTCATGGCTTTATCCGATTTGGTCAGGGTTTCTCGTGGCATTAGCAATGGGCGAACCGATGGTGGGGATGCAAGCGGCTGCATATATCAACTTGGCTTATCTTGGTTGGATCACTGCTGGAGGAACAATGCCGGGAAACTTGCCCGTTGCCGCAGTATTTGGCACGGCGATGACGATTTTATCAGGGGCAGATCCAAGTTTAGCGGTCACCTTTGCTGTACCATTCAGTTTGTTCGGAATTTTAACCTTCCAATTAACAATGTCCATCAATGCACTGTGGGTCCATCGGGCGGAAAAATTCTTAGACAATGGAAACATTCGAGCAATGCGCATGATGAATTATGTTCCATCGGGAATTTTAAATTTCCTTGTTACAGGTGTTCCGGCTTTTATCCTCGTATATTTTGGGGCAGAGCCTATGAAGAATCTGTTGAATATGATTCCGGATTCTTTTGTTGATGCGATGCAAGTGGTTGGAGCAATCATGCCTGCATTAGGAATTGCGATGCTGATCAGCTTTATGGGAAATAAAAAGATTATGCCATTCTTCTTCTTTGGTTTCATTCTGGCAGTCTACTTGAAATTGGATGTCATGGCGGTAACAGCCGTTGCTGCAATCATGGGCTTTGTGTTCTATAATACTGGATTTCTTGATATGAAACCTGCTGGAAAGGAGCAATCATAAATGGAAGCAAAATTAACGAGGAAAGAATTATTAAAAAATTGGGCGCTGACTTATTCGAGTGAGACCGCGTATAACTATGAACGTCTACAAGCTTTGGGGCAAGCAAATGCCATGGTGCCAGTCATTCGGAAACTCTATCCTGAAGACAAAGATCGCCAGGTACAAGAATTGAAGAAGTATTTTGTGTTTTATAACACTGAACCTTCTTTCATTGGAACGATGATTCCGGGAGTTGCGGCGGCAATGGAGGAACAACGTGCCAATGGTGCTGAGGATATCACGGATGAAACGATTAACTCTTTACGGACAGGTCTGATGGGACCGATCGCAGGGATTGGGGATACAGTCAGTCAAGGGATTGTTTATCCAATCTTAGCGGGTATCGCGTGTTCATTAGCAATTGATGGTAGTTATGTCGGACCGCTCTTTTTTGAAATCGCCTACAAGATTTGCTTGATTGGTTTTGGCTGGAATATGTACCGTTTGGGCTATCAAAAGGGAAAATCCTTTATTTTAACGATGCTGCGTGAAGGAACAATTGCTCGCTTAACAGAGATTTTCAGTATGGTCGGTTTGATGGTTGTCGGCTGTATGACGGCTTCCCGAGTAAACATTGAGATTCCAATGATTTTGAACATTAAGGGTGTCAAGTTAGGTATTCAGGAACAGGTGATTGATGCGTTAATGCCTGGGCTAGTTCCATTAGCGATCACAATGCTGGTTTATTGGTTGGTACGTAAAAAAGTAAATATCAATTTAATCATTCTGATTATCTTTGTTTTAGGGATTTCATTATCTTATTTAGGTATTTTGGGAATTCCGAAATAAGTAGGGGGAAATAGCGTATGAAAGCAGTCGATTTAAAAGCAATCAATCATTTAGAATTAGTAGAAAAAGAGAAACCTGTACCCAAAAGAGGGGAAGTATTGATTCACGTCATGGCCTGTGGAATCTGCGGATCGGATATTCCACGGGTTTATGTTACTGGTTCATATCATTTTCCAACTGTATTGGGGCATGAGTTTTCTGGAGAAATCGTAGAAGTCGCTGATGATGTCAGTTCAGAATATTTAGGCAAGAAAGCCGCCGTTTTTCCGCTCTTACCTTGTAATGAGTGTGACTATTGTCAGTCCGGTTATTATGCCCAATGTAAAAATTATAATTATTTTGGTTCGAGAACAGATGGCGGGTTTGAGGAATACTTGGCGGTTCCCTTATTCAATCTGGTTCTTTTAGAAGATCAGGTGAGTTATGAAGAAGGGGCGATGGTCGAACCAGCTACTGTAGCACAACATGTCATCAATAAGGCCGAATTAACTGTTGGCGATAGCGTAGTCATTTATGGTGCGGGGCCGATTGGTGTCATGGTGGCACAATGGGCTCAAATCAATGGTGCGGGGAAAGTCTTATTGATTGATATTGATCCAACAAAAGTGGCTTTCGCACGAGAATTAGGCTTTGAACATGTCTGTAATAGTCAGGAAAATGCTGCGGAAGCTTTTATTTTAGAAACTTTAGGCGGAAAATTAGCGGATGTTGCAATCGAGGCCACCGGTTCTAGCACAGCTTTTGATCAATGTGCGCAATCCATTCGTACCTTTGGACGAGTGGTCTTGTTGGGGAATCCTCATTCGGATATGATCCTTAAGCAGAAAACGTATGATCAATTCATGCGAAAAGAAGGCACGATCGTCGGGATGTTCAATAGTGTCTATGAACATTTCCCTAAAAACGAATGGCAAGTGACTGCTCAAGCAATCGCTAATAAGCAGTTAAATTTGAAACCGTTAGTGACCCATAAAGTTCAAATCGAAGAGCTGATCAGTGCGTTTGACATGATTCATGAGAAAAAAGAATTTTACAATAAGGTGTTGATGGTTAATGAAAAATTATTATGAGAATAGTCAATCAGTAATGGAAGAGTTGGATCATTTATTGGAAAAAATTTCTAGTGAAGAGATTGATCAATATGTAAAAGCATTATTGGAAGCTCGAGAAGTCTTTTTTATCGGTGTTGGCCGAGTACGTTTATCATTAGAAGCGGCGGTTAAGAGATTGACACATTTGGAGATCAGCTGTCACATGGTTGGTGATTTAAATGAACCACCGATTACTGAAAAGGATCTTTTAGTTGTGGGCAGTGGCTCAGGGGAATCAGTGATTCCTCTGGAGATTGCAAAAAAAGCAAAATCGTATGGCGCGAGAGTGGTCCATTTGACATCAAATCCCAATAGTTCGATTGCCAGATTGGCCGACCATATTGTCAAATTTGATAGTCCTTCTAAAAGCAATCAAACCTTTACTTCGATCCAACCGATGACAACAGTGTTTGAACAAGGATTGCTTATTTTTCATGATGTATTAGCTTTACGTTTGATGAATGAAAAGCAGATGACCATGAATGATCTGAAGAGTCGTCACGCGAATTTAGAATAGCTGTCAGTTTTAATTTTCATAGTTAGATTATTTTAAAAGGGGTTTAAGAAATGGACAATGAAAAGAAAGTTGCTTTTATCACTGGTGCTGCCGGCGGTCTAGGCACAGCAGTAGTCGGAAAGTTACTAGACAGGGATTTTATCGTTTTGGTCAATGACAACAATCAAGAGAATGTACAAACGTTATTGGACAAATTCAAAGGACATGAAATACATGCATTCTGCTTCGATGCGACAGATGAAACAGCTTGGGAAGAGGCCGCCAATGGAATTAAAGAGCAATTTGGTAAAGTAGATGTGCTGTTCAATAATGCTGGGATTTTCAAAATCGAAACGATTGAAGAAACGAGTGTAGAACTTTGGAAGAAAACGATGGATGTGAATGCGTTAAGTATTTTCTTAGGAATAAAAACGATGTCGCCATTACTGGGCGAAGGCAGCAGTATCATTAATACCAGTTCGATCGCATCATTTTTAGGGTCAAAAAATCGCATTGCTTATGCGGCTTCAAAAGGTGCTGTTTCTGCTTTGACTAAAGCTACAGCTATCGAGTTCGCACCTCGAGGCATTCGAGCGAATTCTGTTCACCCTGCTTATATTAAAACTCAGATGGCTAAACATGCAGCGGAGGCTACTGAACGGACGATGGAAGAAATGGGCAGCCGAATTCCTTTATATCAGCGAATCAGTACAGCCGATGAAGTAGCCGATGTCGTTGCCTTTTTAGCATCAGATGCGTCACGTTTTATGACGGGTTCTGAAGTGGTCGTTGATGGTGGACAATCTGTTAATTAAAAGGCTAAAAGGAAAGAGGATCAAAAAATGGTAAAAATATCTCCATCGCTGATGTGTATGGACATCAGCAAATTTGAGGAACAAATCAATTGTTTGAACCAGACCGTTGATTACTATCATATTGATATTATGGATGGTCATTACGTTAGCAACATGACCTTATCTCCTTGGTTTATTGAACAACTTAAGGATCATACCGCGATTCCTCTAGATGCGCATTTGATGGTGACAAATCCGATTGAGTATGTTGATCAATTACTAAATTTAGGGGTAGAAGTGATTAGTATTCATGCAGAATATTTGAACGGTCATGCTTTTCGATTAAGCGAAAAGATTAAACAACAGGGAAAGAAAATGGGCGTGGTTCTAAATCCTGAAACACCGTTGAATGTGATTACTGATTATCTCCATTTGATTGATATTGTGACAGTAATGACGGTGGACCCTGGTTTTGCCGGACAGACATTCATCTCAGAAAGCTTAGACAAAGTACGAAAACTAAAAGCTTATCGTGAAGAGCACGACTTGGTGTTTGACATTCAAATCGATGGGTCCTGTAATGAAAAAACGTATCGTACGATGATCGAGGCCGGAGCAGATATTCTAATTGTAGGAACAAGTGGTTTATTTAATCTGGATGACTCCATTGAGAAATCGGTAGAACTAATGTATGAACACCTTACAGCAGTGATAAGTTAATTCCTAGAAATTTGTTAGCGTAAAATAATTGTTGGAAAATAAAAAAGAGATTTCTCCACATGTGTTAAAATCAAGGTGTTCAAAACCTTAAAACATCAACATGGAGGAATCTCTTATGAATATTGTACAACAA
>Ga0153985_1000140_pt1 | contig 22131 bp, 20 predicted proteins | sample TSGA069MetaG_FD_104715 | JGI IMG/M metagenome (GOLD analysis project Ga0153985, IMG submission 104715) | Attine ant fungus gardens microbial communities from Georgia, USA - TSGA069 MetaG | ecosystem: Host-associated > Fungi > Mycelium > Unclassified | place: USA: Georgia, Alexander Wildlife...
TAGAAATAGTGATAACTTAACCATATGGAGGCTGTCCTTTGTTCTAAGAAAAGAACAGATGACTATCTATGAGTAATTAATAAAGTCCATGTGCAAACATTGAGGCCTTCATATCTCCACTAATATTAATTGCCTTGAGGTCATTTTAGACTCATTCTGAGCGTTATGAAAAAGGCTTCTGCTGAGCCTAGAACTGAAGCATCAATCATGGCAGTTTTTGAGATATTAGTGATTTAATAAATGGTAATATAGTGGTTACTAGTTGATCTACTTAATATCTTGGCCAATATTGATTGCCTCGAGACATGACTAGAATCAATTGAAAGGTCTCTTCTAGGGCTTTCCATAGCTTTTGAGACTGTGAGAATCGTTGAAGAATTGATAGAGATATGACCAAATAAAGTTTGTGACACAAAGACTCTAAAAAGTATAGCAAGAAAGAGGAGTAAGTGGAAAGAAGTAAGAAGAATATTCAAAATTCTGAGAGAAATATGGCTAAATATTAGAGTAAAGAAGGTGGATATACATGAAGGCATAGCAGTGAAAGTACTCTTAGATAGTAGTACTACAGGAATGTTTATGGACAGGAAGATAGCAATAAAATATAGGTTTAAACTGCAAAAATTAGAAAGACCAGTGGTAATCAGAAATATAAATAGAACAAACAATAGTAACCCATCAAGTAAAAGTAAATGTACACTACAAAAGTTATATAGAAAGAATAAGGATAGATATGTATGATCTAAAAAGAACAAAAGTGATTTTGGTAATGTTATGACTATAGGCCCATAATCCAGAAATTAACTAGAAAACAGAGAAAGTCAAGATAATAAGGTGCCTGCCCTTATGTAGAAGAACTATACAGAAGAGAGAAAATAAGAGAGCTAGGAAAAGCAAAAGGATAGTCATCCTAGAGAAAGAGAAAATTATAAGATAAGCAGTAGATAATAAAAAGAATTGGAAAAAAAGGAAAAAGTCAAAGTAGACTATAGGAAAATAAAAAAGATAGTTGCTAAAAAGTTTTTGAAGTGAAAGAAAGTATTTTGGAAGATGAAGTCAAAAAGAATGCTAATAAGGAAAATTTAGGATCATACTATAGATTTTAAGAAGATATATTAGATGTTTGCATAGTAGTATACCCTGACAACATCTTAATATATTCCAATAACCTTGAGAAGCATATGAAGCATATGAAGGAAGTACTAACAAGGTTAAGAAAAAACAGACTATTTGCCTTTCTATCCAAGTGTGCCTTCTATTAGGACAGAATAGAATTCCTAGAATTCATACTCAGCTCAGAAGGAATCTAGATGGATAAGAGGAAAGTACAAACCATATCACATCTGTGACACCCATACTAGTCACTTACAAATAGTATCTAATTAGTCATTAGATCAGTTTCCCATACCCAATATTATTTCTTATTAGTTAGCTAAGTGGTCCTTCTTAGTTTTGTTTTTAACCTAGACTTTACTTCTAATTTACTGTTTTCTCCCAATAATCAAAGGCCTCACTTCTAAGAGACCATCTAGTATAAGAGTAGTTGTTAAGACTCTAGACCTCATAGTTGAATATCTGTTTCAACTTAAAGCCTATATCTAATACTTAATATCTTCACACTGAAAGAATGCAAAAGAGAATTGCATACTGGGACAAACAAGATAATGATGTGCCAGCTCCCAATTGTATGCTAAAGGTCTGAGAGGAGATAATCAAAATTGAAGGTTTATAAATAATTAGAGAAATAAGAATTATATGTAGTTCTAGTAAAATATATGTTGGTGGTTGTAAAAAAGATTATAAGATCTCTCTAGATTGTCGTCACATAGCCTCCCTAAGGTGTCAACCTTTACATACTATGATAAAAGCTCCTCTGGAAAATACAGTTAGTTGATTACTTATGGACTCTCCACACTCAGTTTCCCCCTTGTCTGCACCCCCAACATCGAACCTTATAGGTGTGATACAATCCAAGTGTGCACCTAGCCAAGCTTTTCCAGCCTGCTGTTCTCTCCAAAGCCTGCCTGAGTTGCATCTGTATCTTCTCTTTAGATCGAGTTCTAGGTATATTCTGTGTTCTTCTCAAGACATCCCCCTGGTCCTAGTTTTCTTACTCTTAATAGATCCACATTCACGATTCCAGAGACAATGTAGATGGAGATAGAAGTTAAGAGGTTCTTTTCCAATCCAACTGCACTCTGGATACTATGTTAATATCATTACAAAGCCCTGAAACTCAAGAATTAAAATATAAAAAGGGAACTATTACTACTTTTGGATTTTCTTTGTTTTCTTTCTGTCCTAAGTCCTCCCAAAATCCTACTAATGACGCAGCCCTCTTCTTTCTTTGTGATAACATGTTCCCTGTAAGAAAGCTAAACTCCAAGCTAGAATAAAGCCAATTGCTCTTTGTTCAGCGATTGACAAAGAGAACTCGATAGAGTTTTTATTAGATTTTCTATACTACTTATACAACTACTACATGGTCTGTGCACTATCTTCCCATGCCCATCATGTGACATCATGTGATGTGATATTGTGACTCCCTGTCATGTAACATTGTGACACTTGTGATGTGACACTTTCCTGCACTCCCTTCTGTATAGTAAGTCCAAGATAAAGGAAAAAAAAAAGAAAAGAAATATAAATAATGACTTAGCCATTTTGCCAAGTCATGATATTCCCTCACCAAGTCCTTCCTATCAAAGATGATGTGTCTTCATCACCACTTCCTTCTAGAATATTCTTCTGTCTTCTCCTATTATGCTCTTGATGCTGCTTTGTAATTTGGACTTTGTTGATTACCTATTAAATAGTTAGCAAGTCTCATAAATGTCTAGTTTTTCCAAGTCATGTCCTAGAGGTCATTTATCTAAATATAATTGATCTGATGCCATCAATGCTTATTTACAAGCACAAAGTCTATCAGTCTAAGTTTGTTGTCTAAGTAGTACTAGTTCTAGAGTACAAGTCTGCCATCCTTCTAAGTTAGTCCATCCAAAGATGGATCTAGAGCATAGTCTCTTAGTGACTTTTTTAGTAACCTGATGCCAGTTCATCCTAATTACCTCTCAAGGTATTGGCATGAGCTCTAGGTTGATTATCACCAGCTCAGTGTCTTTATCATATAGTATTACATTCTGAGGATTATAGAAAGGGTTTTAGAGTGAATTCCAATTAAGAATCCATTGTTATAAAGTATATCAAATGTTATCTTCCATAGAAAATTCACTTGCAGTGTAACAATGCTTCTCATCAGAGGATCTGGTTAAGGTTTTTAGTGAAGTTATATTAGAGGAGAGATGTCAACAAGACTTTGAGTAGCACCCTTAAGGTTGTCCTAAGACAAATAAGAGTACCAATTCCTTAGAGTAAGATTTTACAGAGAGAATACAAAAAGAGAGAACTTGCCATTCTCTTCTCTTTCTGGTCTGTATTTATTCTAACTAGGTATTGTGACTATATTACAATATGGTAATACTAGTTGTAACTAAAGGTGACTAGTTAAGTGACAGTCCAGTGACAGAAGCAATGAAGGTGACAAGTCGAGTCAGTGTCTAATAATAGGTTAGTCTGATGTTGTTCCATTTAGTACAAGTCCAAAGATAGAGAAGGAAATAGTCTGAGATTTCTCCAAAGAGTCCTGTTCATTCTGTGAGTCCATTGTCTCTTAGAGTCCTTAGACATTTAATGTATTTACTACATGATAATGTCCTCATCTAGCATTGCCAACATCTTGTCTACTAACTACTTATTATCAGACTATGGCTGATAATAATTGTAGTTCCACTCAATGTTCATAACAGTAGTTGCTAAAGGTCTTAACAGACCATCCAGAAATAGCTATCTCTACAACACATTAAAGATATCTAGGTGTTTATTAGGTTTGCTAACTTCTGTAGGAGATTCACATTTGTGGATACTCAGAAACAATCATCTTCCTAACTCAACTTACAAAAAAAAATAAATCCTGGTTCTAGTCAGAGTAATGCCAAATGGTAAAGAGACTGGTTATTAAGCTAGGGGTTTTTCTATTTGTTTTGTGTTTTATATAGGGTTCCCCAACTACAATTTAGGTAGTGGTGAATATAAGTTATAAGTCTAAGTTTAAATAAAATATGTGTTTTTGAAAGAAAAACACACTAGCTGACTTTGTGTTTCAGTATAATATCTCTCATGTAAATTCATAAGGAAATGAATTCAAATTTAAAGAAGAAAGTAAGATTAAATAAAAACTTTACCAGTGTACCATTATAATAGTGATATTTTTGAAACCTGAATCTCTCTGTTTCTGAGTTCTGCCTGTCTAGTATTGCTGATGGGGATCAAAGGGGATTGATCATGAAACAAGAGTGATAACAAATGAAAGTAAAAGAGGACCTCCGAGATATCTCACAATTGTGCACTAAACAAGTAGGCACTGGGGAAATGATCAAATCACAAAGGGAACTTAAAAAGAGAGGAATAAAAGAGAGAACACTTGAATAACTAAAAAAAATTAATAATAAAGTTTTTATAAATTCACTCAAGGTAGATCTCACTATAGGATCTCTAAGACATGTGTTTATCTCGTGTCATGTACTGTTCCTACCTAGTCTAGTAGTCTGGCTTGCTGTCAATATAGCAGAACTACCTAGAACTCTCATGCCATCATGTGGGCTCTCTTTCAGCTGATTATACAACTGGAAGCCAACTCCAAAAACACATAGCAAGTAGTTAACTCCTAGTGTAAGCAAATGCCCAAGTCCATTGGGGCTCAAATTCCTATTGAGAGAAAGATTTGGTGGTTTTTAGAAAGTAGAGAAGAACACTTTGAAAAAACAGAAACTCAAATCACTCAAATAGCTGTTAAGCTCTAGAGCAACAGAAAGGGATAATGATAGGGGTATGATGCTTGAGTTCCCTTCTGTGTCCTAGAGTATTTTATTAGGATTACAAAGCAATGAGATAATAAAGAAAGTGAGACAAAGAAAACCTCCAAATTTCCAAACATAGCAAGGCCAAAATAATAAGATAGCTTTTCTCCTAAATATTAGGCAACTGCTCTCCACTCTTCTAGTCCTACTCTGGGAATCCTCTCTTGCACAATAGGTAGGTTTCAAGCCTCTTGCCAGGCTATAGAAAGAGACAGCAATCTTGAGTCATCTTGCTCTCGAGCATATTATCTTCATCTGCTCTTTCTTCTGTCTCTCTTTTCAACTTCCCTATCTCTCTCTCTATCTTCTCTATGTTTTCTCATTTCTCTGGAACCCTATTTCCTTCTCTTGTCACTACAATACGACTCCACATTAACTTGACTCTCTTGATCTTGATATAATTAGCCATCAGTGATGATAGCTTGGATCTAATTGTAACCCTTCTAAAAATAGTGCTACCAGCCACTGAGGTATAATGTTACTCTGGTAGCACTAGGTCTTTGAAGTTCACCTCTGTCCTTGAGAGCACTTCTAGAAGAGAAACCTATTAGAAATCTGATATGGGGTGCCTGGGCAAGCGTCTATGAGATATATGTAGTAGTAGTCATAGCCACTACCCTGTTACTCAAACAAGATGCTTGAGTTCATGACTAGATGTCTAGGGAATATCTCTAGGAGGCCAAACTCTTCTCTCAAGCTGGTTATTCTTGTTATTAGGGTGTAAATAGTCACTTATTTTGCCTAAATAGTTATATGGCATAACATCACCCTTGTCATAACTTAGCAAAATAGCTAAGTCATTATTTTTTTTTTCTCATTTTTAGACTTACTATACATGAGAAGCATGGGAAAGTGTCACATCACATGTGGAGTGTGGGAAAATAGTGTACAGACCATGTAGTAGTTGTATAAGTAGTATACAAGAAATAAATAAGGACTCTATTAAGTTTTTCTTGTTAACCCAGACTTGGAGAATAATTAAGTTATCTAGGCTAAGTTGCTATACTAGAACTCAATTCCACTACTTAAGCAATGTCTGTCTTAGACCTTGCTTACTTTTATTCTCATAATCTCATTGACTCTCAATTGGTGCTCATCACAATCACTAGTTATCTCCATATATAGCCAGGCCTATAGAAACTTAGCCTAAATGACTTAATCAACCTCCAAGTTGTAGTGACTTAGTCTAAGATAGCTTAGGTACTCTCTAAGTCTAAGTTGACAAAGAGAACTTAATAGAGTTCCCATTAGATTCTGTATACTATTTATACATGAACAATAACCCTAACCCTACTACACAGTCCCACTGTTATGCTGCCAGCAAATTTGTGGCAGAAAGTAGCATTTGATACACCTTATACCAACAAATTCCTAATTAGTATTTGCTTTAGAACTTATTATTAGTCCTTAGAATGTACTAAAGTATTATGTAAAATAGTGAGTAGGTAGAACTGGACCTAGAGCTCATGCAAATACCTTGGAAGGCAAGTAAGATGAGCTGGTATCAGGTTATAGACAAAATTATTAGAGGAAAATGTTCTAGATCCACTTTCTATAGGATACACCTTGAGAGAGATAGAATACTTGAACTCTAAAACTAGCAGTATACCAGTGACGGACTTAGTCAGATAGGCTGTTGATTTCAAATAAGTATTGATGGCATCAGATCAATTATATTTAGATAAATGACCTCTAGGACATGACTTGTGTAAGAAAGCTAAACTCCAAGCTGGAATAAAGCCAACTGCTCTTTGTTCAGCGATTAACAAAGAGAACTCAATAGAGTTCCTGTTAGATTTTCTACACTACTTATACAACTACTACATGGTCTGTGCACTATCTTCCCATGCCTATCATGTGACATTGTGATGTGACACTTTCCCACACTCTCTTTTGTATAGTAAGTTCAAGATAAAATAAAAGAAAAAGAAAAGAAATATAAATAATGACTTAGCCATTTTGCCAAGTTATAACACCACCCCTCTCTTAAGTTTCCTTGTCCCAAGGAATTTCCTGTAACTCATAGTATGGGTCCATTATGTTGCCCATCTCATCATTATCTTTCTCTGTCTATTCTCTAACTCCTAAACTTTCTTTCTCAATTTCTTCTTCTTTTGCGATTGTTTCCATTTTCCTTAATCACTTTTCTTTCCACCGTCTCCAATTCCTTTCTAGCCTTCCCCAATATTCTTGATTGTAACTTTTATCTGACCATCCAAACAGTTTTCTTGCTGTAAATTGCCTTGGCAATTCTCCCCTTCTAAATGTTTCTTTCTCGTATTCTTGTTTTGCTATGTCTTCCATATCTTGCTGGTATTCCTTCTCAAATTCTTCGATTGCTTCTTTCATGTTTTCCAAATTCTCTCTTTTTTCCCAAGTATCTGACTCCACTATGAATCCCTTCCAGCGTACTAAGTATTTGTCCTTTCCTCTTACTTGTTGCTTGTTCAAGATTCTCTTTATCTCCTATTCTTCTTCTCCCTTAATTATTACTGGAGCTAGTTGCTTCTTTTTTTGCCCCTCTTATACTTCCCCTTCTTTCTTTCCTCAAACCCCATCCTGGGATCTTGCCCATAGTTTGCCTTAAAGGGCAACATCCAAGTACTCGAGTACATTTTATTATTGTATGCAAACTCTGCTATTCCCAACCATTCTGGCCACTGTTCTTGCCTATGATCAATGAACATTCTTAAGTACTGCTCTAACTCCTGATTGACCCTCTCTATTTGTCTGTCTGTCTGAGGGTGAAATGCTATTGACAATTTACTCTTGATCTCCAGCATCCCATTCAACTCTCTCATTAGTCTATCACAAATAGTCACTTACTTAGTTTGTGATGAATTGAGATATGGATTCAAAAGTGCTTATGAGCAGAGTTAGACAAGCAACAAAAGATGTTATTAAGTCTGAGGTCTAATCCTCAGACTATGAGTCCTTATATACACAATTGTAATAGTCTGTGTACTAGTATAGATCATTACCTGATTACTACCTATTGTTCTATATATGGTAGTATCTTTGTACTGGAATAATGATAACCTAACCATATGGAGGCTGTCCTTTGTTCTAAGAAAAGAACAAATGACTATTTATAGGTAATTAATGAAGTCCATGTGCAAACATTGAGGCCTTTATATCTTCACTAATATTAATTGCCTTGAGATTGTTCTAGGCTCATTCTGAGCGTTATAAAGAAGGCTTTTGCTAATTCTAGAACCGAAGTATCAATCATAGTGGTTTCCAAGATATTAGCGATTTAATAAACAATAACATAGTGGTTACCAGTTGATCTGCTTAATATCTCAGCCATTATTGATTGCCTTGAGACATAACTTGTATTAATTGAAAGGTCTTCTTAAGGGCTTTAAGCTGGCTTTAAGACCATAGAAATCGTCAAAGAATTGGTAGAGATATGACTGAATGAAGTTTGTGACATAGTCTTGCTGTAAATTGGGGTCCCCTATCTGAGATAATACTTTCAGGTAGCCCATGCAACTTTCACACATTATCTCTAAACAACTGTGCTAATCCTTTTGCCAACATTTTCTCTATAGTAGGTATGAAATATTCCATTTTAGTTAACCTATCGACTACTACTAAGATTGAGTCGTATCCCTGAGCTAAAGGTAGCTTTGTGATAAAGTCTACTGATATGTGTGTCTAGGGTTTTTCCAGAATAGAATTGGGCATTAGTTTGCCTGCTATTTTTTATTTCGCTGACAAGTGTTGTACCCCTCCACATATCTCTTCACCTCTTTGGTTACTCCTAGCTACCAAAAGTTCCAGGTAACCAATTCTACTGTCTTCTATTGTCTCCTATGACCTCCTACTGGCGTATCATGATATAGCCTGATTATTTCTGTTCTAAGCTTATCATCTTTTGGTACATAGACCTTCTTGTCAGACTAGCTAACTCCAAAGCCAAAATTAAGCCAACTGCTCCTTTATCAGCATTTGACAAGGAGAACTTGATAGAGTTCCTGTTGGATTTTCTACACTACTTATACAAATGCCTGACCCTAACCCTACACTAAAGTCCCACGCTTCCTTATGAATCACTTTTATCTCGCATGTCCATTGATAAGAAAAATAAAAGAAAAGAAAAAGAAAAGAATATAAAATAATGACTTAGCCATTTTGCCAAGTCATGACACTTCTCTTCCTTGTACATAATATTGTTAACCTCTCTCCACTCTTCATCTCTTAACATTTTCACCCCTGCTCTTTTCATTTCTTCTATTGCCTTTATCACCTCGTCATCTTTCACTTTCGACTTCCTTACTTCTTCTAGTAGATCTACCCCATCTACTATTATTTCTACCACCTCTGTTCTTCTTACTTCTAGCCACTCTGGTTTCACCATCATCTTATTCTCATTGTCCTTTTCTACTCTAACCTTCCAGTCCACTCTCCTACTAAGACTGTCTGCTTTTCCCATCTTGCTTCCCAGAACATGTTTTAATGTAAAGTCAAACCTGGATAGGTACAAGGCCTATCGTGCTTATCTTTGATTCAACTTCTGTGCTTTCATGAAGTATTCAAGGTTCTTGTGATCTGTCCATATCTCAAATTTAACTGTTGCTCTTTCTAGGAAGTGTCTCTATGCTTCTAAGTATCTAATGACTGCTAACATCTCTTTGTCATGTATCTCATAGTTTCTTTCTGTATCACTTAGAGATTTAGAAATAAAAGCAACTGGTCTCCATTTTTCATCCAAGCATTTCATCGAGAGTACTCCTCCAGTAGTGTAATTTGAAGCATTAGCTTCTACCCTAAATTTCTTGTCTAAATCTGGGGCTGCTAATACTAGTCTGCTAGTAAAGATCCTTTTCAGCTCATCGAATACTTTCTGTTATGTTTCCTCCCATTGCCACTTTTCATCTTTTTGTGTAAGCACATTCATCAGCCTAGCTATTCGAGCAAAATCTTTAATGAACCTCCTGTAATAGTTTGCGAGGCCCAAGAACTTTCTGATGTCTTTCACATTTTTTGGCTGTGACCAACTAAGTACTCCATCCACTTTCTCTACCTCTATTTCTATTCTATTAGGTCCTATGATAACCCCTAGGAATCCTATTTTTCTTGCTTTCCACACGTATTTTTCTGGCTTGATGTATAAGTTGTTCTCCTCCAACCTTCTTAGTATTTTCTCCACAATTTCATCGTGTCCTTTTTCTGTTTTCGTTCCTACCAACACATCATCTACAAACACTGCTACTTTTCCTTCATTAATTAAATCCCTTAAGATTTCATTCATTATTGCCTGGAACATAGCAGATAAATTTGTCATCCCAAAGAACATTACTGTTGGCTTAAAGAAACCTATATGCATTGTAAACACTCCTTTCTATTTATCCCTCTCCTTTATCCTCATATTATTGAACCCCCACCTGAGATCCATTTTGGTGAACACTTTCTTACTTCCCATGTTGTCAATCAGCTTAGTAATCAATGGGAGCAGGTAATTGTTTTTTATTGTCTGGTCATTCAGGTTATGGTAGTCTATTACCATTCTCTTGCTGCCATCTTTCTTGCCCACAAAAAACACTGGCGATGTTTGAGGTAATTTTGAGGGTCTGATATACCCTTTCCTTAGCTGATCCTCCACAAATTTCTAGACTTTTTCCCTTTTATTTTTGGATAATGGGTAAATTCTTCCTTTTCATGGTTTAAACGTCTCTTTGAGATCTATAGCGTGATCCCAAGTTTTCCTAGTTAACATCCTCTCTGACTCTATCTTCCCAAACACCTTCTTCCACTTCAGAAATCTTTTCAGGACCATTTCCTTGATTTTCCTGTAGTCTTTCTCTATCTCTTCCTTTTTTCCCTAATCTTTTTTGTCATCTATCACCTATCTGACAATTTTCTCTTCCTCTAGGGTCACTCCCCTTTTAACCTTCTTATTCTTTTGACTCTTTTTACCACACAATGGCAGGCATCTCATCATTTTTACTTTTCCTGTCTTCCAATTTATCTCAGGATTATGTGCTGCCAGCCACGGTATTTCTAGGATTATCTCTGTTTTTCCTAAATCGCACACATCCATTCTCATTCTTTCTACATAGCCTTTATAATATACATTGCACTCTACTTAGTATATAATGGCTCCTCCACTATTGTTTGTTCCGTCTATATTTCTGACTATTATCAGCCTATCCAACTTCTGCAGCTTGAACCCATGCCTAGCTGCCATTCTCTTGTCCATAAATATCTCTGTGATACTACTATCCAAGAGTGCCTTTATGGTTATGCCCTCATGCATATCCAACTTTTCTACTCCAATAGTCATCCATACCTCCCTTTGACTACCCCTCTCTTTGGCTGTGCTTTCTGACTCTCTTGGTTGTATACTGCTTTGCTGCACTTTTCCCTCTGTGGGGTGCACTGCCTTCTCTCTACATCCACACTATTTCATCCCTTCTAATTTCCTTTTAGAGATTACTCCCTGTCCCTTATTGTCTTTCACATAATACCCCTGGTTTCCACACCTCTTGTTAGCTAGGTATGAAACCACTACCTCTCTCATACACCATCTTAGATCCCATAATTGCACCTCTTCTGGGATACCTTTTCCACAGTGCTCCTCCACTCTCTTTTTTAACTCTTCTACTAAGCTTCTCTTTCACCTTTGCTACGCTTCTCATGGCTTGGCCATGCATGCTGCCTCATCTTCCTTTACTTTCCTCAGTCTCTTTTCTCCTTCCTATGCCTTTTCCCTAATGGAATGCGCCAGCCTCCTCTCTTGCTGTACCTTTTGTGGTATTGCCACACATACTGCCTTCTTTATCTACTTCTATAGTGAATACTCCCTGTACTTGTGTTCTTCTTCTCTACACTTAAAATACTTGACCTCTACCCTCTCCTGCTTCCTTATTATTCTCTCCTTTACATCACACTGCATCACCCTACTTGATAATACTTTAAATTTACTTTTGGGAGTGGCTCCTCTCTTCTCCTTTCCTTCCTTATTCTTGTAATTTCAGGCCAGGTGCCTAAACCCTTTGCAACTCTAACATTCTCATTCCTTTTTTCCTTCTAATTTTTCCCTTAATAAAGTAAGGGCATGCTTTTGTTTGAGCAAGTTGCTCATTAATGAATTGTATTATTGCAAAGATATGGTGCTACGTCTCTGCAAGGGTACAGAAATAATGTTGATTCTTGCTAATAACAACTATGTCTATTGGGGCATAAGATCTTCACCCAGCCAGGTGCCTATTGCCCTACTAACTACTACCTTGATAATAGGGTTAGACTATTACCTCAAGGAGAGGATCTCTACTCTAGATGGCCTTCTAGAAGTAACTGTCACTCCTTTGCATGTACTACTCACAATGGAGCACAGCACAAGGTTTCTACTAAGAAAACAGTAACTAATAACACTACCCAGTTGCAAGGTCAGGTCTAGAACACAATGCCTGGGTTTGGTACCATGTCTCCACCTGCAGTCCCTAACTGACTGCAAAGTTCTCTTAAGCCAAGGGCCCAGCTATATATGGAGGTAACTAGTGATCATAATAACTATTGGCTAAGAGTTGATTTATATGAGAGTAAAAGTAAGCAAGGTCCAAGGCAGACAGTGCTCAAGAAGTGGATATCAAGTCCTAGTGTAAGAAAGCTAAACTCCAAGCTAGAACTGCTCTTTGTTTAGCAATTGACAAAGAGAACTCAATAGAGTTCCTATTAGATTTTCTATATTACTTATACAACTACTACATGGTCTGTGCACTATCTTCCCATGCCTATCATGTGACATCATGTGACATTGTGATGTGACACTTTCCTATACTCTCTTCTGTGTAGTAAGTTCAAGATAAAATAAAAGAAAAAGAAAAGAAAAGAAATATAAATAATGACTTAGCCGTTTTACCAAGTCATGACAACTTAGAGATATTAAACATTGATTGGGACTTACTAACTGTTTAACAGGTAATCAAGGAAGTCCAAATTACAAAGCAACATCAAGAGAATGATAGGAGAAGAAGGAAGAATATTCTAAAAGGAAGCAGTAATAAAGATGTATTATCTTTGATAGAAAGGACTTAGTAAGGGAACGTATCATCATAAAGACAGGAGAGGGATACATCATCAGTAGGATTTTGGGAGAACTTAGGACAGAAAGGAGCCAAGAGAATCCTAAAAGTAGTAATAGTTTCCTTTTTATATTTTATTCCTTGAGTTTCAGAGCTTTGTAATAACTTTAATATAGTATCCAGGGCAAGATGAAAAAGAAAGAAAAACACTTGGTACTTACCTCTATCATCACTGCTTCCAGAATTGTGAAATGCAAAAATATTGAGTGTAAAAGTTTGGAGTCAGTAGGATGTCTTGAGCAAAATACAGAATATACCTTGAACTCAATCTAGAGAGGAATAGCAGATGCAACTCAGGTAGGCTTTGGAGAGAACAGTAGGCTGGGAAAGCTTAGCTAGGTACACACTTGGATTGCATCATACCTGTAAGGTTCAGTATTGGAGGTGTAGACAAGGGAGCAACTGAGTATAAAGAGTCTATAAGTGATCAACTAACTGTATTTTCCAGTTGAGTCTAGTTATGATGTGTAAAGGTTGACACCTTAGGGAAGCTATTAATAGAAAGAATACACAGATATGTCTTCATAACTTGAGGAGTACTGGACCAAACTAAGACTAGATAGAAACAACTAGTCTTAGGGCTTACATAATGAACACTTTATGTACCATATAGTTGTATGATTATTTACCTAAGAATAAATATGTTTCAGGTATTTCTGCATATGTCTCTTATTCTGGAACATAATGAGATAAGAGGAGGAATAACAAAAGGTAAATAAATTTTCTAGAACATACTTTGTCAGCTATGCAACACCGATCTAGAGAGATTTTATATTCATTTCACAATAACCAACATATATTTTATTGGAGCTGTATACAATTCTACTTTTTTATTTATTTATAACCTTTATCTTTAATTATCTCCCCTCAAACCTTTAGCATGCAATTGGGAGCTGGCACATCATTGTTTTGTTTGTCTCAGTATGTAATTTCCTTTTGTATCTCCCTTTATTATGCTTTTCTATGAGTCATTCTTCTCTCACATGTCTATCAATAAGAAAAGAAAAGAAAAGAAAAAGCAAAGAAATATAAATATTGACTTAGCTGTTTTGCCAAGTTATGACACAAGTCTGAGTTGACAAGGAGAACTCAATAGAGTTTCTATTAGATTTTTTATACTACTTATACAACTATTACATGGTTTGTGCACTGTTTTCCCACACCTATCATGTGACATCATGTGATGTGACATTGTTACATCCTATTTCATGTGACTGTGACTGTGTGACACTTGTGACATGACACTTTCCTATACTCCTTTCTATGTAGTAAGTCCAAGAGAAAAAAGAAAGAAAAAAAAGAAATATACATAATAACTTAGCTGTTTTGCTAAGTCATGATAAGGCTCTTGGCTTAAGGGGACTTTTTAGTTAGTTAGGGACTACAGGTAGAGATATAGTATTAAGCTCAGGTATTGTGTTCAAGACCTGACCTTACAATTAAGTGATATTGCATAATATACTTGTACTGTTCTTAGTAGAAACCTTCTGCTGTGCTCCATTGTAAGTAGTACATGCAGAGAAGTGACAATTACTTTTAGAAGGCCATCTAGAGTAGAGATCCCATCTATTGGGTAATAGTCTAACTCTATTATTAAGACAGTAGTTAGTAGGATAGTAGGACTCTGATTGGGTGAAGATCTTGTGCCCCAACAGACATAGTTATAATTAGTAAGATCAAAACATTATATCTATACCCTTGGAACATCAACACAATGTCTCAAACTCAATATAACTCCCTTATAAGCAACTTGCTCAATGAAAAATAAGCCCTTGCTAAATTAAGAGCAAAATTAGAAGGATGAAAAAGAAAAATTTGCTAGTGTTGCAAGAAGTTTGGACACTTGGCCTGAAACTATAGAAATAGAAAAGGGAAAGTCAGTTCCTTAGAATAAATTTGCAATATTGGCTAGCAGAGTAATATAGTATGAAGCAAGAGAAGAAGTAGTAAGAAGACAAGAAAAAAAGGAAACAATACAATGCTTTAAGTGTGGGGAAGAAGGGCACTGATGCAAAGAGTGTCCAAAGAGAAAAGAGGAAAGAAGAAAATAAGCAGAGAAGGTAGTGGTATATATAGCTATATCACAAAAAGTATAGCAAGAAAAGTGAAAGAGAAGTCCAGCATACGTCTTATAATAGAAAACACAGTAACATTACAGGAAAGACATCCTTGATGAGGTATGCCTATTAGTGTTAGAATATTATACAAGGGAGGTGATTGTGTCATACTTAGTATATGAAGAGTGTGAAAAACAAGGATGATATATAGAGAAGAACAAGAGGCAAGAGGTGATTTCCAGAAAGCAGTTAGAAAAACTAAAGTAGTATGAATATCTAAAGAAAGAGAAAAGAAAGGCAGTATACCTCATAGAAGGAAAAGTGCAGCAGAGTAGTGTATAGACAAGAGCCCCAGAAAGCATAGCAAAAGAAAGAGATAAACAAAGGAATCTTGGAAGAACATTCAAAATGCTAAGAGAGGTGTGATTAAATATCAGAGTAAAAAAAATAGACACTTATGAAGGAGTAATGGTCAAAGCACTCTTGGATAGTGGTACAACTGGAATGTTTATGGACTGAAAAATAGTAGCAAGACATGGTTTCAGGCTACACAAGTTAGAAAGGCCAATAATAGTCAGAAATATGAATGATACAAATAACAGTGTAGAAGCAATTATACATCAAGTAGAAGTGAATATGTATTACAAGAATCATGTAGAAAGGATGAAAATGGACATATGTGATTTAGAAAAGACAAATATGATATTAGAAATGCCATGGTTACAGGCTCACAATCCTAAAATTGATTAGAAAACTAGACAAGTTAAAATAACAAGATGTCCACTGCTATGTGGAAGAAGTATAAAGAAGAAAGAAAGAAAGGTTAAAAGGGAAAAGAGGATAGTAACCCTAAAGGAAGAGAAGATTGTCAGATGAGCAATAAATAATAAGGAAGATTGGGGAAAAGAAAAAGAAATAGAAGAGAATCATAGGAAAATTGAAGAGATAGTACCAAAGAGGTTCTGAAAGTAGAGAAAGGTCTTTGGAAAGGTAGAGTCAGAAATAAAACCAATGAGAAAAGTTTAGGATCACATAATAGATCTCAAGAAAATGTTTAAACCATGAAAGGAAAGAATATACCCTTTGTTTAAGAATAAAAGAGAGAAGGTCCAGAAGTTTGTAGATAACCAACTAAGAAAAGGGTACATCAGATTATCAAAATCCCCTCAAACATTGCCAGTATTCTTTGTGGGCAAAAAGAATAGAAAGAAGAAGATAGTAATGGATTACTAAAACCTGAATGACCAGATAGTGAAAAATAACTATTCACTACCACTAATTACAAATCTAATTGACAATATAGATAGTAAAAAAGTGTCTACTAAAATGGATCTAAGATAGGGTTTCAACAATATAAGGATAAAAGAAGGAGATGAGTAAAAGGGAGTATTTACAACACATGTAGGCTCTTTTAAGCCAACTGTTATGTTCTTTGGAATGACAAACTCACCAGCTACATTATAGATGATGATGAATGAAATTCTAAGGGACCTAATCAATAAAGGAAAAGTTGCTGCATTTGTGAACAATGTGCTGGTAGAAACCCAGATAGAGAAAGAACATGATGAAATTATAGAAGAAATATTGAGAAGATTAGAAGAAAATGACTTGTACATCAAGCCAGAAAAGTATATATGAAAAGTAAAGAAGATAAAATTCCTAGAGGTTGTCATAGGACCCAATGGAATAGAGATAGAAAAGAAAAAGGTAAATAGAGTACTTAGCTGGCTAGAACCAAAGAATATGAAAGATGTTAGAAAATTTTTGGGCTCACAAATTATTATAAGAGGTTTATTAAAGACTTTGCTTGAGTAACTAGGCTAATGAATATATTGATAAGGAAGAATGTGAAATGGCAATGGGAAAGTAAATAGCAAAAGGTGTTTAAAGAGCTCAAACATCAATGAAATGCTCCAATAAATTATGAAGACTAGTTGCTTTTATTTTTAAATTGTTAAGTAATATAGAGAAGAACTACAAAATATATGATAAAGAGATGCTAGCAGTAATTAAATGCTTAAAGGCATGAAGGCACTTGTTGGAAAAAATAACAACTAAATTCAAGATCTGAACAGATCACAAGAATCTTGAATATTTATAAAGACACAGAAATTGAATTATAGATGAGCAAAATGGGCATTATATCTATCAAGATTCAATTTTACATTCAAATATGTTCCTAGAAGTAAGATAGATAAAGTAGATAGTCTAAGCAGGAGACTGGACTGGGAAATAGAAGTAGAAAAAGACAATGAGAATGAGATGTTAGTGAAGCCAGAGTGGCTAAAAGTAAGGAAAATAAAAGTAGTAGAGATAATCATAGAAGGGATAAATCTACTCAAAAAGATTAAACAGTTTAGGGTACAAGATAATAAAGTAGTAAAGATAGTGGAGGAAATGAAATAAGCAAGAGTGAAAATGCTGAGAGATGAGAAGTGAAGAGAAGTAGATAGCATTATATACAAGAAGAAAAAAGTCTATATATCTAAGAATGACAAATTAAGAGCAGAGATTAGTAGGTTATACTATAATATGCTAGTAAGAGGCCATGGAGGGCAGTAGAAAATGGTAAAACTAGTTACTCAAAACTTTTGGTGACCAGGGGTTACAAAGGAGATAAAACAATATATGAAAGGATATGATTTCTACCAAAGGAATAAAAACCACATAGAATCACTAGTCAGCAAGCTGTTATGATGGTGACACTGTGATATACACTGTGTGTGCATCATGCACATGCATGGATTAGTCAGCTTATTATCAGCCACTCTAGAACCCTCTGAATTATTTAAGTAATTCTATTTACTGTAATTATTTTAGTTTCATTCTCTCTTGGGTAAACTCCACCCTATTGATACTCTGATTCTTTCCCCTCTCAAATTAAATCCTATTGAAACCCAAAAGGGGCAAGTATAGAGATAGGCACAACTTGTCATTGAGGCCAAGTCCCCTTAGAGCAACTTCCCTCCTAGAGTCATTTCTGACTATTACAAAAGGTCACTTACTATTTGTGATGGGTGATTTGATACTTTAAAGAGTTCAAAAATGCAAAGTTAGACAAGTAACAAAAGATGTTGTTAAGTCTGAGGTCTAACCCTCAGACTATAAGTCCTTATATATAGAATTGTGATAGTCTGTACACTAGGATAGATCATCATATGCTACTGCCTATTGTTCTACATATGGTAGTGCCTTTGTGCTTAATATAGTGATAACTTAACCTTATGGAGGCTGTCCTTTGTTCTAAGAAAAGGACAGATGACTATCTATGGATAATTAATAAAGTCCATGTGCAAACATTAAGGCCTTTACATCTCCACTAATATTAATTGCCTTGAGGTCATTCTAGGCTCATTCTGAGTGTTATGAAAAAGGCTTTTGCTGAGCCTAGAACCAAAGCATCAATCATGGTAGTTTCTGAGATATTAGTGATTTAATAAACAGTAACATAGTAGTTACTAGTTGATCTGCTTAATATCTCAGCCAATATTGATTGCCTCGAGACATGACTAGCATCGATTGAAAGATCTTTTTGAGGGCTTTCTATAGCTGTTAAGACCATAGGAATCGTTAAAGAATTGATAGAGATATAGCTAAATAAAGTTTGTGATAATAACTTCCTCTTAATGGGCCTACTGCGAGCAGTTGCTAAACTAGTTCAATATGAGCTGTTGTACACCACTGTTTACTTCTTTTTCTCCTGGAATATTACTATCAATAGAAGATTGTCCATCATCAGCAGAAGAGGAGAATAAAATAAAGGATATACTATACTACAAAATATTAGGATCACTAATGTGGTTTCAAGTTACAACAAGACTTGACTTGGCATTTGTAGTTAATCTCTTGACATATTTTGCTCACAAGCCAAGCAAGGCATACTAGAAGACACTAAAGCATGTTATGGGTTATATAAGAGAAACTATTGGTTATAAAATCACATAATAAGCAAGGGGAGAACTAAATCCTATAAGATATGTTGACTCAGACTTTATAGAATACCGCAACATAAGAAGATCAACAGATAGCATAGTTTTTCTAGTAGCAAAACTCTTGGGAAAGTAAGCAACAAGACACAGTTGCATTATTCATAGTAAAAGCTGAATATATGGCCTTCTCACATGCTATAACTCAAGCTCTATGTCATAACTTGGCAAAATAGCTAAGTTAATATTTATATTTCTTTTCTTTTTCTTTTAGATTATTACTAAGGTGAAGCATGGGAAATATCACATGATAGTCACAGAGTCACAAATGGTTTATGTCACATTGAGTCACAGTCACAGCATGTGACAAAGAAGTCAGCTGATGGACATGAGGATTGTGGAAGACAAGGTATATAGCCACAATAGTAATTGTATATATAGTGTAGTAAATCTAACAGGGACTCTATCGAGTTCTCTTTGTTAATTGCTAAACAAAGAGTAGTTGGCTGAATTCTGGCTTGGAGTTTAGCTTTCTTATACTCTATAACTCTCAAAAATTTTTGAAGAAATAGGATTACCTACTACCAAGTCCATTACTATTTTCACAAACAACATTAGTGCAATATAAAATTATCTTAATAACAAGAGTCATCAGAGAACAAAGCACATTGATGTCTAGCACTATTTTGTAAAAGAATGAGTGGCCTCTGGAAACATTCAATTCTACTACATATTCTTTATGTCATAACTTGGCAAATTGGCTAAGTCATTATTTATATTTCTTTTCTTTTTCTTTTCTTTTATGGATGCGCAAGAGTAAAGTGACTCATACAGAAGCACAGGACTCTAAGTAGGGTTAGGGTTAGTTAGAAAAATGTATATATAGGGGACAGAATCCAACGGGAACTCTATCGAGTTCTCTTTGTCAAACGCTGAACAAAGAGCAGTTGGCTTAATTTTGGCACAGTGTTTGGCTCTTTGACACTAGAACTCGATTTCACATCCAAGCACCATCTACCTTGGACCTTGCTCACTCTTTTATCTCATCAATTCAACCCTCAGTCGCTGATCATCGCGATCAGTAACCACCTCCATATATAGCCAGGCCCTTGGCTTAAGAGGACTTTGCAGTCAGTTAGGGACTGCAGGTAGAAGTGTAGTACCAAGCTTGGGTATTACCACTGAGACCTGACCTTGTAATCAAGTGGTGTTTAGTAGGCTACTTGTATTGCTTCATAGTATAAACCTTGTGCTGTGCTCCATTGTGAGTGGTACATGCAGAGGAGTAACAGTTACTTCTAGAAGGCCATCTAGATTAGGGATCCCATCCGTTGGGTGATAGTCTAACCATACTATTAGGGCAGTAGTTAGTAGGGTAGTAGGTGTCTGGTTGGGTAAAGATCTTGTGCCCCAACAGACATAGCATTAAGCGAGATCTAATCATAAATTCTGTACTCTTCTTGAGACGTTACTATTATGTCTCAAGAACAATACAATACTTTGCTGAGCAATTTGCTCAGAGAAAAACGCGCCCTTGCCAAACTGAGGGTAGAATTGGAAGGAAGAAAGGGAAAGTTGTGTAGGTGTTGCAAAGGGCTTAGGCACCTGGTCCAAAATTGCAGGAAGCTAAAGGAGGAAGGAAAGGGAATAGTAGTTCCCTAAAATAAGTTTGAAGTATTGAGTAGCAGAGTGATGTAGTGTGGAGTTGCGGAGAGAGTGGTAAGAAGGGCAGTAGTCGTAAAGTGTTTTAGGTGTGGGGAGGAGGGGCACAAATGCAAGGAGTGTCCATTATGGAAGAAGAAGGAGAAGGCAGCGCGTATGGCCAGGTCACAAAAGGTGCAGCAAAAAGAAAAGCCAGCGCACCCTGAAAAGGAAAAGGCGCAGGAAAAGAAGAGGAGGTTGAGGAGGGTAGAGGAAGGTGAAGCGGCGCGCCCTATAAAGGGAGAAGTGCAGCAAGGAGAGTGGAGGAGGAGTTCATGGGAGAACTTGAGGAAGAGGGCCAAGTGGTACTGTGAACTGACAGTGCTGTGAGATGTGGAGTTATGGGAGTTGGGATGGTGCGACCAAGGAGCCGTTGTCACGTATTTGAGATGCCCAAGATGTGGCAAAAAAGGATGTTACGCAGAAGATGATCGGGGACAAGGAGTACTCCCCTATTGAAAGAGGGAGAAGATAAGCTAGTGTGGATGCAGAGGAGGAAAGGAGTAGAGTGGCGTGCGAGCAGGAAACTCAAAAAGCGCAACAAGAGGAGAGAAAGCAGTGTGGCTCAGAGAGGCAAAGGCACAGCAAAGTGGTGCACAGTCAGGAGAACTAGAAGGAACAGCAAAAGAAAGAAAGAGCAGCACGCCCACAGAGAGGAAAAGCACAGCAAGAGAGGGGGGTAGTCGAAAGGAGGTCAAGAGAACCTTCAAAATGCTAAGAGAGGTGTGGCTAGATATTGGAGTAGAAAAGATAGACATGCACGAAGGCATGATGATCAAAGTGCTCTTAGATAGTGGCACAATAGGGATGTTCATGGACAAACAAATAGCAGCTAGGTATGGGTTCAAGCTGCAAAAGTTAGAGAGACCATTAGCCGTCAAAAATGTAGATGGTACCAGTAATAGCAGGGGGGTCATAACATACCAAGTAGAGTGCAATGTATATTACAAGGGCCATGTAGAAAGAATGAGGATGGATGTGTGTGATTTGGGAAAGACAGAAGTAATACTGGGGATGCTATGGTTAGTAGTGCATAACCCAGAGATAAACTGGGAGACGGGAGAAGTGAAAATGACAAGATGCCTGTTCCTGTGTGGCGGGAGAAGCCAAAAGAAGGAAAAGGTCAAAAGGGTAGTGACAATGGAAGAAGAGAAAATCGTCTGTTGGGCAATAGACGATAAAGAAGACTGGGGAAGAGAGGAAGAGTATCACAAATGGTCACTTACTTATTTGTGATTGGTGCTTTAGAATCTTGAAAGGTTCAAAAATGCAAATTTTAGACAGTGACAAGAGATGTTGTTAAGTCTGAGGTCTAATTCTCAGACTATGAGTCCTTATATACAGGAAAGTAATGGTCTGTGCACTAGTACAGATCATCACCTGACTACTACCTATTGTTCTACATATGGTAGTGTCTTTGTGCTAAAATAATGATAACCTA
>Ga0153985_1000141_pt1 | contig 22117 bp, 23 predicted proteins | sample TSGA069MetaG_FD_104715 | JGI IMG/M metagenome (GOLD analysis project Ga0153985, IMG submission 104715) | Attine ant fungus gardens microbial communities from Georgia, USA - TSGA069 MetaG | ecosystem: Host-associated > Fungi > Mycelium > Unclassified | place: USA: Georgia, Alexander Wildlife...
TCAAAGAAATGTTCAATTTTATGCCATTGTTTGTCTGTTAAATCAGATGGATAAGCCATTATTTGTTCCTCTTTTTTGACTTAATTTTATCACAAGACGAGTTCATGAAGACAGCTTCTTAGAGCAATCGTGCGGATTGGCTGGGTCAAAGGTTTAATTTCATCTTTACCCTCAAATACTCTTGGTGTAGCAAAGCCGATCTCGACATCCAATTTTTCTAAATCAATATTGTGGAAGCAGACGATTGGACCGCTGCTTGGTAAGGCGTTGTTTTCTTCGATCAGCTGAAGGATCGAGTTAATGGCCTCTCCCATAAAATTCGCGTAGTCTTCGAAAAAGTTGATTGTTTTACGAAGCGTCAGCATAGGCTGCTCTGGTAACTGTTTTAACATGATATCGGCTATTCTTGTCATGATGGTGTCCTCTTCTCGTATTGTATTTAGAAAAATCATAACAAAGCCATCAATGTTTTTGCTTGTTCCCTAGTGCTCAATTTGAGTGTATTCTTCAGAAAATCCTCGAAACAGATAAACTCCTAAAACACTATTGAAGCCCATTGCCGCAAAAACACTGAACCGCTCAGGAATGCCGAAATACTGGATAGGAACGACATTGATTCCGATAGCTCCAGCAATCATAAAGAAGAGTGCAATCGTCGCCCAGGTTGCTAATGGAGTATATTTTTTGGAACGAAAACCGCTGATGATCAGGATGAACAGGGAGGCGATCGACAGCATAACCACCACTACGGTCACAACTACATGCATAATGTCCTGAAAGGTCCCCGCAAAACCGCTGTCAGTTAATGGAAACATTGTATAGCCTACAGCTGACAGCCACATCATGGCCGCAAATAAATAAATTCCTACGCGTAAATATTTGGTCAGCTTCCCTTGAATAAAGACACAGACCATCATACTCGATACGACACTGCCTATTCCCGAAAGAGAAGACAGCTGGTTCCACACGATTCGTGAAGGAGAATTATCCGCGCTTAGATCACTGACTGCCTGTGCCATCCAGTCATAGCCTGGATATGCCAGCGGGCTGAACACGACAGCCGCCGTGTAGGACAAAAGACTGACCATGCCTAATAATCCCAGCCATTGAATCAACGCTCGTTTTTTAGTCATTTTTTTCAGCTCCGATCTGATACAAGGCATGAAACTGACGGGTATGTTGCTCTAGCATTTTTACAACTTCCATTTCTCTTTCGGGATGACGATCACAGATCGACAGTAAAAGGTAGATTGGTGCATAAAATTGCAACGCCATAATTTGCGGATCGCCATCCCGAATCACTCCTGCTTGAATCAGTAGGGCAAATAGCATTCCTTGATAGGTTAAAGGATCATCCGCGTATTGCTTAGTATACATAGCTGCTAGTTCATTATCTTGAAATTGTTCGATCGTCAGCAATTTACGAAAGTTTACCGCATAATCATCATGTAAAAAGAAGTCAAACAGTTTTTTACCCAGTGATACGAGCTGTTCCTCTGATAGCCCATCAAACAACGCGGCATCCGCACGGCTATTGCGGCCATCCATCTGCACTGCCGCCATATTTTTCTCATACCGGGTATTCATTTCTGTTAAGACCGCATCAAAGATCTCTTGCTTATTTTTGTAGTGCTTATATAAAGAAGGGGCCTTGATCCCAACTGCTTTAGCGATCTCGTCTACACTGACCGCGCCGTACCCTTTTTGAGCGAAGAGGCGAGCAGCTTCTGTGACGATCTTTTCTTTGGTAGTTTGTTTCATCATTTTTTCTCCTTGGCTAATAGTCGTTAGCTTAAGTTTAGCTAATAGTTATTAGCTTGTCAAATCACGAATGAACTTTCTTGGTGATTATTTCATTCGTTGAATGTGTCTGTTGTTGACGAAAAAAAATCTTTCTAAGTAAAAAATGATTTGACCTAAACCTAACTTTAGGTGCTAGAATAGTTGAACATTATCAAAGAGGACGTTTTAGAGTTCTTCTAGTGATAAACAATGAATTTTTCATTTTGGAAGTTCAATTGAATATTTTCAACAATGAGATAGATGGAGGAATATAGTGCTATTAGAGAAGATTAATAATCCAAAAGATTTAAAGAAAATGTCTACAGAAGAGTTGTCAAAGCTTGTTACTGAGGTAAGAGAGGGCTTACTAGAAAAAGTTAGTCAGCATGGTGGTCATAATGGACCTAATTTAGGTGTAGTGGAGATGACAATTGCGCTGCATTATGTATTTGACTCACCAAAGGATAAATTTATTTTCGATGTGTCTCATCAATCCTATGTTCATAAAATGCTGACTGGTAGGAGAACAGCGTTTACAGATGCTGCTCACTATGATGATGTATCAGGATATACGAATCCGCAAGAAAGTGAGCATGATCTTTTTTCAATTGGACACACGTCCACGTCACTTTCCTTAGCAAATGGTGTTGCTAAAGCGCGTGATTTAAAGGGTGAGGACGATAATGTCATTGCGATCATTGGAGATGGTTCATTATCTGGCGGGCTCGCCTATGAAGGGTTGAATAATATCGTTGAACAGGCGACCAATACGATCGTGATTGTAAACGACAATGAACAATCAATTGCGGAGAATCATGGAGGCCTTTATCAGAACCTTCAAAAACTGAGAGAGTCCAATGGACAAACGGAGGACAATTTCTTCAAGGCCTTGGGATTCGAGTACCATTATTTAGCTGATGGCAATGATTTGAACGGACTGATTGGTTTATTTGAAAAAGTAAAAGATATTCAACACCCTGTCGTCCTTCATGTGCATACGATTAAAGGATACGGCTTCAAGTTTGCTGAGGAGAATCGCGAAGCCTTTCATGCTGGAGGGCCATTCAGTTTAGAGACAGGAGAATATTTGTCAGCGGGAGGCTCTGGTCAAACGTACAATAATGTAACAGCCAATTTTCTAATGAAAAAAATGGCAGCCGATCCTAAAGTTATCACGATAAACGGCGGAACTCCAATGATGCTGTTTTCTCAAGAACAGCGGGAAGAAATAGGCAAACAATTTGTAGATGTCGGAATTGCTGAAGAACATGCGGTGACTATGACTGCTGGTTTGGCGAAAAATGGCGCAAAACCGATCTGGGCGGTATTTTCAAGCTTCATGCAGCGAAGCTATGACCAAATTTCTCATGACTTGGCCTTAAATAATCTGCCGGGTACGATATTAGTCTTTAGCGCATCAATTAACGGGATGAATGATGAAAGCCACTTAGGGATTTTTGATATCCCATTCTTAAGCCATATTCCAAATATTGTTTACTTGGCACCAACGAACAAGGAAGAATATTTAGCGATGTTGGATTGGTCAATTGATCAGAACGATCATCCTGTTGCGATTCGCGTTCCAGTGGGAGAGTTAAAAGAGAGCGGAGTAGCAGATACTACCGATTATGGACAGCTTAATAAAAATGAAGTGACACAAAAAGGATCGCAGGTAGCACTATTCGGCTTAGGAAATTTCTACGAGCGAGCGGTCAACGTCGCTGAAGAATTAAACAAGACTCATGGTATCAAAGCAACAATAATCAATCCAAAATTTATTTCTGGTTTGGATAAGCCCTTACTGGACTCTTTAGAAAAAGACCACAAACTAGTTGTCACACTGGAGGACGGCATCTTAGAAGGTGGGTACGGTCAAAACGTAGCCAGCTATCTTGGTGATCGAGAAATAAAAGTAATGAACTATGGTGTAGACAAAAAATTTCATGACCGTTATAACGCCGAAGAACTTCTCCATCAAAATGGCCTGTCTGTAGCCAGTATTGTACAACGGATTCTATCAGTAATTTGATGAAAGCTAGGCCTTTGATACGTCTAAAAAGGGTTCTTCAAAGGATTCTTCAAAGGATTCGTGGATGAAACGCAATAGAATTTGCTAGTAAGTTGATTTTCCAAATTAGATAAAAAACGTGTTCGCACTCATTTACTTCAATAAGGGTGCGAACACGTTTTTAATTGTGTATTTTAAATTGCTGTGGATTGGCTTTCGTCCAGCTCGTCATCATTTGGCAGAAGATCATCAGGGATGGAATCTAAGATATCTTGAACACTGGGAATCTCGTAGCCCTCGGGTTTTTCTTCTGACCAAGTTTTTCCGCCATCGGTAGAATAGAGTGTTTTTCCGTCCTCGGATTGCTTGGTGATCACAGATTTGATGTTATCCGTGAAGCCTTCAGGCGCTTCGTCGGTCCATGTTTTCCCGCTATCTGTGGAGTATTGGATTTTTCCATCTTTGATTCTCATTGAAACGCCGTCTTCAACAGGAACCGTAAAGCCGTTTTCTAGCCAATCTTCTACTTCTTTTAGCGGATCTGACCAAGTCTTCCCGCCGTCTTCGGAATATTTCCACTGATTCTCTTTTGGATCAAATTCGGAAACTTTTTTTCCATCTTCGCTTTTCCAAGTCAATTTCCCATTTTTATCGACTTCCACACCTTCAGGTTTTTCTTCCGTCCAAGTTTTCCCACCATCAGATGAGAATTTCCATTTGTCGTCTTCTCGTTTCATGATCACGCTGCTTCCATTTTGATCACTGAAGGGAAATTTAAAGGTATCTTCTGTGGATGTAGTGTTGATGTTTTCTGATTTTGAGCTTTTGTAACGTAAGCGGCCATCTTCGTCTTCATAAATGCCATCTGGAGGTGTTGTCGACCACGAGATTCCTTCATCAGATAAGAACTCCCATCTGCCGTTGTTCCGTCGGATTTTCACATCGTCCACGGATGTTTTTGCTTGCTTCTTTGGAAAGGTCACTTCTGTTTGACTATTGGCTTTTGCTTCAGTAACCGCTTTGCCAATATTATAGGAGACGACTGAAAGTCCGATCAATACGGTGAGCACAACGACTCGGACTGTGAACGGAATTGTGCTTAGAAGGGTAGATACAGTTGATTTAGCTGAACGATTAGTGGTTTTTCTGTTTTTCATATAAATGTCCTCATTTCAATTTTTATAAGTTCACTATAATCGGGGAACCTATAATAAAGCTGTAGTACAAATAAACGACTGAAGAAAGGAGAGAGAATGTATACTTTTAGTAAAGAAAGCTTTTATTACTCGTGTTATTTTAGCGATTCAAGCTTCGTTAGAGGTTCATCCTTTATAATTGAGGAGAGTCTAAGTTTTAAGGAGGATGACGAATGAAACTTTTACTAGTTGAAGATGAGGCGATGCTAGCTGAAGCAACCGCCCAAATACTAAAAAAACAAGGCTACTTTGTAGATATAGCAGAAGAAGGCGAGTATGGATTAGACTGCTTGCTTTCAGGGGTCTATGATTTAGCGATTTTAGATATTATGCTTCCGAAAAAGGACGGATTGGCGATCTTAAAAGAAGCGCGAGAAGCCGGGATCGAAATTCCGATCCTGATGTTAACGGCAAAGGGGGAATTGGATGATCGGGTGGATGGACTAAACAGCGGCGCTGATGATTACCTCAGCAAACCATTCCAATATCAGGAGCTTTTGGCTCGACTGAAGGCATTAGGCAGACGAAGAGGCGAATTTAAGATCGATGGCATTCTTTCCTTCGGTGATTTTGAACTGAATCCCTATAATTTAAGCTTAAAAACCCAGACGGAGGAGCTTGGATTAACCAAAAAAGAAGCCAATATTTTGGAAATCCTAGTAGCAAATTATCCGCAGCTTTCTTCTAAGGATCGGATCATTGAAAAGGTTTGGGGCTATGATTCAGAAGCTGAGTACAATCATGTGGAGATGCATGTTTCGCTATTAAGAAAAAAATTACGACAAGTAGCGAGTGTTACTCAGATTAAAGTTGTCCGGAATTTAGGGTATCGCTTAGCGTTTACGAAGGGTGATGCCGATGATTAATCAGTTTAGAAAACGATTGATTGCGATGACGACGGGATTCGTGGCAGTTATCCTAATCGCGGCTTTCGCGACCATTTTTCTTACAACCTATCTCAACCAACAATCAGATAATGAGGAAAAGCTGAATCAAGCGGAGCAGTTGCGAATCACCGGCGGAAAAGTAGCGTTTGATGGGAAAAGCGATGATGCAGTGGAAATTAATCGAATCGTGACGGGTGCGGGCGTCTATTTTAATATGCTGGTAGACAAATCCGGCAAACCAATCATGATCGATTCCGCCTTGAAGCTGTCTAAAAAGCAGTATAACAAGGCCGCAAAATATGCCTGGAAAAACCAAGAAGGCGGCGTTATTAAACTAAACGGACGAGAATGGCAATACGTTGTTGCTCCAGCCATTGCTAATTTTGATTATGGCAGTGAGGATAAGGAACAAGTCATCGATAATAATGATGAGACGTATCTCATGCGCTTTTTAGACATTACCGATTCGAAGAAAAGCTTGTCTTCTCTGGCAACAACTTTGATTGTTGTAGGGATTGGATTGATGATTTTCTTCTTTCTAGTGATAATTTTCTTCACGAATCGTGCGCTCCGACCGATGGAAGAGGCTTGGAAAAAGCAAAAGCAGTTTATCGCCGATGCTTCTCATGAATTGAAGACACCGTTAAGTATCATTTCAACAAATGTCGACGTGCTTTATTCCAGTCAAGAGGACACTATTAGAGAACAGCTGAAATGGTTGAATAATATTTCTAGCGGAACGAAGCGGATGAATGGGCTGGTGAATAAATTGCTTGCCGTTGCAAAAGCCGATAACAGCTTTGACCAGCTGAATGTTACGACTGTTCAACTGGATCTGCTGCTGACGAATGCGTTGGCCAATTACGAAACGAAATTCGAAGATAAAAAGATTACGCTCAACAAAAAGATGACAAAAATAACCGCCAAAACCGATGAAGTCCTATTGCAGCAACTCTTCGATATCTTTATCGATAATGCCAGCAAGTATACGGATGAAAATGGTATGTTTGATGTTTTCCTTGAAGCAAAAGGGCGAGAGGGGATCATTATTTTTCGAAATACTGGTGACGGAATCGCTGAGGAAGATCTGCCGAAGATTTTTGATCGTTTCTATCGAACAAACGAGGTTCGACAAAAATATGAAGGAAGCTACGGTTTAGGATTATCCATTGCGCAAAGTATTGTTGATCAGCTCGGTGGAAAAATCGACGTTGAAAGTACCGTAAATGAAGCAACAGTGTTTACGATTCGTCTGCCGCTAAAGAAGCAGTTTTCGAAATAACGAACATTTTACAATAATATCAGGTCATAAATTGACACTCGCCATTTATTGGCGGGTGTTTTTTCGAAATTCAAGCTTCAATCAAGGTTCTTATTCTACTATGACTTCAAAAGAAATCAACGAATGAGGAGAAGTATCTATGGGAAGAATAATGAGATTCAAAATACTTGCGATTGTGTTATATATCGCATTTTTTTCTGTTTTTATTGGAGGATGCAGCACTAAAAAAGCGCAAGAGGCTGGCAATAAAGCAACAAACGAGTCCTCTTCCTCCACACCGATAAATCCAACGCATTACGTATCAAGAGAAGGACTAGGAAATCGATTACCACAACAGGAAAAGCTGCTGGAGGATTCACCTGATAGTGAAGAAAACCAGCTTGCTTATGCTCAAACACTGTATGCTTTGGGAAATTTTGACTATGCGAGAAAGATTGTTGATCCCTTGTTAAGTGCGAAAACTCCAATTCCGGCAGCGATGGAGCTTTCTGCACGACTGCATTATATTCATGGAGAATATAACCAAGCAGAAAAACTTTTTCAAAAGCTTCTTACGTTCAAAGAAGAAGAGCTGGCCACTCGAGCGAAGGAAGGCTTGCTGAATGTTTACTACCAAACAAATCAATACCAAAAGGTCAAAGAGCTGAAAAGTAAAAAGGAAGAGAAATCTGCATTGCAAAAATTGATGGAAAACTTTGGTGAGGAACAGCCGTATCAAATGAATTGGAACGGTGTTGAAAAAGTAACAGTTCCATTAACAGCGACAGATCCCGCTCCTGTGATTCCGATCGAGGTAAATGGTGTCAAAATGAATGCTGTGATAGATACAAGTGCCGATGGGTTGGTGCTGGATAAGGAAAAGGCTGCTGAATTGGGCATTGAATCGCTTGCTGATTTTAAAGGAAGATATGAGGGCGGGAGCTCTGGAGAGGTTGCCTATGGAAAAGCACAATCACTAAAATTAGGCGAGATCGAGCTCAATAATGTTCCCACCACAATCAGTTCGTTATCGAATACTAAGAAAGAAATTTTCACCGAAATTTCGGATGTTCATGGGGTGATTGGAACAGGTATTTTGAAGCAATTTATTCCCACGATCAATTATGGAACTGGGGAACTCACATTGTTTCCAAGAGGTGAAGCTGGTCAGAAACTGCTAAAAGAAATGATTTCCAAGGACAAGCTGGTCGATCAGGTTCCTTTTACATTATCAGGAACGCATTATCTCCATACAAAAGGCTCAGTAAATCGAAACAACTATTTAAATATGCTGATAAATTCCGGTTTAGTAACGAAAGGAGGGAACGGGCCAATACTTTCAGGTGCGTTGATGAAGCTGCTAAAAATGCCAGTTCCACAATTGGTAAACTCACAACTGGCAGGAATTGACGGCGAAAAATTTCAAGTGGGCTCGGTAAATGTTTCCAGCTATGGCATTGGACGATTGGTGTCAGAAGCCTCAATCGGACAGTATTATAGTGGCGAAGCCTTGGAGAGCTTAGGACAAGCAAACGGCTTCGTATCAGATGCGATGGTTGGCCATAATTTCTTGAAAAATCAAACATGGACAATTGATTTTGATACGATGTCAATGATTTTCAGCAAGGCCAACGAGTAGAGTCTGTTTCATTGCAATGCCTAAAAATTAAGATGCTCTCCTGAATTATAGGTTCATTATAGATAGACGCTGTATAGTAACACTCATATCAAAGGCATTACAGAAACGGAGGTGAAATAAATGCTTATGCGATCCATCGTACTGTCATTGATTCTCACCATCATTGTTAACGTGGTTTTTTCTGGACACAACCGTACAAAATAGGTGCTTGGAGGCGATTAATATTTTGATAAAAATCCTGCTGGTAAAAGTGAGTGGATCAAAACTTGAAAATAGCTGAAGGCACTAATCACTCAACAAACTGTTTACGAAAGGCGGACTCAGAGTGGAAAAACAAAAATTCCAACGAATTAGAGACAATCTTTTTTGCCAATACAGCACATTTTTTCTATTTTTGATTGCTGTACATTTTTTACCTTCAACAAAGCTTATTACGATCATTAGTCTGTTTGCACTATTGATCAGCAGCTTCATTCTTTTCTTTTATAAAGGAAAAATTCGGACTACGCATTTCCTTATGGAACGTTATGTTTTATTTCTGCTTCAGTTATTTATTTTTAGAAAACTCGGTGCTTTCCAAGGATATTACGTCAATGAACTATTTGGTTGGAGTGTGAACCAATTATTACGATATTGGCTGCCGTTGTATCAGCTAACATGTCTTTTGGGCTATAACTTTGGAATAAAGCAGCTGAATAAAAGCAGAAATAAAAGGAACTATCTTTTCGCCAAATAAACAGGCGACGGACTATAAAAATGAACGTCTATTCATTGCTGCGGATGAATAGGCGTTTTTTTGCATCAAAATGAAGGAAAAAGAGACAATTCAAGGTTCATTATAGGTTGAATCGCTATAGTAAGACCACCGCATTTCAAGGATGTGGGTGAGGAAGATAAAGAGAAGGGGACTCATAAAATGAGGGAAACAATTTTAAAAACAAATGATCTAGTAAAAAACTATTCTGGAGGCGCAGGCGTTAAAAATATAAATATGACGTTGAAGAAAGGGGATATCTATGGATTTATTGGTCAAAACGGAGCAGGAAAAACCACACTATTACGGCTGGTTACTTCCTTGATCCATCCAACAAGCGGCAATCTTGAACTTTTTGGAAGCGGCGAAGAGGGACAGTTAATCCTAGCAAGAAAAAGAATTGGCGCCATGATTGAGACGCCCGCCTTTTTTCCAAAAATGACAGCACGAGAAAATCTGGAATATTATCGCATTCAAAGAGAGATTGCGGACGAAAATGAGATTGAACGGGTCCTGAAATTAGTTAATCTGGATGCAACTGGAAGCAAAAGGTTCAATCAGTTTTCCCTTGGAATGAAGCAGCGTCTAGGGCTTGCGCTTGCCATCATGGGCGATCCTGAATTATTGATCCTAGACGAACCAATCAATGGATTAGATCCGACAGGAATGATCGAATTTCGAGAAATCATCAGCAAGCTGAATCAGGAAAAAAAGATTACGATCCTAATTTCCAGTCATATTCTTTCAGAGCTAACTCAAATAGCCACAAGATATGGCATTATTCATCACGGAGCACTATTGAAGGAATTTACTAAGGAAGAGCTGGATAAAAATACACAAGGATATATCTCTATGAAGGTGAGCAGCGCTGTGACGGCTAGCGAGATCATTCAGACAACGATGAATACGAAGCAATTTGAGGTTCATTCTACCGAAGAAATTCGATTGTTTGATTTCCATAAGGATACGTCAAAGGTGATCGAGCTTCTAAGTTCCAATGGGATAAAAATCTATTCGTCAAACGAAATAAAAATAAATTTGGAAGACTATTTCATCAGTGTCATCGATGAAATAGCTTGAGGGAGCACAAATGATGGTTAATATCATTAAATCAGATATTTTTCGAATAAAAAAAGGAGCAGCGGTTCGCAACGTCTTTCTGGCGGGAATGATCATTATCGTCATTACAGGTGTCAACATGCTGGGCTCTAGCAGCGGTCTTGGAGGTGTCGGTGTCCAATCTACCGCCAGTGCCGCGAGGTCATTACCTGGAAATGGGGCAGAATTCGTTCAGCAGATGCGGGATGACGGGTTATTTCCATTCTTTATTCTAGCTTTTGCTGTGGCGGTACTAGGTGCGGAATATTCTACCGGAACCATTCGCAACAGCTTGTCTTATTTTGTTGATCGCAAGAGTGTATTCTTCGCGAAATGTATCACCGGATTTCTATGCTGCCTGACCTACACGTTGCTGTGTTTAATAGTAAGTTTTGTCGCAGGAACGATTCTATTCGGATTTGGCGGCTTCAATCTAACCCTTATCGCCAGAATTCTGGCCCAGATAATCTTATCGACACCGTTATATATGGGAATGATCGCTATCGGAAATGGCCTGCTTGTATTTACTAAGAAAACAAGTATCACCATTACGACTTATTTAATCGGGTTGATCGTTTTTCCATCCATCATTTATCAAATCTATCAGCTGATTCCAGCAGAATGGCTGACACTTTGTGATCCATTGTCCGCCTTCTCCATGCTATCAAGATTTTGGGAATTTCCTTTAATGAATGTAGGAATGGTTCTGCTATTTTGGGTTATCCTAGATGTGTTTCTATTGTTTATTGGGGCACGGTTGTATGCTGACGCAGACATTGCGTAACAAAAGTGAAATGAAGACCAGAAGAGTCGCACGCTATAGACTTTTTAACAAAATAAAAATTGAAACTACCGAAAGGAAACGTTTATGAGAGATACTAAAAAATCAATTATTGCATTTCTGATTATCTGCTTTGCATTAAGTTCAATCTTCTATGTACTTATTATCAACTACCAAATCATGAATATGGCAAATCTATTGATGTGGTGTCCGGGAGTTGCTGCGATAATCGTTAAGCTGCTTTACCACCGTGACGAGAAGATCTTTAATCTAAAAAAATTTAAACTAAAATACGTGTTAGTAGGCATAGGGATTCCACTTTTATATAGCCTTTTATCCTATGGATTTTACCTAATCTTGCGGGGAAATGACGTTATTTCAGGGAAGACAGTCGGGACTCTTTTAAGTCAGCCGTTAATCCTGTTACTGTATATAACCATCTTTTTTATCACTGCTTTAGGCGAAGAAATTGGCTGGCGCGGATTCTTGAATCGTGAAATGTTCAAGCTTTTTGGGTATCGTAGAGGAGCATTTTTCACAGGCTGTATCTGGGCTGTCTGGCATCTGCCACTGATAGTCACTGGCTACGTATCCAGTATTCCGATAGGGTACCAGGTTCCGATTTATGTGATTCAATGTATTGCCATGTCTTATCCGATGTCTTACTTAAGTCTCAAATCAAAAAGCGTCTGGCCAGCAGCATTTTTCCATTTCACACACAATTTCGTCATTCAAATTCTATTAGATCAATCCATTAGCGGGAAAAACAAACCGTATTTAGTGGGCGAGACTGGAATACTAACGATCGCAATAATTTTGATCATCTGTTACATCTATGCAAAGAAATCCCTAGATGAGATGGAAGAGAATCAGGTGCTTGAAAATAGATAAATTTGGGCTTTAGAAAATCAAGAGACTGTGCAGATTTTTGATGATCTGCATGGTCTATTTTTGTTAATCAACGTTTCTCTTCAAGTACGATTGTAGTATAAGGACCGTTGTGTTCGGTTGGCGTGAAGGCGAGGACTATGTTTCCATTATTGTTCGGATAAGCATAAACCTTAGTGTCATTTCCATTAAAAGGCGTGAAAAAGTCAATACTTGCTTGGTTTCCGCCACTGTTTTGAAGCTTCAATTCCGTATTCATCTTTACATCCTTTGTAACACCTGATTCAACTACTTGAATCGTTGTTGTAGAAATAGTCGTTGGAACAAGACTTGCGACTTCGCTCATGTGTACGTCAGGAGCGTAGGAACCTTTTGGACTATACGAAATAGTTAGATCATCATGGTTTGTATAGGTTGTCACAGCGAAACTTAGCTGTTCGTTTTCTCCCATTAGAACTGTTCCTTTTGGAAAAGTTACTGCATAAACTGCTTGCTTATTAGAGCTGTAGAATGTATCCGAAACTGCTGTGTTGCTTTCTGAGGAAGAAAAACCTATTGAATTCTCTAGGTACGATGAGGTGTTTACAACCTGTATAGAATTGTTCGACTGAGTAGAAGTATCCGACTGTAACAGTCTTGTCGTTACGATATAAGATATCAGTCCGAGAATAATAAAAATTAAAAAGAATAATTAACTTGGTGAGTTTGGAAGTTTTCTTAGGTCGTTCATTTTCATTTCTGCTCATTATTTTAGCCCCTATGCGTTATTATAACTTTAACTATACTGAATATTTGTTGAAATAAAAGGAAAAAATGATAAAAAGGAGGTGCGAAGGTAATGGTAGCTTTATGATTTAAGCGAAGTATCAAATTGATTCTATTTTATTCGAGTTTTCTTTCTGTTTTTCAAAATTTTATCGATTGTATTCTAGACAAGCCATGCTATAGTTAATAAAAAATGCAGAATCACGTTTTGCGAAAGGGGCCCACCGTGGAGGAGAATCGTTTAAAGAAAATGTGGCAGACATACGGCAGTGAAAAACATTTCAATTACACAAAGATCCAAGAGCGTTTGGGCGAAAATTATTCGACTGTGAAGTTTCGGGCGAATGAGCCGATCGTCATGCGAGGAGATTTTCCTGAGTATATCTATTTTATTCGCAGCGGGATTGCGGTTGGGATCAGGGATTATGAAGATGGCAGTGAATACGATTATTTCCAACTGGATGAAACCAATGGCAGTGTGGGCTTATTAGAGGTATTGGCGCAAAAGGAGGAGATCATTGCAACAATCACCTGCCTCACGGATGTAGAGGTCGTCCGTGTCTCCTCTGCTACGGTCTATCAATGGATCATGGAGGATCTAGAGCTGCTGCGATTAAGCGCGAATCTTCTAGCGGATGATCTTTATCATCGATCGGGGAGCGATGGTCTTTTTTATCAGCTTGATGGGGTCGACCGTCTGCGCCACTTTTTAGTGGAGTATTATGATAAGCAGATGAGGAATGCTGAGGAGCTGGTTGAGATCAAAGAATTCCGCGAAAAGATCGGCAATAAGCTAGGGATGAGTGTTCGGACCGTTGGCCGTTCGTTGAAGAAGCTGCGAGAGAATCAAGAGATTGTTAGTATTGATCGTAAAATCTACGTGGGACCGAAGGAAAGACAGCAGCTGAAAAAAAATTTGATTCAGATATAGAAACACATCGATTTCGCCACGAAGGGACAGGTGACCTTTCGTGGTCTTTTCATTTTACATATACTAATGGCAACAGAAAGGAAGCCCTTACAAAAAAAGACTTCTTTTCAAAAAAAACGAAAGTAGGAAGAGAGATGAAACGAGGATTAAGGTATGACTTTGGTTTGCAGGCATTGATGCTGATTCCTGTGGGTGTTTCCTTAAATGTTGTAGGCTATCAACTATGTACCATATTAAAGCTGCCAGTTTTTATTGATCAGATCGGTACGTATTTAGTCGCGATGGTAGCGGGTCCGTGGGTTGGGGTTATGACAGGCTTTCTAGGAAATGTAGTCAATGGGATGTTAAATCCTGTGGCGATTCCTTATGGGTTGGTTTCCATGAGTATCGGTTTGTTTGCCGGCTTTTTCTCACGCTTCAAATTTTTTAATCACTTGATCGGAATTATTGTTGCTTGTGGCATTTTGACGATTGTTTCGGCGGGAACTGCGGCAGTCGTGACTGTTTTCATGTTTGGCGGGATTACTGGTGCGGGGACAGATTTAGTGACGGCGGCATTTTTAGCGGCGGGTCGTCAATTATGGGATTCGGTTTTTTCAACGAATATCATAACAGGTACGATCAACACGATTTTGAACTTTGCTATCAGCTATTTAGTCGTTAAACGTATTCCTCCACGCTTTTTAGTCAAATTGAATTATGGCGTCCCTTACATCAGCAAGGAGGTGTTGAAGCATGGCTAATCCGATCGATAAATGGTACCCCTCCACAAAATTGATGATCGTTTTGACCGTGATCATTGTCAGTATGTTTTCAACGATCCCACTGGTGCAATATGTACTGTTTGGGTTTGCGATCCTATTGAGTCTCTGCTCAGGAAAAATTGGACGCTTTTTAAATACCTTTTTCAAATCTATTTTTGTTATTGTTCTATTTATCTTTTTAGTTCAGGTATTTATTGTAAAAAATGATGACAGTCAACCGATTTGGTGGTTCATTGGCTACTCGCAAATCGGGCTGGACACAAGTATCGGCTTGGCTTCACGGATCGTTGCCATCAGCTCGATCATCATCTGGTTCTTTCAGGTGACCAGTGTGAAGGATATTGTTGCGGCATTGGAAAAGGCTAGAATTCCGAAAAAAGTCACCTTTGTCATTTCCGCTACGATTCAATTAGTTCCACAGATGACTAAGCTTTCTCAAACAATCACCGATGCGCAGCGTGCCCGGGGGATAGAAACAGAAGGTTCCGTGCTCGTGCGGATGAAGGCTTTCATTCCTATGATGGGTCCGTTAGTACTGACTTCGATCCAGCAAACCGATGAACGGGTATTAACACTAGAGGCTCGCGGTTTTTCTGCACCAATTAGAAAAACCGCCTACTATTCAATGAAGAAAACGGCGTTGGATTATATGATCGTAATCGCCTGTCTGTTAGGCTTGATCGCTTATTTTGTAGGAGGTCCGCTATGAGCATAATCGAATTGAAAAATGTAACGTATCAATACCCATTAGATTCTGAAGCAATCATCAAGGAGATTGACCTATCCATTGAAAACGGCAAGGTCTACGGTCTGATCGGTAATAATCAAGCTGGGAAAACGACGCTTTGCAACATTATGCGGGGATTTATTCCGGAAATGTTCCTCGGTGAGCTTACAGGGACAGTGATGTATAAAGAAAAAGCAATTCAACAATACAATATTGGTGCGTTAGCAGCCGAGATCGGCTACTCCTCACAAAACCCGTTTACCCAAATCTCCGGTGTCAAAGATACGGTCGAAGAGGAGATTGCCTATGGTATGGAAAATATTGGTATCTCGCCAGAAATAATGGAGCAAAAGGTCCAAGAGCTGATCGAGCTTTTCAAGCTAGAGGAGCTGAAGGAAAAGAATCCTTTTGAGCTATCTGGTGGACAAAAACAGCGTGTCGCATTGGCTTCGATCGTGGCATTAGATCCAGAGGTGGTTATCCTAGATGAACCCACTTCACAATTAGACCCGCAAAGTACCGAAGAGATTTTTGAGATTATTGCAATGCTGAAGAAGCAAGGGAAAACGATCATCGTGGTGGAGCACAAGGTGGATTTGTTAGCGGAATATTGTGACGAGATCGTTCTATTAGAAGACGGACGAATAGTAAAAAATGGTTCAGCTCATCAGGTTCTAAGCGATCCAGATATTTTGGAACACGGCGGTGCGCTGCCTCAGGTTTCCTTATTCTATTTGAAGCATTTAAAGCAAAACACTTCGGTTCCAATCACTATGGCTGAAGCCATCCGAAAATTGATGGGAGGAGTTTCGCAATGAGTATTTTAACATTAGAAAATGTCAGCTTCAGCTATCCCAACGGCTTTGAAGCGACTCGAAACGTTTCCGCAGAATTTCAATTAGGCGAGGCCGTTGCGATCATCGGTCAAAATGGTGCCGGAAAAACGACAACCGTCAAATTAATGAATGGTCTATTACGCCCAACCCAAGGACGTGTGCTGATTGATGAAAAAGAAACAAACTCATTGACCACTGCGCAAATGGCGAAACGTGTCGGCTATGTTTTCCAAAATCCTGATGATCAAATTTTTCAAGATAGCATTGAAAAAGAGATTGCCTTTGGACCAAAAAAACAAAAATTAGACGCTTCGATTGTGCAAACAAGAGTCCAAGAAGCCGCAGAAGCCTGTGGGTTGGAGAATGTCTTGCAGGAACATCCATACAATTTACCCTATTCAAAACGAAAATTCATCACGATCGCGGCGGTGATGGCGATGGATCCTGAGGTCGTAATCCTAGACGAGCCAACAGCAGGGCAGGATCGCGAATCCACAGAATTGTTGGGCGGGCTTATCAAGAGCTTAACCAAAAAAAATAAAACAGTGATTACCATTACTCATGATATGGAATTTGTTACGAAGGAGTTTCACCGCGTATTAGTATTTGCGGAAAAAAAGCTGCAAAAAGAAGGCACGCCGCGGGAGATTTTCTGGGATGAAGAGCTATTACAACGCAGCGCGTTAAAACAACCCTACATTTGTCAATTAGCAAACGCTCTAGGCTATCAAGAGGTCATGACGATGGATGAACTGGAAAAGAGGATCACCGCATGAAAAATCTTCTGATCGATTGCGATCCTGGACATGACGATGCCTTGGCAATCATGACGGCACTCGCGAATCCAGAAAACGTCAATGTACTGGGAATTACCACCATCGGCGGCAATCAAACACTAACAAAAGTAACCGAGAACGCCAAAAATATTTTAAGCTTTCTAAAAGCAGATATTCCATTAGCAATGGGTCAAGTAGGCCCACTGGTGAAGCCGATGCAAACAGCGCCTGAAGCACATGGAGATTCGGGAATGGACGGCCCCTATTTTGATGGTGCTGATTATCCAATTGCTTCAACCAATGGTGTCCAATTTCTAGCAGAAAAAATTCTATCAAGTAAAGACAAGGTGACCCTCGTCGCTTTAGGCCCATTAACTAATATCGCTTTGCTGATCAAAAACTATCCCGAAGTACTTCCGCAGATTGAGGAGATATCACTAATGGGGGGCGGCATCCATCACGGCAATCAAACAGCGCTTGCTGAATTTAACATTTACGTCGATCCAGATGCTGCAGAGATCGTTTTCCAAAGCGAGATACCGATCATCATGTCCGGTTTGGATGTTACCGAAAAAGCTGAGATCACTGTTGCTGAGATCAATCAGTTAAAAAATAAAGGTAAGGTCAGTCATCTAGCCTATGAATTACTGTCCTTTTATAACCAATCCGGACGACAATTTGGCTTTATCAATTCACCGATCCACGACCTCTGTGCAGTCGTATATCTGCTAAAACCAGAACTGTTCAACGGCAGCTTCGCCGATATTCATGTCATTACCGATGATTCACCTGCTCGAGGATTAACCTATGGCGATTTTCGAAGAATTGCCCCAGAGCCGAAGAATACACTTGTTTTGGATGATGTTGATCGGGAGGGGTTTGTGGAGATTTTGAGAACGGCATTAGTTAGACTTGACGAATAATCAATATATAGAAATTCCATGTAAAGAAATCACCTTTTGTAAAAGTACTGGACGGATTTACCGTACAGCATTCTGACAAAATAGGTGATTTCTTTTGCTAGTAAGGAACATGTGATATAGTAGGGCCTGTAAATTCGTATCAGGATCTCAGTTCTACTTCCAATTTTAGCCGATTTAGTAGAATGACATACGTGGTGAGAATCGGATTCATTTTTTCGGCTTTTGAAAAATGATTCCCTTAATACGAACTAGGAGTGGAACTATGCAAACGTTAAAAGAACGGATTATCGCTGAAAGTAAGCAGCTAGGGATCGATAAAATCGGTTTTACAACAGCCGAGCCTTTTGATTATCTAGAGGAATCATTGCTGGAGCAGCGCTCGCTGGGGCATACTTCTGGTTTTGAACATCAAAATATCAAAGAACGGCTTTATCCAGAAGAAACATTTGAAGATCCTAAAAGTATCATATCGATTGCGTTGGCATATCCAACCAAAATCCACGAAAAGGTCCCTCGTGATGAAAAACGTGGTCAATTTGCTCGTGCTTCGTGGGGAACGGATTATCATTTCATTTTAAAAGAACGGCTGACTAAGTTGATCGACTTTATTAAGGAGCAGGCTGAAACGGAACTGCTTCAAGCGCAATGGCGTTTTGCCCCGCAAGTCGATACGGGTGAGCTGGTCGATGTTGCCGTTGCGCAACGAGCGGGTCTAGGCTTTATCGGTCGAAACGGCCTGCTGATCACTGAAGAATACGGTTCCTTCGTGTACCTTGGCGAAATCATCACGAATATCCAGTTCGAACCAGACCAGCCAGTTCCAAACGGCTGTGGCGATTGTACACGCTGCATTACCGGCTGTCCGACCGGTGCCCTATTAGGAGATGGACGGATGAATGCTAAAAAGTGTCTCTCCTATCAGACCCAAACTAAAGGCATGATGCCGGAGCAGTATCGAAAGAAAATGCGCAACGTGATATACGGCTGTGATATTTGTCAGCTCGTCTGTCCATACAATCGCGGCAAAGACTTTCATTTTCATGAAGAGATGGAGCCAAAAGTCGATGAGGTCTATCCCGAATTGACACCGCTCCTATCTATCTCAAATCGTGAGTTTAAAGAGCAATTCGGACACTTAGCCGGATCTTGGCGCGGGAAAAAACCACTGCAGCGCAATGCACTGATCGCCTTGGCTAACCTCGGCGGTAAAGAAGCACTGCCAGAAATTCAAGCCTGTCTACAGGATCAGCGACCAGTCATTCGCGGCACCGCTGTCTGGGCATTAGGCCAGTTGACAAAGAAAGCGCCAGAAGAAACGATCCATCTATTGATGGAATTAGAAAAAATTGAAACTGATTCAGAAGTTTTGACCGAGATAGAAAATGTTTTGGAAAGGCTTAGCTGAGTTAAGAGCATCGAACACGTTCTATCAAAAAGCTTTCAAAATGAAGTATCAGATTCGAGTATGGATATAGAAAATATTGAACTTGCATTACCAATAAAATATACAATGGAAGGATTGGAGGAGATGTTACATGACTGAGAAAGAAAGAGTAGAGGCGATTATGATCAAGTACAATCGTAATTTTTCAGAGCTCCAAAATAAGGCTACTGTCAGAGAAATCAAGACAGTATTTAAATATATTGGCGATGAGTCAAATCGAAAACAATGTGAATTAGTAGGTCTTGATAAAGAAAAGTAATTGATTTTATTTATGATCTTTCTGGGGGAGAGATGGAAGCCTCCTTTAAACGGCTGAACGGTTGAAGTTTTTTTTGAAATAGTTGAAAATAAAAAGACGAAGGATTCGTACGATTGAATTCTTTGTCTTTTTTAACCATTGAGAACTCGTTTCCCATGGTCAGTTGTGATTCTTACTCTCGTTGTTCTTCTTATCAAGTTAAGAGGATGCTATTTAAGAAAAACGCCTGCTTGCACTCTTGATCTAGCTTTATAGGAAGTTGCTTAGAAAAATTGTGGAAAAAGTTTTATTTTTTTCGTCTTTACTTAGAGGGAGTAGCCTGCTTTTCTGCAATGCTAGCATTTATGAAGCTCAATTATCAGAATCGATAATTGAGCTATTTTTTGTATCTAAATGGAGGATTTTTCTTTGTATCCTATTCATCCACCAGCTTAGTTTTATTATTTTCCATAACCTTGAAGAATGGATAATAGATAATAGCACTAATCAAGATCAACACTAAACAGAAGACGATATTTCGCCAATCCATACTTGAAAGATACGCTTGTGCAAAGAATGGGGTGAAGGAGGGATCAACGATAAATCCAACTCCGATCAGACCGATACTTTGAGCGAAATAGGTCAGCAGCAAGGAAACAATCGGTGTTATTAAAAATGGAATCGCCAGAATCGGATTAAAAACGATTGGAAGTCCAAAGATGACTGGCTCATTGATTGAACAAATGCCGGGAATCAGGGATAGCTTCCCGATTGTCCGATACTCTGAGACTTTACTTCGCATCATCAAAATAATTAACCCCAGCGTTCCACCCGCACCACCTAAAACCGAAATACGAAACATTTGCAGATTCATTAGGTGAGTCATCGTTTCCCCGTTAGACATTTGTTCAGCATTCAGTCCTGTCTGTGCCATTCCCAGAGTAAAGACGATCGGGAAAATGATCGATGAGCCGTTAATACCGAACAACCATAAGATATTCCCTAGAGTCACAATCAGTAAGAAACCACCAAGACTTCCTGCGATATTCGTGGCTGGTGTCAAAACATCCATCACTGTTTCAGGAAAAATCTTTTCTGTCGTTACTAAGAAAATCAGGTTAATCCCATAAAAGAGGATGATATTCGTTAATAAAGGAACGAGCGTGTTGATGAAGGTGGCGACCATTGGCGGTACAGTATCCGGCAATTTTAATTTGATATTTTTCACTTCAAAGATCCTGTTCACTTCCACCACGAGTAGACCAATGATGATTGCGACGAACAGCCCATTTGTCCCTAAATAATTCAGGTTGATGTTTCCCTCTTTAACAGGGGTACAAACCATCAGAAAAATGACGGAGGCCACCATCCCATTCATGGCCGGATTAATCTTGTATTCACTGGCAAGTGAGAAGGCGATTCCGAAAACGCTGATCAGCCCGATGATACCCATAGTCAGATTGTATGGAGCAGTGATTAAATCATAATTGGCAACTGCAAAATCCTTCCAACCAGCCATGAATGTCATAAAAAAATTGGCTGTGGCTGGATTGTATTGATCTATATTAATCGGTGGATTCGCAAAGATCAGGAAAAATGATCCAATCACGATAAAGGGCAACCCAAACATCATCCCACTCGAGATTGCTTTAAGATGTCGCTGATTTCCGATTTTTGCTGCAAAAGGGCTAAGCAAATCATTAAGCTTCGTTATGACTGTAGAATTTTCCATGATGTTCCCTCCTATACTTGCCAAGGATTGAAAACAAATGTGCTTGGCACAACATGCTGTGGGTCATACTTTTTGATGATTTCTTCATATTGTTCCTTATAGTCATTATCGACCTTTGCTTGAGGAACGACTTTGCTTGCTTCATGTAAGAAATGCTCTGAACCGCGCCCCATTTCTTGTCCACGCGTGGTGTGTTTATCCAATGCGATGTCTGGTATTTCAGGCACATAACCCATGGCGAAGCTTTTTATCACGATATTTTTGAGCAGGTCGGATGAACGGTCTTTTTCTGAACCGCACAAGTAACGAATGGCGTGAAAGAAAAACATTGCCCGGTCAGATTCATTATATTGAAATTCCTTGCGCATTTGATTTAAGGTATTGATCATAATTGCCGCTTGCGGATTTCCCATCCCTACATCCTCAACGCTGATGGCTAATAAACGTCTCCATAGCTTCTCTTCAAATTGAGGTGAGGTAATATACATTTCATAGGCAAATTCACAGGCTGCTTTTTCCATTCCTCTGCGGATCGATTTTTGTAGAGCTGAGATGACTTCATCGCCTTGAAGGCCATTTCGTGTCGTCATTTTTGCCCATGGATCTTGAATAAAATTATTTTTTGTCATGTTATAATACTCCTAACTAAAGAATTTGAGGTGGATCTTATGGATACTGAAACGCTGA
>Ga0153985_1000142_pt1 | contig 22106 bp, 22 predicted proteins | sample TSGA069MetaG_FD_104715 | JGI IMG/M metagenome (GOLD analysis project Ga0153985, IMG submission 104715) | Attine ant fungus gardens microbial communities from Georgia, USA - TSGA069 MetaG | ecosystem: Host-associated > Fungi > Mycelium > Unclassified | place: USA: Georgia, Alexander Wildlife...
ACGGGTTACCGACGGAGGATAATATTTTGCAAGCTGTGAATAATCAGGCAAATCACGAGAATAGTGATATATGATATAAGCCACAGAGCCGCAGCCTATCAAAATGAGCAAGGTAAGGATTTTTAAAACAAAAAATAAAGATTTATACATTTATAGATAATATTTTTTTATATTATAATGCCGCTTAAACTATTACTTGCTGCCTTATTAATTTTTACATCAATAATTTTTTCAAGTAAATCTTTGTTAGGGTTGGTAATATATACCGATTGCATATAAGGAGTCTTCCCTATTATCTGATCATCAAGTTTACCGTTGCGGTCAAACAGCACTTTCATACTACTTCCTATACAGCTTTCGTTAAAAGCTAACTGCTGAGCCATAAGCTCTTGTTGTAATATAGTTAATCTCTCGGATTTTATATGCTCCGGTATTTGATCGCTTCTTGTTGCTCCCGGTGTACCGGGTCTAGGACTATATTTAAATGAATAGCACTGACCGTATTTTACTCTGCGTACTAAATCTAAAGTATCCTCAAAATCTTCATCGGTTTCACCGGGAAACCCGACAATAAAATCAGAAGACAGCACTATATCCGGTCTTGCTTTTCTTAAGCGATCAATTATACCAAAATAATAATCCCGATCATGCTTACGGTTCATTGCTTTTAGTATTTTGTTAGAACCTGATTGCACGGGAAGATGCAAGAACGGCATCAATTTAGGCTCTAAACCGTGCATTTCTATTAAATCATCAGTCATATCTATCGGATGCGAAGTCATATAACGCAATCTTTCTAGATTTGGAATTTTTGCCAAATGTCTTATCAAATCGGCTAAACTAAATGTTTTATCGCCTACGCCTTTACCGTGATATGCATTAACATTTTGCCCAAGCAGCACGATTTCTTTAGCACCGCTACTAGTAACTTTTAGTGCCTCTCTGTAGACCTGCTCCACATTTCTTGAAAATTCCGCACCTCTAGTATAAGGCACTACGCAGAAAGTACAAAACTTATCACACCCCTCTTGCACCGATATAAAGGCACTTGCTCCTTGCGGGTATAATTGCTCGGGTAATTGATCAAATTTTGCTTCTTCAACAAAATCAAGATCGATTAAGTGTTTTTCATGCCTAACAACTTTAGAGATTAATTCCGGTAAATTATAGTAAGATTGCGGACCTACGACAATATCAACGTAAGGAGTTCTTGTAAAAATCTCTTCCCCTTCTGCTTGTGCAACGCAGCCCGCAACTACTATTATCGCCGAGCTTAAATTTTGCTTTTTTCGGGTATCCTGTAATTTTTTAATACGACCAAGTTCAGAATATGTTTTTTCGGCTGCTTTTTCTCTGATATGACAAGTGTTTAAAATAATAACATCTGCTTCCTCTATATTTTCCGTAGGCTCATAGCCGAAAGGATAAAGCAAATCTTGCATTTTAACGGAGTCATAAACATTCATCTGACATCCGTAGGTCTTAATATAAAGCTTCTTACTCATAAACCATTTATACTTTTTAAAAGTTTTATATTATACTACATTTAATTTGCCTGGGCAAATTTTAAATAATAGTTACAAACAAATAAAAAGTAATTTAATATACTTCAATTAGCTTTAATTCTAATTGCCCTGATAATTCATAATTATCAATAATACTTGTAGAATTAGGAGTTTGTATCTCAATTAACGATACTTGTTCTTCATTAACAGCAATAAAATTATCTATAACATTGCTACCGATATTTGATAAAATTTCTGCTCCTTCGTAGATTTTATTAATAGCATTACTCCCATTTTCTAATATCTTATCAATTAATATAGCATCCTTGGAAAACTTATTTGCGGTGCTTATTATTATTTGCGATACCTCATAAATAATAAGACCGTTTTTAATCATATTATTTATTTTAAAATTTGTTAGATTTAATTCTGATGTTTTTGATAATATTAAAGGAACGGTAATATAATATTTATCTAATATATTAGTTGCTTCTAATATATTATTTATTGCTGATTCGGTAAATTTTTTTGCTTCGGAAAAACAGTTAAATGCTCTATAAACATTTTCAAAATTATTATTTAACATAAGCTTACCTTTTTTTTATATAAATATTACCATAAAATATGGTAATTGGATTATAATAATAGGTTAAGAAATGTCAATATTTAAAATTAGAGTTCTTCCAAGCTCCATCTAGCTTTTGGGCAAAAATTTAAGGGAGTAAACAGCCCGTTATTATAACGTTCTAATCCTGCATAAGCAATCATTGCGGCATTATCGGTACATAAACTAGTAGGCGGGTAAATAAGCTGATAATCACGTGCCTTAACACAATCACCTAATATTTCCTGTAAATATTTATTAGCGGCAACACCGCCGGCAATGACGATATTTTTATGAGGATCATTTGTTATTTGTGCGTAGCTTTTAATAGCTTCTAAAATTTTGCTACTTAAAATTTCTCCTATCGTAAACTGAAAGCTTGCGGCAATATCGTTAATTACGGTGTCGTCAATCGCTTGCAAACTCATTATTAAAGTACGCACTGACGTTTTCAACCCGGAAAAAGACATATTACAGTCACCGCTATTAATTATCGGTTTTGGGAATTTATATTTATGAGGATCGCCGAATTTTGCTCTTTTTTCAATTTCAGGACCGCCGGGAAATGGTAAGCTCAGCATTTTAGCCACTTTATCAAACGCCTCCCCTACTGCATCGTCAATAGTAGCTCCGAGAATTTTGTATTTCCCAAGCCCAAGAACTGCCACAAATTGACAATGCCCGCCTGAAGCTAATAACAGCAAATACGGATATGGGATATTATCGGTGAGTCTTGCGGTTAAAGCATGCCCCTCTAAATGATTAACTGCAATAAACGGCTTATTTAAGACGCTACAAAGCGATTTTGCAAACATCGAACCCACTATAACACCACCGATTAAACCTGGTCCGGATGTTGCGGCAATTGCGGTAATTTGCTCTAACTCGGTTTTGCTTTCCGCCAATGCCTGCCTTATGGTTTTTTCTAGATTAGTTAAATGAGAGCGTGCGGCAATTTCCGGCACTACTCCCTGAAAATCTGCATGCTCTGCATTTTGAGAGATGATTATATTAGATAAAACCCTCCTATCCCCCGTAACCACGGCAGCACCGGTATCATCACAACTTGATTCAATTCCTAGGATTATTGTCATTTAACTAATGTTCCGTGTCATCCCGTGGCTTGTCCACGGGATCCAGTTAAAAATTATGAAATAATTTTTTTATTGAGCTTCTTGTAAAGAAATCATTTTAAAGCTTTTATTTGCTTCAAGACCACTAATTGCTCGTTTTAATCTTTCAGCATTTTTAGGGCTTTTTAACAAATATAAAGTTTCTTTTTCAGAACCAGAATGTTTTTTTAATTTTATAGATTTTAAAAATTTTTTCATAATAATAATCAATGATGGTTGTAAACAGATTCAATGTCATTTTCGTGTAACGCTTACTTGCGTGGGTCGGATTTTACCGTCATTACGAGTTAATAAAAGGAGCGTGGTAATCTTACGAAAATGTCCTGAGATTGCAGCGTCGATGCTACGCATCTACTCGCAATGACGATTTAGTATCTATTAAATAACACTAAACACTTTTTTCAAGTTATACAAATTTTTACGAAGATCAACTTCAAAAAGAGCAAGGAGTTTGTAAACCGAGGAGCGGCAGCAGTTACTTAATTCGTGAGCATCCGAGGATTTACAAAGACATTGTTGCCAATTTTTGAAATTCATCGAGTAAAATCAAAGTCTTTACCTAAATGTATATACCCCCTAATTCGGCTCATTAGGTCTTGGAAGTAGGTAAGATTATGCCAAGTCATTAACATTGCCCCAAGTATTTCGCCTATTCTAACCAAGTGATGCAAATAGGCTTTACTGTAATTTCGGCAAGCAGGGCAAGAGCAGTCAAATTCTAAAGGTTCGTTGTCGTCTGCATATTTACTATTGCGGATATTTACAGTGCCGTATTTTGTGAATGCCTGACCGTTACGCCCTGAACGAGTCGGAATTACGCAGTCAAACATATCAATACCTCTACTGACTGCCCCGATAATATCGGCAGGCTTCCCTACCCCCATCAAGTATTTCGGTTTGTTTTGCGGTAGAAAATTAGGAGCATAATCGAGCGTTTTAAACATCAATTCTTGCCCCTCTCCAACAGCCAAACCACCTATTGCGTAGCCCTCAAAATCAAGCTCTATTAAATCTTTAGCCGATTGCTCTCGTAACTCTTCATAAATACCGCCTTGAATAATACCGAATTGAGCGTAACCGTCTCTTTTAACAAATGCCTCTCTTGATCTATATGCCCATCTAGTCGTAAGCTGCATAGAGGTTTTTGCCTCTTCAAACGTTGCAGGATAAGGTGTGCATTCATCAAAAGCCATAGTAATTGTACTACCTAGTAAATGCTGTATTTCCGTAGAACGCTCGGGCGTGAGCAAATATTTATCGCCGTTAATATGTGAGTTAAAGCTTACTCCTTCCTCCGTTATCTTACGCAACTTTGATAACGACATTACCTGAAAACCACCGGAATCCGTAAGTATCGGCTTATTCCAATTCATGAATTTATGCAAACCGCCAAGGCGTGCGATACGCTCGGCACTCGGCTGCAGCATTAAGTGATAGGTATTGCCAAGCAGAATATCGCTACCGGTTTCGGCTACCGATTCAGGCAGCATTGCCTTAACCGTACCTCTTGTGCCGACCGGCATAAAAGCAGGAGTACGAATTTCACCGTGAGCGGTAGTAATAACACCGCTTCTAGCTTTTTTATGCTTATGATAAATATTAAAGGAAAATTTTGACACTAATAGCTGCCTTTTTGTTTAAAGTATTAAAGACAGTATTTTAGCACAATATAGATTATAGATAAAGATTTAACCTATATACTTTCTGTCATTGCGAGAAAATTATGAAGTAATTAATGAAGCAAGGAAGTATAAAAAATACTAATTTATAGCATTTTTTATTATTTCTTCTATGTTGCTACGTTCCTTGCATTCGCTCTCAATGACGTCATTTCTACAGAAACAACATTAAGCTAATTAGAAACCTTTACGGAATTCAATTGGTTATACAACTTATAAACAGATTGTTCGGCATTATTAATTTTTTTGTTGACAACCTTTAACAGCCTTTTCGAAGGCTGTTCTGTTATTTGGGTTGCAGAACGTATTTGTTCTGCTAAATTTCTAAGAGATTCTTGTGTTTCAACAAATGATTTTTTAAATTGCTCTTTGATTGTATTAGATGAACTTTCAAGCTCTTTAATTTTCAAGCACAAATTTTCTAAAAGTTGATCTACTTTAGCTTGCATTAAATTTAATTTTTGCTTCTGATTTTCGCTAAGATATCTTGATGTTTCTTGCATTTTTGCTTGAATTCTTACTGCAGAAGTACGATCAAGTTCTGACGCAAGCCCAATCTTACTCATTAAAAATATTATCCATTTATGCACATCAAAATGATACCATTTTGCACCGTTACGATAATCTGACGGAAAAGCATGATGGTAATTATGCCAATTTTCACCGAGTAGAAATAATGCCATCCACCAAATATCTCCGGCAGTCCCTTTGTAGTATTTTTTACTACCGACGAAATGACATAAAGAATTAACGCAAAAAGTAGCTTGCTGTTGCAAGAATCTACCGATACCCATAAATAAAAATGCCATATATGCCGAATGAATAGTACCGCCGATTAAATAACCGATTGATAACGGTACAACCACATTCATAAATGCGGCTATTTGCCAATAATATTTCAGCTGCCATTTCAGCAATTTATTTCTACCTAACTTAACCCAAGTAACACGATCGATAGATTTATAACTACCTTCTCCGACTAACATCCAACCTATATGAGACCAAAAAAAACCTAAAACTCTATTTTCAAATTTTAAAGGACTATGCGGATCTTTCTCTTGATCCGTAAATATATGATGCTTATAATGATTTGAAGCCCATGACAAAGCTGGACCTTGCAGTGTTCCGGCAGACAATAAAATCAAAACAAATTCTGCATATTTATTTATTTTATATGCATTATGAGACCATAATCTGTGCAGCCCTATCCCAACCGTAATATTGTTGACATAATAATTAGCTACTAACAGAATAATTTCAGTCCAGCCTATCCCATAGTTAAATATGTATTTAACTAAAAGCGATATTAAGAGAATAGGATAAATAATTAATGCAAAAAATGCAGGTTTATTTAATTTGCTTAGCATAAAGTTAACCGATTTTCAATTAGTTGGTAATGAACCTAATCTTGGATAGAAATATTAACACGAATTAATATATAAATCAAAGAAATTCTTTCACACAGCATTTATTCTACCTCTTTGTTAAGAGAATATCCGATAAAACGTACTGTTTTTATAACCGGGTTATCTTTCCCCAAAGCTTCTCTAATTCTATTTATATGCACATCAATCAAACGCTGATTAAAGCTTTCGTCATTTTCCCACAGATATCGCATTATTTCTCGCCGTGAAAATACATTATCAGGAAACTGAAGAAAAAGTCGTAAAATTTTGAACTCTGTAGGTCCTAAACGAATGCTTTGTTCGTTTTTATAAACTTTTTCAGCGTTTAAATCAATGCTTATATTTTTAAATTTAATGATATTATCCTGCAAAACCGTTTTAGAACATCTTAATAAATTTTTTAGAAAACTTATTATTTGATCAGATGAAAAAGGTTTATGGAAAAAAGATATGAGATTATCACTTTCTGTCAAATTTAATTGTTTAGTTGACGATAAAAAAATTATCGGTGTATTAGAAAATCTATCAATTTTTCTAATACTACTTATAGTTACTGCAGGATTTTCCCGTAACTCCGCATTCGCAATTATAATAGCAATCGGTTGATTAAAAAAATAATTTAATATCTTTTCTATTGCTACAGTTTTTATTATGTTAAAGCCTGCCCTCTCCATATCATTATATAAAGAAATATTAAGGCTTTTTTTACTTTCCTCCTCTACAATTAGAATTTGTGGCAATAGCTTATCTAGCACTAAATTAATCTCCGTTAATATTTAGTAAATAATTAGAAATTTTTATTAATAATTTTTGATTTATTAGGGGTTATAGCAAAGTTTTTTTAAAAATAAACAAAGAAATAATATTTTTTTAAAAATAATACTTGAATTTACCGGGATCAGTTGCTATAAATAGCTTTAATTTTAAAGTTTTTTTTGCTGGAGATTCTTGTATATTATGAGTTTTTACGAATCAGTTTTTATTGTACGTCAGGATGTATCGTTGAACGATATAGATAAAATTGTTGATGATTTTGGTAAAATCATCAAGGATAATAACGGTACCGTCGTAAAGAAAGAGTATTGGGGGTTAAGAAATTTAGCCTATAAAATTGGCAACCACAAAAAAGGACACTATTATCTCTTAGGTCTTGACACTAATCCAAATACAATAAAAGAATTAGAAAGAAAGATGAAGCTTAATGAGAATATCATCAGATTTCTTACAATTAATGTAGATTCGATTAGCAATGAACCTTCACCAATATTAAAAAATCAAAATACGGAAAATACTCCGGTAATTGATGTAACGGTTAATTAAGTAATCAAATCTAAATTTGCAAAAATTAAGGTAAAAATGTTGAAAAGTAACGCTAACGAAACAACCGTACGAAAAACAGGGGATAAAGTTTCTAAAAAAGTATTTTTTAGAAGACGTAAAGGTTGCCCTCTCTCTACACCTGACGCACCGGTTATAGATTATAAAAATCCTGATCTTTTAATAAAATTTGTTTCTGAAGGTGGTAGAATGCTACCGAGTAGAATCACAAATGTTTGTGCAAAAAAACAAAGAAAGCTAAATAATGCTATTAAAATTGCAAGAATCTTGGCGTTGTTACCTTTTGTATTTCAAGCTAAATAAAGGATTTATACATGGAAGTTATTTTAATTAAACCGGTAAGAAAATTAGGTAAAATAGGAGAAGTTCATAAAGTAGCCGCCGGATTCGGTCGTAATTATCTTTTACCACAAAAATTAGCTATTAGAGCTACCGAGCTTAATAAAGAATTAATTGTTAAGCAAAAGCACGAACTGGAAGAAAAAGATAAGCAGATAAAAGAAGAAGTAATAAAAATTAATGACCTTATTAACGATCAAAAATTAGTTTTTATTCGTCAGACGTCAGATGACGGTAAGTTATTTGGTTCAGTAACTAACAAAGAAATAGCCGATAAATTATCAGAAAATATATCTCATTCTATTTCTCATTCAAACATAATTCTTGACAAGCAAATTAAGTCTACCGGTCTTTACAACGTTGAAGTAAGATTGCATCCGGAGCTAAGCACTATAGTTACAATTATTGTTGCAAGATCAGAATCAGAAGTACAAGACCATTTACGTGAACAGAAAACTGAAGAGTCTTCTGAGCCTTTATTTGAATCAGCTTAAATTTTTCTATATAGACTATGTCATGCATGACTCTACCAACGTCATTGCATGACTTAAAAACACATACGATATCATTCCTGCAAAAGCATTGTTGTGTGGATCAAAAAACGCATACAACGTCATCCTCGCAAAAGCAGGAATCCAGTAAAAAAAAGCCTAAATATAACAAGTTTTTAAAGTTAAAAGCTCGATTTTATTTTGCTTTATACTGGATTCCCGCTTTTGCGAGGAGAGGATGATATATTAGTACAATAATATCAATTATTTTTATAACGTTCTAAAGTATAATAAAGGCAAAAATCGGCTATACTCAGAAAATCATTTTTTTCATCTATTCCATTATACAGTTTTACTTCATTATAAGATTTCTTACATATTTCCGCATGAATTAGCCCCAATAAATACAAAGTACCGAGACTTGCGAAGAGAACTATATTATTTGGATCGTTTAGCATTGTATCCTCAATAAAAATCGTAAAAGTTCCTTTCGGCTCTTTTTTAATTTCATCAATTAATTTACGTAAATCGGCATGATGAATTGATTTTTTGTTTTCAATGATCCTTGATGCGGTGAAATTATTTTGTCGACAGTAATTATGTAGAAGCTCTTTGCAACGTTTACGATTTTTAGAATTTGAGATAGGCGTAAGAATTATTGTTATTTTTTTGGTATTGGTCATATTGATATCCCTAATTTGATTGATCAAATTGTAACCACCAAAGAGTCGAGTCTTTGGTGATCGGGGAGTTCGAAAAACCGCCAATAACAGTCTATAATAGCCTTTAGGTTTAAAGATAATCTTTTACCTTGAACATACGCTATTATCACCCCGACCGCAACAAAGCCGAGGATTGCATCATTTCATGGTTGATGCATATACCATATTGGCTGGAGGTTTCGACACCCCAAAATAGCTCTAGCTATTTCGATTACGATTCTATATATAACTACTAAAAAGTCAATTAACAATTAAGTTTTATTATTTTTTCTTAAAAAAGTTCTCAATATTAACTTGAATAATTATTATATACTATTAGTTACTTTTTATTATTAGTATTTTTATTTATAATATTAGACGTGACCATATGAATGATTTAGAGCTTATTTTTTCAATGCTAGGTGAAGCTTCTACTACCGAAATTAGTCGCAATACAAATGCTAAAGGTTTTAATGAAAATTATTCAGCAGCAAAAGCCGGTGGTACTATTACTGGAAATGCTAGAAATGAGTTAGAGCAAAAAAGTGGAAAATCAGTAATTAGTAAAGATAATTATTTATTGTCGTGTAGTAAAAAAATAAAAGCACTCAGTTTACAAGATAAATAATTTTTTTAGCTGGCATTAATTGTGTGAGCATCTATAAATTTACTAATTTTACCCTCACCAATTACTGAATATAAATTACGGTTATAAACACTAATCAATTATCTGTAAGCTCAGTTCTTCTTTTCTACTACTAATTTTCACCGTGCTGCCGCTACTAACTTCGCCCGCTAAAATCATTTTAGCTAAGTTATTTTGTATCTCACGCTGAATGAGTCGTTTTAAAGGTCTTGCTCCAAAGCTTGGATCGTAACCTTTTTCAGCTAAATAATTTAACGCTGATTCATCAAATTCTAAAGTAATATTTTGAACTAATAAAATTTTTCTTAAGGCTTCAAGCTGGATTTTAACTATATCGTGAATATTATTTTTATCTAGTCGATGGAATAATATAATTTCATCTAGCCTATTCAGGAATTCAGGCTTAAATACCATTTTTACATATTCCATAACTTGGTTTTTGACTTTGTCGGTATCTTCACCCTCTTTTTGGTTAACCAATATCTCTGCTCCTAAGTTAGATGTCAGTACGATAATAGTATTCTTAAAATCAACTGTAATACCTTGACTATCGGTGAGTCTACCTTCGTCTAATATTTGCAGCATAATATTAAAAATATCGGGGTGGGCTTTTTCCACTTCATCGAATAATATGACTTGATATGGGCGGCGTCTTACGCTTTCTGTCAGCACTCCGCCTTGATCATATCCAATATATCCCGGGGGAGCCCCAATCAAGCGGGAAATAGCATGCTTCTCCATATATTCCGACATATCAATACGCAAGATGGCGTTACGATCATCAAAAAGGAAACCGGCTAAGGCTTTTGTCAGCTCGGTTTTACCGACTCCGGTTGGACCAAGGAATAAGAACGAACCAAGGGGACGGTTAATATCCTGAATACCCGCACGTGATCTTCTGACTGCATCGCTGACGCCTTTAATTGCCTCATCCTGTCCTATTACGGCTTCACGTAATTTTTGCTCCATTACAAGTAAACGCTCACGTTCGCTTGATAGCATAGTATCAATCGGAATGCCGGTAATACGGGAAATAATATTTGCTATATCGCTTTCCGATACAACCTCTTTCAATAAGCCTTTATTGTCGCTACTCTCTAGTTCCTGAATTTTCTTCATGATATCAGGAATAATGCCGTATTTTAATTCACTGGCTCTAGCCAAATTAGCGTCACGCTCTGCTCGCTCTAATTCAATTCTAGCACGGTCTAGCTCTTCCTTAAGCTTCTGCTGACCTTGAATCTTAGACTTTTCAGCTTGCCACTTGGAACCCATATCGTAAGATTTAGACTCTAGCTTTGCAAGCTCTTCCGTTAGATGCTCAATTTTCTTTTTAGAATGTTCGTCGTGCTCTTTTTTGAGTGCTGCAAGCTCTATCTTGATCTGAATAATACGGCGATCCAGTTCGTCAAGTTCTTCAGGTTTACTTGAAAGCTCAATTTTCATCCGGCTACAAGCCTCATCGATTAAATCAATCGCTTTATCAGGTAGAAAACGATCGGTAATATAGCGGTTGGATAGGGTCGCTGCCGCAACTATGGCACTATCGGAAATACGCACGGCATGGTGTAGTTCGTATTTTTCTTTAATACCCCTTAATATCGATATCGTATCTTCTACTGTCGGCTCACTAACATAAACAGGCTGGAAACGACGAGCAAGTGCCGCATCTTTCTCGATATATTTGCGGTACTCATCCAAGGTAGTTGCACCGATACAATGCAGCTCGCCACGGGCAAGCATCGGCTTTAGTAAGTTCGAGGCATCCATTGCACCATCGGTTTTGCCGGTACCGACCAGTAAATGCAGCTCGTCGATAAATAAGATAATCTCACCGCTTGACTCTTTTATTTCGCCGAGTACCGCTTTAAGTCGTTCTTCAAACTCACCGCGATATTTTGCCCCTGCAATTAATGCCCCCATATCAAGCTCGATAATTCGGCAATTGATAAGCGTTTCCGGCACATCTTTACTAAATATTCTTTGAGCTAAGCCTTCGATTATCGCGGTTTTACCAACGCCAGGCTCACCGATCAATACAGGATTGTTTTTCATACGGCGAGATAGTACCTGCACCGTTCTTCTTATTTCCTCATCACGCCCGATTATCGGGTCAAGTTTGCCGCTTTCAGCAAGCTCGGTTACGTCCCTACCATACTTCTTTAGGGCATCATAGCTATTTTCTGCCGATTCGGTATCGGCTCTTTTACCTTTACGGAGCTGCAAAATACTAGCTGCTAGCTTTTTACTACTAATTCCGTTATTGCTTAGAATTTTACCGGCTACCGTGTTATCAAAGCTTAAAGCTTCAAAAATCCGTTCTATAGTCACAAAGCTATCGCCGTTATCTTTAGCAAGACTAGTAGCTTTCTCAAAGTTTTTCAGAACTTCAGAAGAAAAGTAAACCTGACCTCCGCCTGCAACTTGTACCTGCGGGATTTTATTCAGCTCGAGCTGAACCGTATTATTTATTACGTTAAAATCACTTCCGAGATTGTTAATAAGAGTTCTAATAATACCTGTTTCTTCATTTAAAAGAGTTGCTAATAAATGCAAAGGTAATATTTGCTGATGGTCGTTTTTAGCAGCTAAAGATTGGCTGTTAGTTATAACTGATTTAGCATGTGCAGTAAATTTATCAATATTCATATAAATAATATATTTTAATTAAAAAAATTAAAGTTTTTTAATAGATTATTTCCATATAATAATTTTAAATTAAAATATCAAGATGTGTGCTCGGTGAATTTCAAAAATTGGCTACGTTATTTTATAAGGTCTGCGGTACTCACGTAGTTTATCTACGCTCCGTTCCGAGGGCTTTAGATTTCTTGCTTTTTTTTAAAATTGACCTTCGTCTACTTAAATTTTCGTTTATTAAAAGTCTTACCGCTTAAAATTAACAATGAGGTTTTATAATGCCTGAAGATTCACCAAAGTCACCGTTAAAAGTACAATTTGACAAAGATAAAGCATTTTTACTGGCACAAACAGAGGAATATTTAAACACTAAACCCGGCGGTGATCGTGTCGGCGAAGCGTTAACGGCTGATAGAAATGAAGTTAATGATGATGTTAAAGCAGGTAGATTTACTGAAGCTTTACAAAAACTTGAAATTTTACGTGAACAAAAAACAGGTATAGCACTTACTAAAATTAAAGGACCGGAAGGTACAACGCCGGTAATAATTCGTGACGCTAGAGAAGCTAAAAACCCTCGAGTGCTAGGAACCGAGGCTTTTGAAATGCAATATCTAAATGCTCTCAGAGGTGCAATTGATATAGCTAAAATTGAAGAAAAACCTGAACTTGAAGCAGAGTTAAAAAAGCAAGCTGTTGATTTTATCGAAACTTTTAACAAAGATAATGAAGGTAAAACGCAAGAAGAAATATCTATTAACGTAAAAAATAAAATTAATAATGTCGCAAAATTCTTAGAAAAAGAAGGAATTAAAGACGTACATACAAAATTAAACGTAGCAAAAGATTTTCAAAATTTTAATGATGAACATTGCAATATAGTAACTGTTTCAAAAGTAAAAGATAAAAATGGGAAAGATCGTACAGCAATAGAAGCAGAAGTCGCACTTAAAGGATTAACCGAAGAACAAAAAGCAGAGTATCAAAATAGAGCCGATAAGAAATGGTTTACAAAAATGCCTGTTTGGGAAAGAAAGTTAGTTAATAAATATGCTGAAAAAATCAAAGAAGGAAATCATGTAATCTCTACGCAGCTTCGTCAAATAGTAGGTATGAAAAATGCTTTTGAGAAAATTACTGCAGATTTTAACGATAATTCAGAATTCAAAATTTTAGCCGAATCTAAACATGCAGGAACTCTATGTTCCGTTTCTCGTGATAAGAATTCACAGCAAAATATTACTGATCAAAACTTAAGGCAAGCTCAAGAATGGATGGGCAATGTACACGCTAATACTTTGAATAGCGGGTTTGCTAGATTTATATTGCCGCACATTGATGCGAAATTTGTGGCTATGACTAAAAGAGCTGTAGATCACGTAGGAGGTCTTTACACTAATACGGCATTTAATAAATTTAGAAGAATAGCATCTTTTAGTCATTTTGACGGTGCAAAAGAACAGCTTAACGTACTAGCTAATAACCTAACCAAAGAAGAAGGTAATTTTAAAGATATTGCAACCCATTTAAGACCGCGTAGTAAGCTAGACAAGTTATTAGGTACTAATAAACCTAAAGGGGTTTTAGATACAATGTTGTATGAAGAGATACAAGCAGGTAGGCTAACCAAAGAAGCTGCTCAAATATTATCAGATGCCGCCGATCTGAAAAAAGATATAGAAAAAGCCGATGTAGCTTTATATAGAACCGGTGATGACGAAAATATAAGCAGTAGCATCTCAACAAAACTTAATAGTCTATGTACTGCACTTAAAAAGTCGAAAGAACCGATTTTTAAAGACATACCTAAATATGAAACTTTGACTATGTGTGCGAGCGGTAAAGATAGAACGGGTGCAAAGCTTACAATTGAAAGCGGTGATGCTTTAGCTGCCGAATACGGTATAAGTAAAGAGCAAGCTTATGAACAAATAGGACTCGGAGGGCATACTGCTAACCAAGCCGGCAGCCCTACAACGGGCGGTGCTTCTATAGGCTGTTTTGGTACTCTAAAGGTAACAATGCAAGGTTTTCCAAAATTACTTAAAAAATTTTTGCAAACTATGATTGAACCTTCGGCTGCTAATAATAAAATTAAAAAACTAAAAGAAGGACAAATTATTGATGAAAATGCTGAGCAGAGAAAAGCCGAAGAAACGCCTGATATGCTTCAAACAGAATCTTATAGAACTCAAAAAGAACCTTATGAAACAAGCATACAAGTAGGTACTTCACAAAATAAACTAAAGGAAAAAACACCGGAGTTAAATCAAAATCAGGTCGTAAATCTCGTTCAGCAACCTTCTTTGAACGTAGATCAAAAAAATAAAACTAGTGAACATAAAGTTGATAATAAGTTGGTGAAAGAAGTACAAAAAAATTCATCTACTCAACTTCAATCATCATCAAAAAACCCGGGAGCACCTAGCTCACCCGTATCCACTATATCACAAAGAAGCCGTAAAAATCACGGTTCAGGATTTACACCAAGTTAACACTTAAGGAGAAATTTAATAATGTCAAAAATTGCGATTGTAACAGGTGGTACTAGAGGAATAGGGAAATCTATTGCCGAAGTACTGCAAAATAACGGTTTTACCGTTGTTGCTAATTTTTTTAGTAATCATGAAGCTGCAAGAGCTATGGAAGAGCAATACGGGATAAAAACCAAACGCTGGAATGTTGCAGATTTTGAAGATTGTAGAAGAGCGGTAAAAGAAATTGAAGACCAATATAAACAGCCGGTAAGTATCCTAGTTAATAATGCCGGAATTACTAAAGATAAAATGCTGCATAAAATGAGCCATCAAGATTGGAACGATGTTATTAACGTTAATCTTAATTCTTGCTTTAATATGTCAAGTAACGTAATCGAGCAGATGCGAAACCAAGATTACGGTCGCATAGTAAATATCAGCTCAATCAATGCTCAAGCAGGACAGCTCGGGCAAACTAACTACTCTGCCGCTAAAGCTGGAATGATTGGTTTCACGAAAGCATTAGCACGTGAGACCGCTTCTAAAAATATTACGGTTAATTGTATAGCTCCCGGATATATCGCAACGGAAATGGTAGGGGCAGTACCCGAGGATGTGCTTGCAAAAATTGTTAATAGTATCCCAAAAAAAAGATTAGGACAACCGGAAGAAATAGCAAGAGCCGTGGCATTCTTAGTTGATGAAAATGCCGGTTTCATAACAGGCGAAACTATATCAATCAACGGCGGACATAATATGTTATAAGATAAATTTATAGGTTATAAATATGAAACGACGTGATGAAGATGAGGGTTTTAACGAGCTTGAGGGGAAAGAAGATCAAATAAGAAAATTACTTGTAAAGGGTAATAACTATTATAGAGATGGAAACTACGAAGACGCTTTGATCAGTTACAAAGCAGCCAAAAAATTAGATACTGAGAATGATTTTGTCCATAAATACAGCTTCTATACCGGTTCAGCTTATAACAAATTAGCAGAAGGGGCAGAAGATACGATACAAAAACAAGAATATTATAAGAAAGTAGTAAAACATTTTAAATTATTAGCTAAAAATTATCATAATCATACCGATGGAGAGTTTGGCGATATAAATGCTCTTATAGCGACGGCACTTGATAATGCCGGTGATAAACAGCAAGCAACACAGTATTTTGAAAAAACTGAACTTTTTAAGCGTTTCGGTAAACCAACACAAGAATTAGGAGTTAATTCAAATGTATCAGCAACAGATAGTCAAGAACGCTCTATTTCGATAAAAAAAGCTTATCACTCATTTCAAAATAGAGGAGGTAAACCCCTTTCACCTGAAGAAACTACAGAAATACTTTATCACATAAGTTTAACGCAATGTTGTCAAGAACAAAGAATTAATAATTTGGAGCAAGAAAACCAAATAGTAAAAGAGAAATTGCGTATTGCAGGTATTGATACCAAAGTCAATATTATTAATAAAATTAATCACTTCAAAGCTACTAATCCTGAATTATATAAATATTATGTTTATTTTAATGAAGGTTTACAAAATATATATCTTGCCTCAAAAGCTTTAGCTAGCGGTTTATTAGTTCCTAATGTACCCCATATGGAGCGTATAGATTTTGATAGTTTCTGGAAAGTTTGGTGTTATGGTAATGAGATAGCAGCATGTCTTTTTGGTCGTTGGGTAAATGCTGCACTTAATGTAGCCCATGATGCCACCGATAATATTTTCAATACGTCAGCTGAAAAGAGACTAAAGAAAATTCTTGAAAATTATTATAATGCAATTACAAAAAATCATGATCTCAGTTTAACTATAGAGGAAACTATACAACAATTAGCTTTATTTTATACTGATGTTAAAACAGAAGAAATCTTAAGCATTAAAGCAGAAAACAAGCAAGGAGGTATAATCGGATTTATTACAAAAAAACTTTTTTCTGCTCAACAGAAATTTTTTGATTATATAGATAATACTGATGATCCGGTAATAAATTTAGTTTTTAAAGACATCAATGCTTTAGTGATTTATGTACAAGGTAATGCCAAAGAAATGATAGAGTCTCCTTTACCTTTTGTGGCTCAAATCGCAAAAGTTACAGAAAAAGAATTAGATACATATTATTATAAAGTTGCAGTTAATAAAGGTAATTCTATAGAGTATGCTTTAGAACAAATTGAAAATAATACACCGGAATCTGCAAAAATAAATCAAAAAATAGAAGAAGGGCATTGGGAAAAATCATCACTATCTTTACTCTCAATTAATTGGTGGTCATTATTGTCATTTGATTTTTTTAATTTTATCAGATTTTCTTGGACAGGAGAACAAAGAGGAATTAAAGATTTTTGTAATAGAGAATATTTTAGAGCTAACTGCAAAAAAGATATGACAGACAAAGATTTAGATAATTGTATGTTATTATTATTTCATAAAATATGTAAAAGCGGTAATGAACAATGTATTACACTTTTTAAAGAAACAAACAGTGATGTAATAGATTATGCTAGAGTTAATGCACCGCAATTATTCGTAACCGCGAAAGCTGTTGATATATGTATTTCCGATCCAGCACAAAATGAAGAAACAAAAGAAATATTAAGTTCACAAAACTCAAAACAACGTTTTGCTGATTGTTTTAAAAAAATGTTTCCTGATTTTGATATTAAAAAACTAAACGAGCCAAAAGTATTATCGCTGGACTTACCGAGTCCGCGTTCAGATGACGAAGGGGATAATGTACCTGCCGGAGGTGATGCTATTGAATATAATGGTAACCAGTGAAAAATGAGTACTATATACCATATTCTTGATCATCCACCGGCTATTTACATGGAGGATATGGAGATAGAATATGAGCATTTAGCGGTGCAGTTAATCAAGTCCGGTAAGCTAAGGATCGACACCGACGATTGCTGTAATTTTGCAAGATTTACCGACCCTGCCTTTAATATTAGCATGATGGTTAGCAAGGAAGAGCTAACAGATGCTCATTTAATTCCTGAAACTACAAAACTTTTCCAAAGCCTATATAGAAATACCGCTAGCGATCAAAAAATAAAATCCGTTTTTGATAATCTCAAAAAGCAAATCCACAAACTACAGCCCGTTAAGAAAGAAGTAATGGAGATGCTAGCCCGCATTTTTGTGCAATCCGCTCACCCGATCGTAATAAGATGGCTACTTATTGACAAGACGGAGGTGTTCATAACCTACTCCCACAATATCGGCGATATGATGGACATAGTTAACTGGCAACGTGCCGGTAGCAATAGCGGCATGCAGAGTACTAACGGCAAAGATGTTGCTATTTTTGTTTCGTGTGGCGGGAATCCTTTTGCCGAGAACAACAAAGATTATCCGATGTACGGCAGCGGTTTTGCGGCGGTTGCAAGGTTGCAAATTATAGCGGCTCAGGAACTCGGGCATTTTGCCGATATCAAAAGAGATCACCGAGGCAATCAAATTACTCGCCATTCGGCTAATTTCTCCGGCACTAAAGCAACGGATAATGCACGAATTGCCCGCAAGAAAGATATAGAGCGTTGCCATAATTTATTGCAAAAACTAATGAAAGCCGGCATGAAAAAGCAGCTAGATTATGAGACAAAACTTAAATTTTATCATGCCAATAAAGTAAAAGGCTTGAAAATTTTAGCCATAAATTTCATGATTTTTATATATAAGATACAGTTGATAAGTTATAGCAAGAAGCATAATTTAATTTTTGTCAGAAAATTTAAAACAGAGAAATATATGGCATTAATGCTTGATGCGATGTTTAAAGATATGCAATCTAATCTATCCCCAAAAGCTGACGTATATAAGAATAAAAATCCTGAAATCGAGGAAGCGATAGCCTGCATTGAAGCACTTGCCCGTGTACCGCAACAAGTAATGAAATGGGGGTATCTAACAACAAAAGAAACTATGCATGATTTGTATAAAATATATTATAACGAAGTCATTCCCTCTTTAATTACTAGCTATGATACAGTAACGGGCGAGCATTACAAGCGTAATCTGTCAAAACCGACAATCAGCTTTTGGTCTAAGATAAATATTTTTAAGAAGAAAAAGCTAATTCTAAAACCGGTTAGAGAGTTGTGATATTTTATAGAATATATTTTCAAATTCTTCTACACGTTGTTCGATTCTTTTTATATCTTCTTTTGTTGCAGAGTTTTCTAATAAATATTTAATTTCATCTTTTAGTTTATTAATTTCATTTTCAGCAAAGTCTAAAGCGAAATTATAATTAGTTTGTTTATTGTGATTTGACATTTGACGCCTCCCAAGGTTAATAAAAACCACCAAATAGTAGACTTCTTGCATAACTTGCTTCTAAAGGTAATTTGTACGCTACGATTTTGTGCTCCATGTTTCCTTTAAATTCCTCTTTATTAGCTACGTTATACAAGAAGTCTAATATAATTTTGGTGGTCGGGGAGGTAGCAAAACTGTCTAAGATCAGCCTATAATAGGTTTTAAGCTTAAAGCTCTGGACATGCCTAGAATTTCCCCAACCTTAATAAAGCCGAGGATTACATCGATTTATGGTTAATGCGAACCATCTTAGATTTAGAGCTGCTACACCCAAAAATAACATCGCTGTTATTCTTGCAAAAGATTCTAAGCAATTTTTTTTAAATGTCAATCAGGCTTTTACTAATTAAATTATCTACTAATCTTTACAGTCTCGTGTAATAGTCACTCAATAAAAAATAATTGACATAAGCCGCTATGTATCCTACAATAGGGTATATATAATTAATATGCGGATAGAATAGGTTATGAGTACAATAGATATTAGATTACGTGTTTCATCAAAAATAAAAATTGAAGCAGAAGCGCTATTTAAACAAATGGGTATGACGATGTCGGAGGCTATGAGAATATTCCTAAATCAGTGTATAAATACCGGTGGACTACCTTTTAGCCCTCATGTTAAGATTCCTAATAAACAAACTATAAAAACTTTTGAAGACACAGATAAACAAATTGGTTTAACTACCTCAAGCAATACAGAAGAAATGTTTAATAAGTTAGGTATCTAATTTGTGCTTAAACCTATATACACAAACTCTTTTGAAAAAGATATAAAAATTGCAATTAAAAGAGGCAAAGACTTGCAAAAGCTAAAAAAGCTTATTGCGTTGTTGTCAACTAAAAGCCCTTTACCTTTAAAATTTTAAAATATAGAGATCATAAACTAATTGGCAATTTTATTGATAGAAGAGAGGGTCATATAGAACCCGATTGGCTCTTAATTTATAAAATTGATGAAGATTCAATTATCTTTGAGCGTACTGGGACTCATTCAGATTTGTTTTGATTTAAAATATATATAGTCAAATGATTTGACCATAATAAACTCAATTGAATTTGTTAGCAATTCCGTTAATTACAAAAATGGAGTAAAAAATAAAGATTTGTTACAGATTTAATTGAAGTTTAAGAGCATATTCTAGAAACTGCATATTTTCGTTAGATATAATATTGATTTTGGATCTCAGCCTTAACTTGTTTACCGTCATTATTTGATCAGTCATAGCTTTACCTTTTTTGTCGCCTACTATTATATAAACTTCACAAGGGTAGTATTTTTCTATATTACTAGTTAAAGGTATTACTTGCACTCGATTTAATGAAGCATTAGAGTAATCGTTTTTTTTGCATAAAGCATCCTAGTACACGTGTACTATCATATATATAAAAATTAATCAATGTATTATAAATATCTTAAGACACTAATCTTTGTCGGTAGTTTTCTTTTAATCTCTCAAAATCCTTGTCGGCATGGTATGAAGAACGGGTAAGCGGGCTTGCTGAAACCATCAAGAATCCTTTAGTTTTTGCTATTCTCTCAAGATATTTAAACTCCTCGGGCGTTACGTATTTTGCGACTTCGGCATGGTTCTTGGTAGGTTGCAGATACTGCCCAATTGTCAGGAAGTCAACCTTTGCCTCCCTTAAATCATCCATAACCTGCACCACTTCGCTTATCTCTTCGCCAAGCCCTACCATCATACCGGATTTTGTAAAAACTTCAGGTGATAATTTCTTAATATTATGGAGTAAACTTAGAGAGTTATAATATCTTGCCCCGGGTCTAATCGTTTTATATAAGGACGGCACGGTTTCAACATTATGGTTAAAAACGTCAGGTTTGGCAGCGGCTATTATTTCAGCTGCTCCTTCTTTTCTTAAAAAGTCAGGCGTTAAAATCTCGATTGTAGTATTCGGTGAAGATTTACGAATTTCGCTAATACACTGAGCAAAGTGAGTAGCCCCGCCATCTTCTAGATCATCACGATCAACAGAAGTAATTACTACATGCTTGAGGTTTAATTTCTGCACTGCTTCAGCGAGCCTTTGCGGTTCATGCGGATCGAGCAAATCAGGTCTGCCGGTTTTTACGTTACAGAACCTGCAAGCTCTAGTGCAAACCGAGCCGAGAATCATCACGGTTGCATGTTTTTTTGACCAGCATTCACCGATATTAGGGCAAGCCGCTTCTTCGCAGACAGTGTTTAATTTCAGACTTTTGATTAGATCTTTGGTATTATAATATTCTGCAGAGTTTGGAGCTTTAACCTTTATCCAATCAGGTCTGTTTAAATTAGTCATAAAACGGAAATAATTTCATTAGTTTTGTTACTTCGCTTAATACTTTCTGCTCAATTTTGCTGTTATCTTCGTTATTTTTCAAGCCGTCTAAAATATCGGCTATCAGATGACCGACTAGCACAAAATCCTTTTCTTTGAAGCCTCTTGTAGTGCAAGCAGGTGTTCCAAGGCGAATACCGGAGGTAATGAAAGGTGAAGTTTCATCAAACGGAATAGCATTTTTATTGCATGTGATCCCTGCTCTATCTAGAGAATTTGCGGCAAGCTTACCGGTGATGCCGTCTTTTCGTAAATCGACTAATACAATATGGTTATCGGTGCCGCTTGTTAGTATATCATACCCTCGCTCTTGCAAACTTCCAGCCAAAGCTCTAGCATTACTTACTACCTGCTTAATATACGATTTATATTCAGGTTGCAATGCCTCCTCAAAGGCTACCGCTTTTGCAGCGATTATATGCATAAGCGGTCCGCCTTGCAATCCTGGAAATAATGCGGAGTTTATCTTTTTAC
>Ga0153985_1000144_pt1 | contig 22048 bp, 21 predicted proteins | sample TSGA069MetaG_FD_104715 | JGI IMG/M metagenome (GOLD analysis project Ga0153985, IMG submission 104715) | Attine ant fungus gardens microbial communities from Georgia, USA - TSGA069 MetaG | ecosystem: Host-associated > Fungi > Mycelium > Unclassified | place: USA: Georgia, Alexander Wildlife...
AGAACACATTGAAATATGGAGAGGACTAAGAACTTATTTGGTAGATTTGTGCCAGTATAGATTCTAGAATATGGAAAGATTAAATTTAGCATTATGAAATTTTATTTGATATCAGAGAAAATCTATCATATATAACTTAACTCAAAAAATAGCAATTTATCACTAGTTAAATTAGGGAGGAACTGAAATGGAGAAGGTAAGAACAAAAAAAGAGTATTTAGATAATTTTAGAATAGCAATTGACACAGTTGGAGGAGAAAGAAAATTATTAAACCAATATTTAGAAAAGCAATTTCTGAAAATGGAAAAACTAACAGCAATCATCTCTAAGAGTAACTTTTGGCAAGTATTTCCTGAAATACTTGGTTTAGATGCTAAATTGACATTAATGAGTGAATTGATTCAATTTGCTGATTTATCAAATGAGGAAGTTATTAGAATTGTTGAGGATGATTATATAGGCTATTTTAGAGAGCTGTGTGGATATGACAAAAATTCGAACACCAATCCTTCAATGGTTTTTAATATATTATAAGTTTACTATTCTTTATAATAAATATACAATAACTTCATATTTATTCTTGTGTTTGAAATATGATAACTGAACGTGAAATAAATAGTAAGCTTGAAAATACTACTGTAAAGGAGGACTAGAAATGCTTGATTTAACAAAATCAGAATATCAAGTACTACTCACTTTCTATGAGATTAATGAAATTATCACTAAAAATAACTTGCTTAAACAAGCAACCAAGATTAACCCAAATACTGCTGCATCTACAATTAATAGTTTGTTACAAAAAAAATTTTTAGAAGTCGCAGAAATAAAAAGTACCCGTACATCACTAGCTAGAGCTTACAAGCCAAAAATTCCGTTTGCAGTATTTATGATAGAGATGTTTGGATATGAACAAATCTAATTTATTATAAAAAGAACTGTTGATATGATCGGTGATCCTGATCAGCTCAATTTTTTTCTTCTCAAAATTTATGAAGTAAGGAAAGAAAATAGTCGCTAAGCTAGGTTTGTTAGAACTCATATTAAAATTTTTCTCCTAGCAATTTAATTAAACAGCTGCAAGATTTTTTTAAGTACTTCTCACTATATTCCTTAATATTTTAATAATATTATTATATTTAGATTATTTGATAAATTTCCCGTTTTTTGTCCGTAGATAATTTACACCTATAAAATCAAAAAATGATATATGTTAGAACGTTAAATTTTTTTTAATAAGACCGTAGGAGGCAAGTATGAATTTTTACGGAATAAATTTTTTAGAAAATCAATCGAGTTTAAATGACTACATAAAATATTTTCTTATATTTAGTTCATTAATTCTTTTAATTTTAGTTTTTTCTTTGTACCTTAGGCATCGAATAAATACGAAATATAGGGATTTAAGTATTATTTTTTTCCTAATTCTAATGTTTGCGTTAGGTACTCAATATTCGGACTATGAGATGAATCAAACCAAGCACTCGCAGTCCTCTCAAATGGTAAACTTTGTAAAGGGGCTTGCTAAGCAGGAGAATATAGATGCGAATGCGATATATGTTAATGCAACTCAATTTTCTGATGGAATTATAGTGAAATTTAATGAGAAATTTTATAAGGTAAGTTTGAGTAGTGACCAAAACTCTTATACTCTTACTGAAACATATCTAATTAGTGACAATATTGTTTATATAAAATAAGGAGGATAAGCTATGCAGCTTTACAGCCCAATCATTATAAAATTTGCTTTAGGTATACTTTGCTTGATTCTACAAATTAATTTATTAGGCAAAGGAAATTTAGCTCCATCATCAGCAATGGACCAAGTCCAAAACTATGTTTTAGGTGGGATAATTGGTGGGGTTATTTATAATGATTCAATAACTGTATTGCAATTCGTATTAGTTTTGATTATTTGGACATTACTAGTTTTAGTAGTCAAATTCGCTAAAGAACACAATCGATATATAAAAGTGATTGTAGATGGTCGTCCGATTACATTAATTCAAAATGGAAAAGTGAATGTTAATGTTTGTTTGAGGAATGGAATTTCTGCTAACGAATTAATGTTTAAACTCAGAGCAAATGGCATTTATGAAGTAGAAAATATTAAAAGAGCGGTTTTGGAACAAAATGGTCAATTAACTTTAATAGAATTTGGTGATGAGAACATTAGATACCCAATAATCGTTGATGGTCAAGCTAATTTAGATGTTTTAGAATTAATAAAAAAAGATGATGAATGGCTTCAAGAAGAAGTTGTAAAACAAGGTTTTAATCGTATTAATGACATATATTTAGGTGAGTATTTATCAGGTAAACTAAATTTGATTGGATATGAAAATAATTAATCAAGATTAGATGTAGCCTCTTTTAGGCCAAAGAAGACAGTGAATTTAAAAACTCCTAATTATTTTTCTATCTGATAATCAAACGATTAGAATTAAAAACACGAATTATATCATTGATTTAGAGCAGGATCTGTAACAAACTAATTCTTTTATTGAATATTACTTAACGAAAATACTATTAATATAGTATGTTGTAAATAAAAAAATTGTTTTACTTACTAAATAAAGAGTACCCAGAAATATTTTCTGGGCACTCTCTATTTGGATCAGCTAATGTAGGGATTTTACTAGTTTTTTAACAGATCATTTAATCATGTTCATTTAGATGTCAACAAATTATACATTTTCGGCCTTTCATCTGGATGATATATATAAACCATTCTTTCTGGCCAGATATTTTGAGCAAAAATAAACCTCGAATAATAGAATATGTATGATGAAATTCTTAAAAATAGTGTTCAGAAAATGATAATTTCTGAACACTATTTTTAGATACCGTAATTGATAGGTATTACTCTACTTTTGTGTTCATAAACTCGTAGACAAATCATTGGTCATTTGAAATATAGATTTATGAGTACTGAGACAAATATTTGATGTGGTCAGAAATTTAATAGTTTTTGATCCTTTTTCTATATTAAACGGTTGAAGAATAATTTATAATGATAAATTTTATGTTATAGGAATTTTCTCGTGATTTTTAGTTATTTCATCCGTCTATGAAAATAATGATTTCAAATCGATTTAAATTCCATGTAAGCTTAGTTATGTAAGAAAGAAGTATGCATACGAACTTACAAAAAAAGTACTAAAAACCTTCGTTTTTTAGAATGAACATTTGTTATGTATTCTATAAAATAGAAAACCTATTCTAACAACTTTTACAAGACATTCGATGGTATCGGATGTCTTTTTTTTTTGTCCTCTCAAATACGAAGAATTATGAGACATATCAGTTGTTTTTATAAGAAATTTGAAAAGTTGATAGAGAGGGAATAATTGGCTTGACTGGTGTGTATATACCTACAGGAAAACCTGATTCAAAACCACCAGAAATACGTTAAAACGTAGAATTTTAAAGCACTCGATACTATTTACACAAGTTCAAAAGGAGGTGATTATATGTGCAATTATTAAAGAGGAAATGTATTTGGTTTTGTTTATTAGCATTGTGGATTTTTGTCCCAACTGTTTCTGCTCAAACGGTTCAATCGAATAGTTCGATTACCTTTCAAAATATCATTCAAGACGAAATACAGCCGGAACCACCAAAAGGAAATCAAGCAGACATTCAAGAAATCCCCTCATATAAGAAGCCAGGAAGGTTTCCCCAGTTAATGGCTATAAGAGAAACACATAATGTCTTTTTAGGAGGCATTTTGTTGATTGTGTTTGTCCTATTAAAGAAAAGGAAAGAAGGAAAAAGAAGTGAAAATGAAGTATTTAGCAATCGGATTACTTAGCAGCCTATTGTTTGGAAATGTTGTTACAGCTTCAGCCGAACAAATAACAAGAAATGCAGAAACAGAAGGAGAAGTAACTCTTTCGATAATTGATGATGTTGATACGGTTGATCCAGATCCAGATCCGGATCCAGGTCCTGGAATTATTATTCCCCCAGTACAAACCGGGGAATTTTCCATAACCTACGTGCCCACTTTAAATTTTGGGATCCACGACAATGTTAACTCAACAGGTTTATTAAAATTTGAGGCCCAGTCAGAATCCTTTGAAGTGAATGACGATTCTGGGGAAGAAGTTTTGCGTCCACATTTTGCTCAAATTCGTGATACTCGTGATGTATCAACAGGATGGACATTGAGAGTTGAACAAGTAACACCATTTATCAATGATAATAATGTGCAATTGAATGGTGCATCCATTACGTTTAGTAACCCAAGACTTTCTCAAGCTTGGGATTCCGAGGTTGTTATTCACTCAAATCCTGTCACTATTTCGGCGGAACATGGCAGCCAAATTCTTATGAGTGCAGAAGTGCTTAATGGACGTGGATGGAATTCGATTACCTGGGGAACGTTAAATGGCGAGGTAAATCCGAATATTGTTTTAGAAATTCCAGGGGAACGAGCAAATGGCCAATTCACAAGTGAATTGAATTGGAGTCTAAGCAATGTCCCTTCTTCGCTGGCCCCTGTTATTTAAGAACAATGAAAAACGTATTGGTAGAATATTGTTGGTCTCTTTTATATGAATGAGATCAACAATATTTGTAAGAAGATTATTTCGTTGAAATATGAGGAGAAGAAAATGAAGAAATTCATAGTTTTAATAGCGATATTTTCTTTAATCAGTCATTCATCCCCATTGCTAACTTTTGCTCAAACAGTATCTATAAACGAAGTCTATGAGGAAACTAGCGATTCTTTCATGGAAGATAGTGTTGAGGAAAGTAGTGATCATAATGAGGAAGATGAAATACAATCAAGCGATAAAGTGGCAAGAGATGACGCGGTTTCTCCCAGTGATAGTGGTAGGGACACTTCAGAAAGCAAGCAAGAAGAGAATGTGACTTCATCTGAAAACCGTTCTTCCGAAGGTCAGTTGATCACTGGCGTATGGGGTTCAGTTTCATGGACCTATGATTTGGTATCGTCAACAATGATTCTCATGGGAGGAGAGGGGGGGATGACCGGACTAGCGCCTTGGAAAACCTATACTAATGTTGAACAGATAGTTCTTGAAGATCGAGTCGCCCTAGGTAGTGATGCTGTAAACTTGTTCAGTGGATTAACTCAATTGAAAAGTATACAAGGCATTGAAAAGTTTGATACTGCTAATGTAACAAATATGAACTCAATGTTTCAAGGAGCAAGTAGTATAACAGAATTAGATTTGAGTCAATGGGATATGTCCAATGTTACCAGTACTACCACAATGTTTGCTGAAATGTCCAATTTAAAAAAACTAGATATAAGTTCATGGCATCGCAGTATCCAGGTTATTAACATGTTTAGAGCGACATCTTTCGAGCAACTCACTTTAGGTACCGGAACAAGAATTAACGGTACCTGGTTATCCAATATACCGGCAACGGAAACCTATACGGGGCGTTGGGTACTTCAAGATAGTTTGGCTAGTTCAACTAATTTTGTTTCATTTGCTAGTTCAACTGCATTTATGTCTGGATATAATGGTGCGAATCCTGGCGTATATGTTTGGGAAGAAACAATTGATCTTGAAGCACAAGTAAGGCCCCAGACAATCCTTCTGGGAGAGGGAACCCAAGACATTGATTTAGGCAGTGCGATTCATACGGTAACGGCAGATGGTGTCTTGTTGTCTTCAGGGGAGTACGATGTTACTTACATTGATTCATCCTCCTATCTTTATATAGGTGATCGATTTAAAGATGTGACCATTACATATCGAACGGTGCATACGTTATCTGTCCGCATTCCCATTTCCGTTCGTTGGGGCAACACAATACGTTTACGTGGAACATGGGCGAATAACTTCGAGGAGTGGCGAACAATAGCCGCTTTTACACATCACGTTGGAGAATCGGGCCCCGAACTGTCCCTATCGCCAGGACGCGGTGGGACAAATCCAACTACACCAATGATCCAACAGTTGTCAAATCAAGAGTTTGCTTCACTTCATGCATACTCAGGCTCCGCCACTATTCTTGTAAACCAAGGCCAACATTTTTTTGACTTTACGTTGTCTACTCAGCAAACACCTGCCGAAGCACAACAAGATTTTGAAAATGCGGTGGGAGAAAATGGACGTCTACAGTTATCGGTTGGTGATATCGTCAGCGCGACGCACTTGTTTTCATCAGGAGAGGAATTTGATGGCGCCTTAGCTGGCTTCTCTAATCTAGAATGGAATGTACTTATGCAAGATGAAGCAGAAGAAAATGTAGGCACAGATCACACGAATCATAAAAATAGTGCATTTTATGAAGTGACAGCAACTAACCTAAGACCGTTAGTGATCAATCAGTTGAAGCCGTTGCTGAACAATGAGGTTTGGCAATATATTTCTGAAGAGGAGTTATTGGTAGTAGCAGAAAGTTTTTTTGATTTTGACATTGCTGAAGGGTACGTTTCCATAGCGGAGATCATTGAAATGCCTGATACGAATCAGCCAGGAGATTCATCCATGGTTGTTCGAGTGCAAGAAAAGTTATCCTCTGGGCAATACGCTCAAATGGATTACACCGTTCCAGTAACAATAAGGCCGTTACAAGTCTCACCTAAAGATCCAGAGAATCCTCAAGAAGAATTGCATCCAGAGGTGATGCCAGAACTGCCAGAAAATCAAGGATTTTTAAGCATTGATTTTGTTCCTACGATTCAGTTTGGGGATCAAGAAATATCGTATTTTGCACCGGAAACACTATACGCCGAACCATTAAGAACAACAGCAAATGAAACACGTGCAAATTTTGTGCAAGTTTCTGATAGACGTGGAAGAAATCAAAGTGATGGGTGGCGCTTATCTGTGAAACAACGAGAACAGTTTAAGAATAGCGAAACAGGGCATGTTTTAGCTGGCGCTTCTTTGCAGTTTCATCATATTCAAGCAATAGCAGCGTCCGGTCAAGAAAATCAGCCTACCCATTCAGAACAACTCTCGCTCCTTCCGGGTGTTTCATCTACTGTCGCTCAGGCACAAGCAGGATCGGGATTAGAAACGTGGTTATTTGCCTTTGGTACAACAGACCAAGCGGCTGAGAGTGTTGTACTGCACTTAGAGTCCGAACAGGAACGTCAAACTGGAACATATGAAACCACCTTAGAGTGGATTCTTCAATCGGCCCCTGATAATGTCATTCAATGATAGAAATCAACTGGATGCGTACTTCATCAGATGTTCAAACAGCCTAACATCCAATAGGAAATCATTTTGGTTGTTAGGCTATTTTTCTGTTTGGCCATTTGCGAGGATTACAAGCAAGAGGAATCTGGCGGTACTGCTCCTCATTAGTAATCATGATGGTCAGTTTGGTCATCGTCGCATGCACAAATCGAGCGTATATGATTCATGAATTTTGCTATGCTGGGTAGGAATTAGGCACTAATGGTAGTAACAAAAGAAATGAAGGCAATCCCCGTGGAATATAGAGAGGAAGATCGTTATGAATAAAATACTATTTGACAGTAAGAAAACTATGATGTACATAGTGGTAATTTTTATATTGACCCTGTTTTTTGGCTCAGTTGCTTTTGCTGATCAATCTGCTGGTTTTTCAGTTAGACCGATTCTGAGTGAAAATCAAGTGAATTCTGAGGTAGGCTATTTTGATCTGAATCTTGAGCCTGGAGAAAGCCAGACGTTATCTTTGGAGTTACGAAATATGTCTGATGAAGAGATCAACTTATCAATATCCGTACATACAGCTTTTACAAATGTGAGTGGTGTAGTGGAATATGGTAGTGACGCCGATGTCCCAGATGACACCCTACCATTTTTTTTGGCTGATTATATTCAAGGAGATGGCAAGATTACTCTTAGTGAAGGGGAGACGAAACAAGTAGATCTCTTATTGACCTTACCAGAAGATAAACCATTTGAAGGTGTTCTAGCAGCAGGAATTCGCGTGGAAGAAATCAAAGATAGTGAGCATTTGTCAGAAGAATCAATGGCTATTGAGAACACACTGTCTTATGTTATGGGCCTCGTTGTATCGAATAAGCGGGAGCAACTTTCTCCCGAGCTAGATCTCTTAGCTGTCTATGCGGATCAATTAAACTTTAGAAATGTGTTCAGTGCTCAGATCCAGAATCAATCGGGGACGTTTGTTAATCAGTTAGAGGTTATTGCCTCAATTTATAATGAAGATCAAACAGAACGCCTCTATTCCAAAGAGGCATCGGGAATGCAAATGGCGCCGCACTCCAATTTTGCCTTTCCAATTTCTTTGAATGGGGAGTCATTTGTTCCAGGTACTTATGTTCTTCATCTACAAGCAAATTCTGGAGAACTGGAATGGGAGTGGACGAGATCATTTGTGGTAGATGATCAGACATCTAAGACATTTAATCGACAAGATATAACTATTCCTAGCCAAACTAATTACTGGTTATTAGTCTCGATTTTTCTTGTTATACTATTACTCTTAGTGATTCTTATAAGGAAAAGAAAGTAACCTCAGAAGATTGCATAGTGATAGGAGGCCAAAATAAGTGGATTCTCTAGCAACAAAACTAATACTTAATGCACATAGTAAACGATCTTTACAGTGGCTTAAGCTACTTTAAGTCAATTAAGATGATAGGTGAGAGGTTCTGACTAAGTTTCAGTGTATTTTTACATGTCTAAGGGTATATGATATCCACCTGATTACTATACGAAAAAAATATTTTTAGTCTTGTATAGTTTCTTTAAAAGGATACAGACCATAATGATGGCAGTGAAAAGAATTAAAATCAATGTGTAGATAGAATGTACTAAATATAACATTTAAATGTTTGGAAAGGAAAATAAACATGCTTCTATTCACAACAGAAAAAGATTATACTAACTATTTCTGGCAAGAATTGGATGAGTCTCGCAGAAATACAGAAGAAATTCGAGAGTATATCAATAAACAGATAGTTAGACTGATAGAGCTGACTAATAATACTTCAAAAACAACATTTTGGCAAGATATTCCAGAAATACTGGGGATTGATGCAAAGTTGAATCTTATAGTGGAATTGTGTAAAATTCAAGAATTTTCAAGTAATGAAATCATTCGAATCGCCGAGAATAATTATCGAACCTATTTCAAAGAGTTATGTGGCTATGGTTTAAACATGAAAACGGAAAATTCAATGATATTGAATATCTCTTGATATCAGTAGAAAGAGGAAATAATTATTTTCTTGAAAGTTAGTGGTGGAAGAATATCAAATGTAAACTAAGAACATTATAAAATGGGACTTTGCATAGCTTGGACTCAAAATTTTTATATTCCTTGATTTCATAAAGCATAAACAATGACTTTACAATTAATGCAGGAATAGCTTTTCAGTAAGTGAAAGATTTTCCTAGATATGTAATAATGAGTAGATTTAATTTTAATACATGATAAAAAAACTTAGTGATTAAAGATTGATTAGTTGTGCAAAATAAAATCTGTGTCAGATTGAACATAAATCTGGCCCAGATTTTTTGCTTTCCCACATTGAACAATTTATGATCAAAAAAGGGCCTGGTTCTCAAGTACTCAAATGATTCAAAGCTCTAGGATACTCGTACTATTTGTCTTTGTATGGGTATCCTTGTCTTTTATTTTTCTATTTGGAATAAGGATAAATCATTTCATTAGTGATGACTTTTTCTTATTAGGTTAGAAAATTTTGAAGGTTTACTCGAAAACCGCCATATAAAGTTTGAAGAAGTTCAATAAATAAGTAAAAAGAAAAAATTAGGATCTGTGTCTCCAAAGGCATCAATTAACTCTTATAAAGTGGAGGTTAGGCGTTCAAAAAAAATAGGTTACATTTTGATTATTAAAAATAATTTTGGCAGGACTTTGTGAGAAGATATGAAATTTTGTTATTTAAATTAAATAGTAATTTTTAATTTGTTTATAGAGTTTTTTGTCGTTGTCATTTCTTAATAAGTGATTTATTTTACTGAATTTTGGATTGTATATTGAATCGCTTAATAAAGAAAAATTATATGCTGATAATTTAGCATTGATGGATTGAAATATTTAAAAGTGATAATAATAATTTGTAATTTGAATCAATTATTTTGCGGTTTTAATCATCATTATTTGAAAGCGTTTTATTTATTTGTCTTTTATGATAAAAGTGAATTAAGAAGTTGATGAACACGTACAGAATATATCAACTTTTACAAATAAAGTGAGTAGCATAAAGTAGGAGGGTGAAAAGAATGATAGAAATCAAAAACATCTATTATACAAATGGTAATAACTATTCTCCAAATGATCATGGCGCAAATGGTTGGGCTATCCTGTTGACGAAGAAAGGACTGTATATGGAGAAATCTGAGGTAGAAATAATTCTGATAGAATCACATATGATCTTCCATTACATTTCGCAGAGCTTACTGAATCAAATTATTATTGTCGAGTTGAATTTATTTTGTAAGCCTTCTTCAAACTATATTCAAAAGATTGATCTGATAATCAATCAAGAGTTATCTAGCTTAATCCAGCTACTTTTCACAAGGTTTGAAACGAGAGATCGAACATATGTAGTGAATCCTGCTATCGAAATAATAATAAGAAAGGCATTTCGATTGAATCTTTCTACGCTAAAAGAATACTTTGAAATATTTAAGTTAATAGCATTCATACAAGAGAATTTATCTGGAAATGTGACCGTTAGTGACTTGGCAGAGTATATGCACATGTCCAAACCAACTTTAAATCGTTTTTGTATGAACAAATTAAATAAAGTGCCTCAGGATTTAATTAATGATATCAAAATTACGTTAGCGAAAAATTTGTTGGAATCGACAGATGAAAAAATTTTTGAGATTGGTGAGAAAGCTGGTTTCTTTAACGCCAGTGCATTTACTATTTTTTTTAAAAAGGAAACCGGGTTATCTCCAAAAGAATATAGACAAAACTATTTTAATTCTTGGAAAGAGCACAACCTAACTATTTAGAGGTGAAAGTGATATGGGAAGCAGAGAAATAGAAGCTCGTCGAATAGAAATCATGGATGAAATTGTTACTTTATCAAAAGAATATGTTCTGTTAAAGAATCAAAGATTTGAATACGACAAGAAAGTTTCGCAAGAGAGAGTTTATGAAGAATATGTAAGAAAGAATGATTACCAAAAATATAAGAATAATTATGACATTATTTCGTTATATATAGCTTCTTTTTTAAAAGAAAAAGGTATCCCAACTAGATCTAAAACTATTTATGAATACTTGGTGAAAGAAAAGCTAATATCTATATCTTATAGTAATTTGCAAAGCAACTATCTTAAGAGGATGCACGATGATACTCACGTTAATGTTGAGCGAGCATATAGGGGATATTATCAATATAGAAGAAAATCAAAATGAAGGATAAATGTATCTAGTGGTGTCTTCAATCAGTAACAATTAATTGAAGGTAGGACATATTGTTTTTTTAGAATCACTAGTCTTTGTCATTCGGATCAACTACTTTTCAATATGTGTCATTCTAGTCTGTACTTATATATCTTCTGAAAAAAATTTGGTAAAACTATTTTAGAAAGGAACACTTTAGTTCTTTTATTGCTCATTGATAACCAAATAGCCCATTTTCTAAATTTTTTTCAGTGATTAAGTAGCAGACAACTTTTTGGCGCCAAGATCTCTTATATTTGAAGGAGCGATAGATCAAAAGTTGTGACTAAAGCATGGAAACTTTAGGCAAAAAGATAATTGTTGAAGATAATGATACTCACGTAAGCGTCCCGCTGATGAACAGGGGGAGGAGGAGACTCCTGTGTACCTTTTCCAAGGTGGTTTAGAAAATGTTTAAAATAAAAATAGAACAGCGTAAATGTTTTCGAAATGCTTTCGCACCAACATTTACCTGTTCCGTGGGTTTGGCACCCAATGGGCCATGAAGGACTCGAACCTTCGACACCTTGATTAAGAGTCAAGTGCTCTACCAACTAAGCTAATGGCCCAAAAATTATTACCCTGATATAGTATCACTATTTTAAAATGTTGGCAACAATAATCTGTGTTTTTTAGGAGGAGAAAATGGATCGAAACATTTATGACGTCATGTTTGAGAACTATAAAGATCTGGTTGGAATAAATGAATTGAGAGAAATGTTAGGAGGAATAGGTAGAAATAAAGCTTATGGGTTACTAAAAGCGAACAAGATAAAACATGTCAAGATAGGCAGCATTTACAAGATTCCTAAAAAGTGTGTGATTGAATACTTACAAGATGCCCAAAATGTGGCAGATGAGCATACGCAGGCTATGGTATAATAAAGGCGTTAGAATTGTGTTTTCCATAGCTTGCTTTTTTCAGTTTTAGGAGGATTTGATTGAAATTACGAGCGAATATTGTAGAAAAAAGAGGAACTCTCCAAGTTGTTGTTACCATAAAAGATGATTTTGGAAAAACTTCTCAACGATGGAGAGATACCAAACTAAAAAAGAAAGGAAATAAGAAAAGAGCTGAAAGAATAAAAGAACAATTTATTTCTGAGATTGAGCAAGAAATTGCTGTAAAACAGGTGGATTATCTTGTTTTACAACAGGAAAGAACCGAAATTTCTTTTGTCGATTACCTTTATAGTTATCTTGAAATTGCTAAACCACAACTGTCAAAAACGTCCTACTTTAGTTATAAACGTTACATTGATATTAGGATAAAGGATTATTTTGGACCAAGTGAAATTATGTTATCTGACTTAAAACCGGTCCACTTACAAAAGTTCTATCAAAAAATATTAGACGATGGATGCACTGGAAATACTGCTTTGCACTACCATGCTTTTATTAGAAAAGCTTTGCAAGAAGCTTTTCTGACAGAAAAAATAGATAAGAATATTGCTGATCGTGTACGTAGACCAAAAAAGGACTCCTTCGTGCCAAACTTTTACACAAAAGATGATGTGCTAAAACTACTTAAAATATTCAAAGGCGAGAAACTCTATCCAATAATTCTACTAACAGTATTTTATGGATTCAGAAGAAGCGAAGTTTTAGGGCTTAAATGGGATGCGATTGATTTTGCGAATAAAACGATTACCATTAAACATGTAGTTTTGGAAAATAAAGAAGACTTAACAACAGTTCTTAAAGAAGACAGAACTAAAAATGCTTCCAGCTATCGTTCTGTTCCTTTAATACAAACAGTTGAAGAGGAGTTAGTGAAATTAGCACGGTGGAAGGAAAAAAATAAAAAGCTTTTCGGATCTGAATATAATTACGAAGACGACGATTATCTCTTTACCATGGAAAATGGCAATATCATAAGACCAGATTTCATTTCCAAAAGATTTGCAAAGGTAATAAAGAGAAACAATATAAAAAGGATTCGATTCCACGATTTGAGACATACAACAGCTTCTATAATGATTGGAAATGGTGAGCACATGAAGAAGGTGCAAGAGTGGCTTGGTCACGCCTCTTATACGACAACCGCTAATCTTTACGCACACCTTGATCCAAGTTTTTAATATGCTTCTGCGGAAAATTTGGCTAATACATTTGGATTCAAAAATTAAATAACAAAAAAAGACTTGATCAAAATTTAATGTCAAGTCTTTAAACGATTAGTATTAAAAAAAGTCTGTCATTTTGTTGGCAAATTGTTGGCAATTCAATGATTTGAAGATTATCAACTAAGTAAACCTCGTTAAAACCTCTATATATCAACTTTTATAAACACACCTCTACATAAGAGGGCAGGTGATTAAGAGTCAGCTGCTCTACCAACTGAGCTAACGGCCCGTACCAAAAGTACTTCATTATCTTAGCACTCCGGTGTTTAAAAATCAATCATTCTTTTGAAAAAAATGTGCGCTTTTTCCAGTTGGAAAACAGGGGTTATCTTAAAAAAACACCATTCGTTCCCCAATTTCAAATGATAGGAAATTCTTAAAAGATTGATCAGATTGCTTTAAAAACTCAGAAAACCGTGATAAAATGTATCTAGTTATCGAAACTAGATGATTAGTTTGTGATAATCTAACCTTCTGTTAGTCAAAATGGAGGATGACATGGAAAAATTACAATCGAACATGAAAACATGGGGTGAATCGCTGCTGGAATTCCATCTGCCTAGGTGGGAAGAGTTGCCAACCCTGGAACTGTATATGGATCAGGTAATCACTTTGATTGACCAATATTTATCACCTGTGATCCAAACAGAAAAACATCCGCTATTGACCTCTTCTATGGTCAATAATTATGTCAAAAAAGGGATGATCCCCGCACCAGAAAAAAAACGTTACAACCAAAAGCATCTCGCATTTTTGATCGCGATCACGATGCTGAAGCAAGTGTTGACAATTCCAGAAATAAAGACAGGCATCCTTTTTCAAGGGAAAGCTGTCGGAATCAGAAATGCCTATAATGTATTTTGTGAAGAACAAGAAAAAGCAATTCATCTTGTTGGCAAAGAAGCAATGGGAGAGCCCGAGCAAATGGCATCGGAACCAATCCCGATTGAATTAGTGGCCATGAAAGGTGCAACGCGTTCCTTTGCTAATAAATTGTTGGCAGAAAAAACCATCGAATTAGAAGTCATTTATTTAGAAACACATAAAGGAGAAGCCCATGAATAAAGAGAAAATTGCCCTATTAGTTGATTCAGGTACCGATGTTCCCGCACAGATCATGGAGCAATACGGCATGTATATGCTGCCATTGCAAATAATCTACAAGGATCGGACCTATACCGATAAAGTTGATATTACTGCCGAAGAAATTTACGAACGTTTGCCGCAAGAGATTCCTAGTACTTCATTACCTGATGGCGCGGCGATCGGGGAAATCTTTGATCGGATCAAAGCCGATGGGTATGAAAAAGTCCTTGCCGTAACCATCTCCAGCGGATTGAGCGGAACGTTTAATGTCGTTCGACTGTTAGGTGAACAACGGACGGATCTTGAGGTTTTTGTACTTGATACGAAAAATATTGGGATCGGTGCAGGGCTGCAAGCGATTCGTGCGGCAGAACTGTTAGAAAAAGGCGTGACTTGGGAAGAATTGCGGGCACAATTAACGAATGAAGTACCGAAAAACAAAGTCTTTTTCAACGTAGCTACCTTAGAGTATTTACAAAAAGGCGGCCGGATCGGTCTGGTTGCATCCATCTTAGGTAATGCTTTGAAATTGAATCCAATTATCTCTTGTAATGAAGAAGGGATCTACTATACGGTCGCAAAATCTCGTGGACGGAAGAAAAGCTTGGATAAAACCGTTGACTTGATCAAGCAATTCATCGGTGACCATCGCCATGTGCGATTAGCCGTGGCCCAAGGTGATGCACTACAAGAAGCCAAAGAGATGAAAGCAAGATTAGAAGCCGAATTTCCTAAGGTCAAAGAAATCTTGTTTGGGCAAATCTCTCCCGCGTTAGTTGTCCATACGGGTCCTGGGTTGTTAGGGATCGGTATTCAACTCTTAGAAGAGTAAAAAAGAAAGGCCCCGTTCCTTTCTTTTTTTGTGCTTTCCTTAAGAATGAGGCGGCGGTTTTTGGGAAAGATGAAAAGCCTGTTTAAATAATGTATAATAAGTAAGAAACCAAAAAAAATTGAGGTGACATTTTTGAAAAAGATCCTAGTAGTGGACGATGAGAAACCAATTTCTGATATCGTCAAATTTAATTTAACCAAAGAAGGATATGAAGTATATACCGCCTATGATGGAGAAGAGGCATTAGAAAAAGTAGCCGAGGTCGATCCTGATCTGATTTTGCTTGATTTGATGCTACCAAAAATGGATGGATTGGAAGTTGCACGGGAAGTGCGCAAAACCCATGACATGCCGATCATCATGGTCACAGCCAAAGATTCTGAAATCGATAAAGTACTAGGCCTTGAGCTTGGTGCGGACGATTATGTAACCAAACCATTTTCAAACCGGGAATTGGTGGCCCGCGTCAAAGCCAATCTGCGTCGCGGCTCGGCAGCTGCGAAGGAAGCAGACGACAATGCCAACAGCGAATTAACGATTGGTGATTTAACAATTCATCCGGATGCCTACATGGTCACTAAAAATGGTGCAGCCATCGAATTGACGCACCGGGAGTTTGAATTGATGCACTACTTGGCAAAACATCTTGGTCAAGTGATGACCCGAGAACATTTATTGCAAACTGTCTGGGGCTATGACTACTTTGGTGATGTTCGAACCGTTGACGTGACGGTGCGCCGTTTGCGTGAAAAAATCGAAGACAGCCCGAGCCATCCAAACTATTTGGTTACTCGTCGCGGAGTGGGCTATTACTTGCGGAACCCAGAACAGGAATAAGCTATGAAAAATAAGGTTCGCTTTTTTCAATCGGTGAACTTCAAAATCGCCCTGACTTTTATCTTGATCTTATTGATTGCGATCCAGATTATCGGGGCGTATTTTATTCGCGAATTGGAAAGAACAACGGTCGATGCCTTCAAACGCGACATGGAGGCACGGGCCAGCACGTTAGTGGTGACATTAGGCTCTGAATTGAGTCGCATGGATAATGATGACGGGTTGGATTGGGATTCCATGAATGCTTCCCTGAATCGAATCTTAACGAGTACCAACTCTTCAGAAATTTTGGAGATGCGGGTGGTGGATGAGCAAGGGATTATTCGTGCAACCACCAATATCAATGATCGTGGCTCGGTGGGAGAAAAAAATGATTACCGTGATTACGATACGAACCGCAGTGAAGTCCTTTATGATGAATCCAGCGGTCAGCGGGTGTTCAATATCGTCCAGTCGATCCAATCACCGACAGGGGATACCGTTTTAGGAACCCTTTATTTACGGAGCAATCTAGAGTCAAAGTACAATGAAGTCAGTACGACGGCGGTCATTTTTGTTACCGCCTCGCTGATAGCGGCAGTGATTTCGATCATTGTGGCACTATTGGTCTCTCGTTCGATTACCCAACCAATTGGAGAGATGCGGGAACAAGCGATTCGCATCGCTAAAGGAGATTATAGCCGCAAGGTCGCGATTCATGGGAAAGATGAATTGGGACAATTGGCGGAAACCTTCAATCAACTAGGAGAACGAATCGAAGAGACTCAAGAGGCGATGGAGTCCGAGCGAAATCGCTTGGATAGTGTCTTATCCCACATGACAGACGGCGTTGTTGCCACCGACCGACGAGGCAAAGTCATTACCATCAATGAGATGGCGATGTCCTTGTTGAATGTCACAAACGAAGAAGCGATCGGGCAGTCGATTTTGACGTTATTGGAAATCGATGAAGAATACACGTTACGAAAGCTTTTGGAAAATCCTGAAGACATGCTTTTGGAACGTCCTAGCAATGATTTGACGGGAACAAATCTGATCTTGCGCATTGATTTCTCCATGATCCGTCGAGAGTCCGGGTTCATTTCCGGTCTAGTTGCGGTAATGCACGATGTCACGGAACAAGAAAAAAATGAGCAGGAACGGCGAGAATTTGTCTCCAACGTTTCCCATGAGTTGCGAACACCTCTAACGAGTATGCGTAGTTACATCGAAGCGCTGAGTGAGGGTGCTTGGAAAGATCCAGAAATTGCGCCGAACTTTTTGAAAGTGACTTTGGATGAAACGGATCGAATGATTCGCATGATCAATGACCTGTTGAGTCTGTCGCGGATGGATAGCGGCAATTCGCAACTGCAGTTGGAATACATCAATTTCAATGAAATGGTTAATTTCGTGTTGGATCGTTTTGACATGATGGTGACGAATGAAAGCAAAAAATATTTGATTCGTCGGGAGTTCACCAAACGAGAATTGTGGGTGGAAGTCGATACGGACAAAATGATCCAAGTGATCGACAACATCATGAATAATGCCATCAAATATTCGCCAGATGGTGGGATTATTACGGTGAAATTGATGGAGACTCATAATAACATCGTCCTTAGCATCAATGACCAAGGACTAGGAATTCCGAAAAAAGATCTCACGAAGATCTTTGATCGTTTTTATCGAGTCGATAAAGCTCGAGCCCGCCAACAAGGAGGCACCGGCTTAGGGTTGGCGATCTCACGTGAAGTCATCAAAGCTCATGGCGGTGCGATTTGGGCGGAAAGTCGAGAAAATCGCGGGTCAACATTTTACATCATGTTGCCTTATGAACCGTATGAGGAGGATTGGTGGGTATGAGAATCTCAGAAAAAATCATTCGAGCAGGTTTGATCGTGATGATCGCCTTGAGTTTTTATTTCTCCTATATGATTTGGCTAAATCCGACCGGGTTCAACAATGCCAGCACCGAAACAGATACTGGCGTCAATCCTTCGGTTCAAACCTACAAACAAAAAAGTGATTTGTTTTTGCCCCTATATCTGACATGGAATGACGAAGAGGATATCAAAGAAACCAACTCTGAAGCGGTGATTCGAGAGATCCAAGAGGTGATCAACGAGGCAACGATCAGTGATTTGACCCTGCGAACCTATGGTGAAGAACAGGCTTTTTCGAAAGCCCAAGAGGTCGATCAAGGAATATCCTTAAACTACTATACGACGTTTTACTTGAAAGATTACGAGAAAACCTTTGATAAAGAACTGTCCTTAGAGGACGAAAGTGAAACAGAGGATTTTCCGTTTTCTCGCATCCAGTTTGATCTCGAAGAAAATACGATCCAATTTGTTGACTTTACCCATCAACGAGTAGTTCGAGGCAAGATCGACTGGGATAAAAGCCAAGTAAAACACTTACTAGCAGACAATCCTCGGGAATGGACGGCAATGAGGACTGATCAAGAACGATCCAGCAATCAATACTATACGCAGGATTCGATCAAGCTAAAAAAATACAGCTACTATTCTTCGACACAGTCTCAGAGTTTGTTCCGAGAAGCCTTTTTCAGCAATCCTAAAAATGTCAAGATCAATGACGAAAGTGTCGATACCTACTATTATGAAGGTGGGCAAAACATGACGGTCTTGCAAGATCAGCAGCAAGTCAAGTTTGAAACCACCACAGACGGTTCCGATGAAATGGATCTGGCAATGTTGAGTGCGGATTACATTATTCGTCTAGGCAATAACTTTGGGACGATCCGCTATTTTGATCAACAAGACAAACACTTGGATTATCGGGTTTTCGTCGAAGGCTATCCAGTCTTTAGTACTGGCGGCCAAGGGGTGATCAGTGTCGCTTTTTCAGAAAGTGGTCAGACCGGCAGTCGTGAAATGACGATTTCTGCCAGCTTGAACGCAATTCAAGTGCCGATTCCTTCTGAAACGGAGATTGAATTGCCTTCTAGTTTGTCAGTCAAAAATGATTTGATTGCGGCAGGGGCTGACCCAGAGCTGTTGCAACAGATCATCGTCGGCTATCAATGGGGGGAGATCAAAGATGCACCACTGGTTGATTTGACACCTGCTTGGTATGTCAATTATGACTCGTCTTGGATTAGCTATGATGCATTAATGACAAAATTAGCAGAAACGGAGGAGAATTAATTGGATTTTAAACGAATCGAATGGATTTTTTTCCTCGCTTTTCTTGGTCTGAATGTCTTTTTATTCAATGTTTATAGTGAGGCTCGCAGCGAGCATCAGATGGTTTCACAATCAAACCAAACGATTCCTATCGAACAACGACTCGATTCTGAGGACATTCGGTATTCTGGTGAATTATCAGACGAGGTCTTGAGTGGCTATTATTTGAGCGGTGAACAGACGGATTTTGAGGCAGAACTACGAAATCCGCAACTCAATACTCAGTTCAAAAGAGGGTCGACGGTCAAAGGGCAGCAGTTGATCCATGTCTCAACCAATGGCTTTTATATCAGTGATGATTCTCAAACGGAAGAAACCGTCAATGGTTTCTTGCAACGTAAAGACCAAGTCCTGTTTGGGGATGAATATGACTATTTGGAAAACCTCTCTGTCTTGAACGCCAATCATCCGACGGTGGTGGCGGTCCAGTCGTATGAAGGCATTCCTTTCAATGACAGCTCAAGTCGGATCGATATCACCTTAGAACAAACGGATGATCTACTGCAGATTGCCCGTTATACGCAAACACATATCTCCAATATTACGCCTCTAAGGGAAAAGATGACGGTCTATTCAGAAAAAGAAGCAGTAAATACGCTTTATCTGAACAACAAGCTGCCAAGTCACTCGAAAATTCTCTGGACGGAATTAGCCTATACGATGATTTTGAAGGTTAGGGAAAAAAACGTGTATATTCCTGCATGGTTTATTGCTTTCCAATTAGATGGCGATGACACCATTCAAATCGAAACGGTCAATGCCTTCAGCAATCGGATCATCACGAATAATGCCGTTCAAAAGGTAGAAAATCCATAAAAAAGCGGGTATAATGGAACTCGTTGAAACAACCAGAGAGGAAGTCACGTAAACCATGATGAAGGAAAATGCCTTTCAAGTAAGTATTCTAGCCAGCGGAAGCTCAGGGAATTCGCTCTATATCGAAAGCAATAAAAAGCGGATCTTAGTGGATGCCGGTTTGAGCGGCAAGAAGATCACTTCATTATTGGATGAAGTAGGGCGCAAACCAGAAGACTTGGACGCCATTCTTGTGACCCACGAACATCGGGACCACATCCACGGTGTTGGAGTACTGGCACGAAAATACAAACTTGATGTCTATGCGAATACAAAAACATGGCAAGCGATGGATCCAATGATCGGTAACGTCGCTGTCGAACAAAAACATATCTTTGAAATGGGAAAAGTGCTGACCTTGGGTGACTTGGACATTGAAAGCTTTGGCGTCTCTCACGATGCTGCAGCGCCGCAATTTTATCGTTTCCATAAAGACGGCAAATCATTCGTGATGTTGACGGATACCGGTTATTGCAGCGATCATGTGCGAGGCATTATCAAAGGCGCCGATGCGTACCTTGTGGAAAGCAACCATGACCTAGAAATGTTGCGAATGGGTCCTTATCCATGGAGTCTCAAGCAGCGGATTCTTGGAGATCGCGGTCACTTATCGAATGAAGATGGCGCACTTGTCATGACGGATATCTTGACCGACAACACCAAACGGGTCTATCTTGGTCATTTAAGTAAAGAAAACAACCTGAAAGAGTTGGCGCACTTAACGATGGTCAACACCATGAAAGAACATGATCTAGGTGTTGGAGAAACGTTTGAAGTCTTTGATACCGATCCTGACAAAGCGACGGAATTATTTGCGATCTAATCGATCATCAGAGCGATGAATTTGTTGGGTGGAGGCAGTGGGATGTTTGATGAAGAAAAAATCAAGACTTTGAACGAGCTTGAAATGGCAGTTTATAAATACATTGTCCAGCATTTTGAAGAGATCGATCAGCTGACGATTCGCGAATTGTCAGCTGCATGCCACGTCTCAACGTCGACGATTTTACGATGTATCACGAAATTGGGCTATCGTGGATATTCAGAGTTAAAGTATGCAATCTGTCAAAAAAAGGAACAAGACGCACGAGCGTTTGATCTTTTCTATGATGCAACGATTCAAGTCAATACATTCTTAAAAAAAGTCAATAATGAAGATTACCGTAAGTTTATCCAACCGGCAGTAGAATTGATTCTTTCCGCACGCCATGTGGCGTTTTCCGGTATCGGCACAAGCGGCATTCTGGGCACCTATGGCAGTCGCTATTTTGCCAACTTAGGCATTAATGCTTATAGCATCGTTGATCCCTTTTTGCCAGTACCGTCTCGTGGAATGGAAAATACGTTAGCGATCATTTTATCGGTGTCGGGTGAAACCATTCAAATGATCAAGCAAACGGAAGACTTCAAACGCTATGGAGCAAAAGTACTCAGCATCACCAATGATGAAAAATCGACGATCGCCCAAATGGCGGACTACAATATATCGTATTATATGCCCGTCGTAAGTGGCGGAAAAGAAGTCGATTTGAACCTGACAACGCAAGTCCCGGTGATTACACTGATCGAACTTTTAGCCCATCAAGTCTACAAGCAAATCTAAGCGATCGTAAAAAAACGGCTCTTTGTCAATAAGGACTGATGAGTTGTGCAAAATCAAATCTGGGTCAGAATGAACCGCATTCTGGCTCAGATTTTTTGTTATCTTACATTGATTAATTGATTGATCAAAAAGATTCTA
>Ga0153985_1000146_pt1 | contig 21956 bp, 22 predicted proteins | sample TSGA069MetaG_FD_104715 | JGI IMG/M metagenome (GOLD analysis project Ga0153985, IMG submission 104715) | Attine ant fungus gardens microbial communities from Georgia, USA - TSGA069 MetaG | ecosystem: Host-associated > Fungi > Mycelium > Unclassified | place: USA: Georgia, Alexander Wildlife...
AATTACCGGCACACGCAACAGAGTTGTTAGCGTGATTAAATAGATTCTCTTGATTTATCAAGGTTTCATTCATTACCATATTTTGGAGAAATACGAATTCCAACAAATTCTTGACGCAATCAGCTGGTAGCGCTTTTAAGATAAAAATAATATAATGATAAGTAAGGAGGGCCTATTATGGGAAGATATATAGTAATACTTAAAAATAGACTGCTTATTTTTTGGCGAAAATCCATAATTATTGTCTCAGAAAATGAGCGTCGCTCCTTAATGATTGCGGCTAGTCTAGTGGTCTTCGCACTGCTTTTCTCAGCTTCAGCCGTTTTCGCGCAGAAAACGATTCGACAAGATCAATTAGATGAATTAGTCTTTGATTCTTTAAAATCAGATCATTTGATTCCTATGGATTATCAAACAGTAGACCAAAAAATTGAACAAATTAAGGCAATTTCGATCATGTTTAGTCAACCAAATGGCACTTCTTTCGAAAATGTCATGACTATCCTCGATGATCCAAACCAACAAACAATGCTGAATCGCAAGTTTTATTACTACCCAATCGTTTATGATGGAGAAACAATCGCTAAAAAATACCAGCTTGATCCGCGTCAAGTAACCTTTATTTTCTTTCATAACGGCAAAGAAAAAAATCGCTTTGTTGTTGAAAGTTTGAAAGATCTAAATAATGAGTTTATTCCGGAATTGAATCGTTTACCAATGTGGAACCTTAAAAAGTAAAATGAGAATTCGCATAAAATAAATGAGCTTTTTTTAATAAAAAGAGTTGACAGTCGATTTTTTTTCGGATAAACTAACCTCAACATAAAAAAGGAGTGACATTCATGAGACACGCAAACTTATCTAATCAATTGAATAGCTGGCAAAACTGGCGTAGATAAGTTGTATTTATGAATTCACTCATAGATACAACGTTTAGGCAACTTCTAAATTTTGTATCTATGCTGGATATTTTTTCATGCTTATTCCCGCATAGAGACCATCTATGCGGTTTTTGTTTTTTTCTAGGACAACTACCGTTAAATTTTGGGTAGTTGTCTTTTTTTACTAGTTTTTCTTCACGTTTTAGTGTGATTGGAAAAATGGTGGCGTACAAAATTCATACATTTTTATTGAACTAACTGTCAAAAAAATAGTTAAAAACAAAAATCGGAGGAATTAAATCATGAAAAATAAAGGGATTATTGGATCAATCATCGCATTAGCAGTAGTATTAATCGGCGTTTTCGCTTATCAGATGGGTTCGCGTCAAACTGATGCCACAGCAAATAAAGAAGAAATCAAAACCGTTGGTATCCTACAATTCATTAGTCACCCATCATTGGATCAAATTAAAGACGGTGTAATCGAAGGTTTAAAAAAAGAAGGCTATGTAGACGGTGAAAACATCAAAATCGAATTTTTAAACGGCCAAGGTGATCAAAGTAAATTGAATAGCATGAGTCAACAATTATTAGAAAAGAATTCAGATGTCTTAGTTGGTATCGCAACTCCAGCAGCAAAAGCATTAGCCAACGCGACAAGCGATAAACCCATTATCATGGGTGCAATCAGCGATCCCGTAGGAGCTGGACTAGTTACAGATTTGAAAAAACCAGGCGGTAATGTTACTGGCGTCAATAACTTAACTCCTGTTGATCAACAACTAGATATGGCTAAAGAAATGTTCCCAGATGCCAAAACAGTCGGTATGATTTATTCGTCTTCAGAGGAAAATTCTAAATCGCAAATTGAACGAGCAGAAAAACGTGCAACAAAGGACGGTTTGACGGTAAAAAAATATGCGATCAGTTCAAGTAATGATATCGCTCAAATCACGCAGCAGGCCTGTCAAGAAACAGATTACTTATATATTCCACAAGACAACACGATTGCCAGCGCGTTTCAAACGTTAATCAACGAATCTGATAAAGCTAAAAAACCCGTATTTGTTTCTGTAGATAATATGGCCAAAGAAGGCGGCATTGCGACAGTCGGTCAAAATCAATATGACTTAGGCGTTGAAACTGGAAAAATGGCGGCTGATGTTTTAAGTGGTAAATCAAAACCAGCGGATACACCAGTAAATGTCATTGACTATGGCGATATGATCATCAATGAAGATAAAGCCAAAGAATTGGGTATCACAATTCCAGAGAAAATCAAAGAAAAAGCAGAAGTAGTTAAAGGGGAGTAAACAAATGGTAATTTCAGCGATAGGACAAGGATTTTTGTGGGGAATATTAGGATTAGGTATTTTCATGACCTACCGTATCCTAAATTTTCCGGATATGACAACAGAGGGATCATTTCCATTAGGTGGGGCAGTCTGTGTGACTGCGATAACTAATGGCGTATCTCCTATACTAGCAACACTTTTAGGGATCGTCGCAGGAATGTGTGCTGGGTTTGTTACCGGCATGCTTTATACAAAAGGAAAAATCCCGGTCATCTTAGCTGGAATTTTAGTCATGTCTGGATTAAATTCAGTAATGCTGTTTATTATGCAAACGCCGAATCTATCTTTGCTAAAACAACCTAAAATCCAAGATTTCTTTACAAAATTAAACTTGCCAGATCATTTTGATATCGTTTTGTTAGGCTTAATAGCGATTGTAATCATCGTTGCTCTACTACTGTTTTTCTTTTTTACTGACTTTGGTCAGGCATATATCGCAACTGGTGATAACGAAAATATGGCACGTTCGATCGGTATTAATACCGATCGAATGAAAGTGATTGGCTTAACATTGTCAAATGGAGTCATCGCCTTATCAGGAGCGTTGATCGCCCAAAATGATGGGTATGCGGATATTGGAAAAGGTGTCGGCGTAATTGTCATCGGTTTAGCTTCTATTATCATTGGCGAAGTTTTGTATGGTGAAGTAACATTTATTGAACGGTTAGTCGCGATTGTTTTAGGAAGTATTATTTATCAATTGTTGATCTTAATCATTATCAAAGCTGGTTTAGATACTACATACTTGAAGATTTTCTCTTCAATTATTTTGGCTTTGTGTTTGATGATCCCACGCTTAAAAGAAGCATTGAACTTAAAAACTGGATTGGAAAAGGAGGAGTAATTGTATGAACGCATTAGAGGTTAAAAACGCAAATAAAACGATCAGCAACGGCGTCAATGATCAGCGTAAAATCTTGAATAGTGTTGATTTGACGATTGCTCCTGGTGAATTCGTCACTGTTCTTGGAGGCAATGGTGCAGGTAAAAGTACGCTTTTCAATAGTATCTCGGGCAGCCTGCTATTGGATAGCGGAACAGTTTCGGTAATGGGCAAAGATTTGACCAAGCTTTCAGAAGAACAGCGAGCAACATCAATTTCCAGGGTATTTCAAGATCCCAAAATGGGGACAGCACCACGATTAACAGTTGCTGAAAATTTAGGTTTAGCTGAAAAACGAGGGCAAAAACGGCGATTACGCCAACGTCAGCTGAATCAAAAGAAAGAAATGTATCGTGAACTGTGCAAACTGGTCGGTAACGGCTTGGAAAATCACCTCGATACACCAACAGGATTTCTTTCCGGCGGGCAACGTCAAGCGTTGAGTTTGCTGATGGCGACGATCACGAAACCTGATTTACTACTATTAGATGAACATACAGCTGCACTCGATCCCAAAACAGCGAAACAATTAATGCTGTTGACAGATCAACGAATCAAGGAACAAAATCTAACTTGCTTGATGGTCACCCATAAAATGGAAGATGCCCTACATTATGGCGATCGCGTGATCGTGATGGGAAAAGGGGAGATCATTAAGGATATCCACGGGGAAGAAAAGAAGCAGATGACCTTAGCAGATTTATTCCTGCTTTTTGAAGAGGGCGAGACAGTAGCTGAAGTAATGTAAATAAATTTTTTTTACAGAAAAATAAAATAATGGGTTGACTTATCAGAAAAACAAATCTATAATAAGTTCAATCTTAAATCAGTTTGGAGCGATTTTTATGAATACGAATAAGAGTACGCACACACAACTGAATAATTATTACTTTAGCTATTTTAGATAGGTTTGTATTCATGATTCATGGATGCAAACTATACAAGTTTGTATCTATGATGGCTAAGGATTTTAAGTTCGACTTAACGCCACATAGATGAAAATCTATAGTGGCTTTTTCTTTGGTATTTTTTTGGGAGACTAGGCTCATTGTAGATTTTCTACAGTGGGCCTTTTTCGTTTTTAAAATCACTGATTGAAGGTTATTAGAAGGATGCGAGTGACTCTTTCTGCTTTAGCAGATTAGGGAAATTCAAACATCTTAATTAGGAATAGGAGAGTGAGGAAAGATGGAAAATCAAATTTCAGGAAGAACGCGGTTAGCCGGTTTATATGCATTGCCAGCAAGGCATAGCTTTTCACCCATGATGCATACCACAGCGTTCCAAGCAACAGGGGTTGATGCAGTCTATCTAAGCTTCGATGTTCAGCCAGAAAGACTTGGTGAAAGTATTCAAGCTATTCGCGATCTTGAAATGCTGGGAATTAATTTATCGATGCCTCACAAGATGGAAGCCATTAAACACGTCGACGAGCTCAGTCAAGCAGCACGTTTGATTGGGGCAATCAATACCATTGTCAATAAAGATGGAAAATTGGTCGGACATATCACAGACGGGATTGGCTGTATGGAAAGTTTGAAGCAAAACGGGATAGAGATCATCGGAAAAAGAATGACGATTCTTGGAGCTGGTGGTGCCGCAACAGCAATTATTACTCAAGCCGCGATCGATGGCGTAAAAGCTATTGATGTATTTAACATCAAGGATGACTTCTATCAGAAAATCGAGCCAAAATTGGCCATGATCGCAGAAGAAACCAACTGCCATATTCGATTACATGATTTAGCAGATGAAAAACAACTGAAGGAGTCTTTAGATACAAGCAGTCTATTAATCAATGCGACAAACATCGGAATGGCGCCTAAAACAGAGCAAATGCCACTAGCAGATACAACCTTACTAAGAAAGGACTTAGCCGTTTTCGATGTAATCTATCATCCCGGCGAAACAAAATTACTAAAAGCTGCGAAGGCAACCGGAGCAAAAACGGTTAATGGTCTAGGTATGCTGCTTTATCAAGGAGCCGCTGCTTTTAAATTATGGACAGGTAAAGAAATGCCTGTTGAACAAATCCAACCGTTATTGGAAGAAACAATCAAAAAATAAAAAGTGAAGGAAGTTATTACTATGATCTTAATTATAAAAAAAGGCATTCAGGAATCAGAATTATCCCCCATTTTATCTCGCATTAAAGAAGAAGGATTAGGAGTACAAATCAATCATGGGAAAGACCGTTTAGTCTTGGGTCTCCTAGGAGATCCAAAAATTATTCAAAATGTACCGTTTCAAGCCTACAGTGTCGTTGAACGGGCAGTAGCCATTTCTAATACGTACAAGCTGACTTCAAGAGAATTCCACCCGCAAGATACAGTTGTAGATGTAGATGGTGTAAAAATTGGTGACGGCAGTTTTGTAACAATGGCTGGTCCTTGTTCAGTCGAAGGCGAAGAACAAATCATGGAAACTGCACGTATGGCTAAAGCTGGCGGAGCAAAAATCTTACGTGGCGGGGCATACAAACCTCGGACCTCTCCATACGCCTTCCAAGGTTTAGGTGAAGAAGGCCTAAAAATTATGCGTAAAGCCGCTGACGCTCATGGCTTGAAGGTGATCACTGAAGTTATGGATGAAGCTCATATTGATGTTGTCTGCCAATACGCTGATATTATCCAAATCGGTGCCCGTAACATGCAAAACTTCCGTTTATTAGAAGCAGTTGGTAAAACAGGAAAACCAATCGGCTTGAAACGCGGGATCTCAGGAACGATCCAAGAATGGTTGAACGCGGCAGAATACATTGCAGTGCAAAATAATTCAAACATTATCTTCATCGAACGCGGGATTCGGACGTACGAAACAGCAACTCGCAATACCTTCGATTTAAGTGCGGTTCCATTGATCAAAAAATTGAGCCACTTCCCAATCATCGTTGACCCAAGTCACGGAACAGGTGTTTGGGATCTAGTTACACCAATGGCACGGGCTGGAGTTGCCAGCGGAGCTGACGGTATGATTGTTGAGATCCATCCTGATCCATTACATGCTTGGTCTGATGGGGAGCAATCATTGAATGAGAAAAATTACCTAAACATGATGAGTGAAGTTGAGATTATGGTGGAAGCAATGAAAAAAATCAACGCTTTATCAAAAGAACCTTCACTGATTAAATAGGGGGAACATTTATGGAAATCGTCTTAGCAGAAAAAAGCTACGAGATCATCGTTAAACGTCACGCGTTAGATTCCGTTGGAGAATGGATCGCCTCGTTATGGCAAAACAAAAAAATCGCAATTATCAGCGATGAGAATGTTTACCCGATCTATGGTGAAAGAATCCGTCAGCAATTACAAACTTATGATGTTTGTCATTACGCTGTACCCGCTGGCGAAAGCAGCAAATCATTAACAACGGCAAATAATCTCTATGAATTTTTAGCCGATCAGCAGTTCACCCGTAGCGATGCGATCATCGCTCTGGGTGGCGGTGTCGTTGGTGACTTGGCAAGCTTTGTAGCATCCACCTATATGCGGGGAATTTCTTTCGTTCAGATTCCAACTTCATTGCTGGCGCAAGTCGATTCTAGCATTGGTGGGAAAACCGCGGTGAATTCAAGCAAAGCCAAGAATATGATCGGAACCTTCGCCCAACCTGATGGTGTCATGATCGATCCAGAAACATTGATTTCATTGTCAGAAGCACGTGTTCAAGAAGGCATTGCGGAAATCATCAAATGCGGCGCGATCAGTGACGCTTCACTCTGGCAGGACCTGGAGAAACTAACAGGAGTTCAGGATCTGCTGGATCATAGTGAGGCGATCATTTCAAAGGCCTTGAACGTGAAGAAAACCGTCGTGGAAGAAGATGAATTCGATAATGGTTCTCGGTTACTGCTGAACTATGGACATACCATCGGACACGCGATCGAGAATACGGCCGGTTATGGAAAAATCAGTCACGGTGAAGCCGTGGCGATCGGCATGGTACAAATTTCTCGAACCGCTGAGGCAAAAGGACTTTCGCCACAAGGCATTACGGATAAGATCATTGCGATGAATCAGAAGTATGGATTACCGACTGCGTACCAACCATGGGAAGCCGAGAAGTTTTATTCGGCGATTACCCATGATAAAAAAGCCCGCGGTGATAGCTTAAATATCATATTGCTAGACGAAATTGGTCAAGCTCGCATTCAAAAAATCAAATTAACCGAAATCAAAGACTTTTTAATAGAAGGGAAGTAGTAGTTTATGCGTTACTTAACAGCTGGAGAATCTCATGGACCAGAATTAACCACAATCATTGAAGGTGTTCCAGCAGGACTAACACTTTCCATAGAAGCAATCAATCAAGAATTAGCCCGCAGACAAGGCGGCTACGGTCGTGGCGGACGGATGAAGATCGAAAAAGATCAAGTTCGGATCACTTCCGGTGTTCGACATGGCAAAACACTTGGCTCACCGATCACCATGATCGTAGAAAATCTCGATTGGAAAAATTGGCAAAAGGTCATGTCTGTCGAAACAGTCGCTGAAAAAGATGAGAAGCTGCGCCGTGTTTCAAAACCGCGACCAGGTCATGCCGATCTAGTTGGCGGGATGAAATACGGACATCGTGATTTGCGGAATGTCTTAGAACGATCTTCTGCTCGTGAGACAACCATGCGTGTAGCGATCGGAGCGATTGCGAAACAAATCCTAGCTGCGATCGATATTGAGATCGCAAGCCACGTTGCGATATTAGGCGGAATCGAAGCCAATGTTCCAGAAGTATTAAGTGTCGAAGAAATCAAAGCAAAAACCGAAGTTTCAGAGGTCAACATGGTTGATCTAACAATCGAAGACTCAGTCAAAGAATTGATTGACCAAACGAAAAAAGCTGGCGATACCATCGGTGGTGTTGTAGAAGTACGAACAGACAATGTACCTGCAGGGTTAGGTAGCTATGTTCAATGGGACCGCAAGCTGGATGGTAAGATTGCTCAAATTATGATGAGCATCAATGCATTCAAAGGCGTTGAATTCGGTATCGGCTTTGAAGCAGCTCGTCAACCTGGTTCGAAGGTCATGGATGAGATCATTTGGGACGATGGCTACAGCCGGACAAGCAATCATCTTGGAGGCTTTGAAGGCGGGATGACTAATGGTGAACAAATCATCGTTCGCGGTGTCATGAAGCCGATCCCGACTTTGTACAAACCATTGATGAGTGTTGACATCGATACAAAAGAACCCTACAAAGCCAGTGTTGAGCGTTCAGACAGCACGGCAGTTCCAGCCGCTTCAGTAGTGGCGGAACATGTGGTTGCTACTGTACTAGCAGAAGAAATTTTAGAAAAATTTTCATCAGATACGATTGATGATTTAAAACAGGCGGTATCTGAATATCGCGAAGAAATCAAAAATTTTTAAGAAAGAGGGGACGTCTATGAGAAAGAAAGTGTTCGTCTTAGGGCTTGGTCTAATCGGCGCTTCACTTTGCAGGGCTATCAAGAATCCTAAAATTGAGTTATTCGGCTGGGATTATTCGGATGAAACCCGCGAGATCGCTAGTGAAGTTGGATTAGTCGATCAAATTGCTTCCATTAAAAAAGCATCTGAGATGGATATTATTATTTTAGCCGTACCCGTCTTATCTACGCTTCACTATTTGCATGAGCTGGCGCGCTTACCCTTAAAAGAATCAGTAATAGTTACAGATACCGGCAGCACGAAGAACGAGGTTATGAAATTGGCTCAGATACTGCCCTTCACTTTTATCGGTGGACATCCAATGGCCGGCTCACATAAATCAGGAGTTAGAGCAGGTAATCCGAATCTTTTTGAAGAAGCGTACTACATCTTGACACCGCCTGAAGGAACAGATGTCGAACCATTGATGGAATTACTGGAACCGACTCGAGCGAAGTTTGTTGTGATTGAACCTGAATCTCATGATGAAATAGTTGGGGTATTAAGTCACTTGCCGCATATCGTGGCGTCAGGTTTGGTAAAAATGAGTGATCAGTTAACAGAAGATCATCCTCGCGCAACACAGCTTGCGGCCGGTGGATTCCGAGATATTACTCGAATCGCTTCATCAGACCCGCAAATGTGGACAGATATTTTATTAACGAATCGTTCGATTTTACTAGACTTGATTACCCGTTGGCAGAATGAAATGTCGAATATTCGGGAAAGCTTATTACAGGAAGATCAGCCAGCAATCTACAACTTTTTTAGCCAGGCTAAGCATTCTCGAGATCACTTGCCTACAAAAGATCGCGGTGTTATTCCAGCATTCTATGATCTTTACATCGATATTCCGGATATTGCAGGAGCGATAGCTAAGGTAATGACGCTCATAAGCGAGGCAGATATCTCTATTATTAACTTAAAGATTCAAGAAACTCGAGAAGATATTTTCGGAGTTTTAGAACTTTCATTCAAGAATCAAGCAGATTTGGAAAAGGGACAATTACTAGTTGAAGAAGCGGATTTTCGTTGTCGCAGAAGGAGTTGAACAAATGAAACTATTGGAAACTAAAACAGGGCTAACTGGTACGTTGACCGTACCAGCAGATAAATCAATTTCACATCGTAGTATTATGTTTGGGGCAATCAGTCATGGGAAGACGACAGTTCACAACTTTTTAAGAGCAGAAGATTGTCTGAGTACAGTTGCTGTCTTTAAAGCATTAGGAGTTACGATTAGTGATGATGGAAAAGAGATTATCGTTGAAGGAAAAGGTTTTGAGCATTTACAAGCACCGCAAGAAGTCTTGGATGCAGGAAACTCCGGTACAACGATGCGCTTGGTCTTGGGAATTTTGACAGGTCAGACTTTTCATTCGAAAATTACTGGTGATGCGTCGTTAAATCGTCGGCCGATGGAACGTGTCATGGGACCGCTCAGAAAGATGGGTGGACATTTAAAAGGGGAACTAGACAGTGAATTTCCTCCTATTATAATTGAGGGAAGCGAGTTGACAGCGATCACTTACGAAATGCCGATCGCAAGTGCACAGGTGAAATCAGCGATCCTTTTTGCTGCATTGCAAGCAAAAGGAATTACTACTATTATTGAAAAAGAAAAATCACGCAATCATACAGAAGAAATGATCAAACAGTTTGGTGGGGAAATCTCAGTGGAAGATAAAGTAATCACTGTCCCCGGCGAGCAACAACTAATTGGACAAGAAGTAACCGTGCCTGGAGACATTTCATCAGCTGCCTTCTATCTGGTAGCAGCTAGTTTATTGCCAGACAGCAAACTTAAACTAAAACATGTTGGGGTAAACCCAACTCGTACTGGTATTTTAGATGTTTTACAAGAAATGGGGGCTGATATCCAAGCAGCAGACATTGACCAGCAAAACCAAGCAGCGGACTTACTAATCAAGACGGCACCATTAAACGCTGTTGAAATCGGCGGAGAAATTATTCCGCGTCTAATCGATGAACTCCCCGTCATCGCTTTAGCTGCAACCCAAGCGAAAGGAACTACTATCATACGAGATGCACAAGAATTAAAGGTCAAAGAAACGAACCGTATTGACGCAACAGCTCAAGAATTGAACAAATTAGGGGCTGACATCGAGACCACGGACGACGGGATGATCATCCATGGACCAACTAAGTTACATGGAGGAGTGGTTGACAGTCATGGCGATCACCGAATCGGAATGATGCTTCAGATCGCAGCTTTATTAACAAAAGAATCTGTTGAATTAAACAACCCAGAAGCCATCAATATTTCTTATCCGAACTTTTTCACGGATCTAGCCTCATTAATATAACTCTATAGTTTGAAAAGGGTGGGAAATCTGTATCCAATATAAAGACTGAAGCTTTTTTTTGAAAAACAAGTACTCAAAAATGAATGGAGAATGCCTAATGGAATCAATCGTCTTAATCGGCTTCATGGGAGCCGGTAAAACCACTATTAGTAAAGAACTCGCAGATACGTTGAATGCCCGTGTAGTAGATATGGATGACGTTTTAGTTGAACGGATCGGTCAGCCAATCAGTGATTACTTTGAAGAACATGGAGAGGATTCCTTTCGCGAACATGAAACGAATCTGTTAAAGGAAGCGTTAAATGAAGAATCTGTTATTGCGACAGGCGGCGGTGTCATCTTGCAAAAGGAAAACCAAAAAGTATTGTCTGATAAGTTAGTAGTCTACCTGAAGGCGGACGCTAATGTGCTTGTAAAACGAATTCGTGAAGACAAAGTAAATGTTCGACCATTAGCAATTAAAAATGACGATGGTGATTTAAAACGTCTATTCTTTTCAAGAGAAAAACTCTACGAGAAATTAGCGAAAATCACTGTAGATACTTCAGAGAAATTACCAAAAGATATCGTAAGTGAAATCATCCAACAGGTTGAGGTTGCCTCTTAATGAAAGTTGGCTATTTAGGACCTAGAGGGTCATTCACCTATAGTGCCGCAGCAAATTTTTTTAAAGAAGATGTGCTTTTACCTTATGATTCATTGACTGCTTTATTAGAGGAGCAGAGAAAAGGCACATTGGACTATTGTGTCGTTCCTATCGAAAACACAATTGAAGGCTCTGTATTGCCGACACTAGATTTAATTTTCCAGACATTACCAACGATTCAAGCAGAAATTGTCTTGCCAATCCAACAGCAGTTAATGGTTCATCCCGCTCATGCGGAATCTTGGCAGGAGACGGAATTGATCTGCAGTCATCAACAAGCACTGGCTCAATCGCAAGTCTTTTTAATGAATCATTTTCCAACAGTTGATATTGAACAAATCGGTTCTACTGCTCAAGGTGCACAAAAGGTAGCCGATAATCCTGACAAACGATATGCGGCGATCGGATCATGCGACGCGGCAGAACAATTTGGTTTAACGATAGTACAAAAAGATATCCAATCAATTAGCGAGAACGAAACACGCTTTTGGGTGTTGGGTGATTATCCTGTGGTAGGAGATCTGAACAGCGGAGAAAACAAAGCGACGATTCTATTTGATTTAGCTTCAGATCATCCGGGGGCACTTTATCAATGCTTGGCGATCTTTGCTGCTGAGAACATCAACCTTACCAAAATCGAATCTCGCACACAAAAAACAAAATTAGGCGAATATTTCTTTATTATTGATTTAGAGACACCAAAGGATGAGAAGCTCAGCAAAGTGCTGTTTCAATTAAAAGAACAGAATTTTGCGGTCACTCTAATTGGTGATTATCCAACATATCTTCCAAAGGTTAGAAAATCTTAGTAGTTAAGGTTTTCTAATTTTTTTTGATAAAAATAAGACAAAGTGCAGATGATTTGCTATTTTAATAATAATAGTAATGAGATGAAGAGGTGCACTATGAGCCGAATGGACAAATATAAAAAGATTCACGATGAGAGTCAGAAGGAAGAGAAGCAACCTTTTGGCTTTCGTCGTGAAATGAAGAAAAATGAAAAAGCTGAACAGGAAAGACCAAAGTATTACGAAGAACCTAAAGTTGAAGATCCAAGACAAACGTATCAAGATTCTGAAGAAGAGTTCTATTACGAGGATCACTATCAAGAACCAAAGAAAAAACGGTTCAACTTTAAACTTCCGACACTTAAAAATCCATTTAAACGAAAACCGAAGAATCCTTATGAACAGAAGCCGAAGAAAAAGAAGCGTTGGCGCAGAAGGTTAATAATGGTGCTGATAGCCATTTTAGGATATTCTGTAATTTCTTTTGGTATCGGCAATTTTGCTGCAAAACACGATTCTTCTATGCCAAAGATTGAAACACAGGAATTTAATGGTGCAACATCAGAAAATGGCAAGCGAAATATCTTACTCCTAGGTAGCGATACTCGTGATAATGTCAGTGGTCGATCTGATTCAATGATGGTGCTTCAAGTTGATGGGTTGGGAAAGCCTAAGCTTGTTTCCTTTATGCGAGATATGTATGTTAATATACCTGGTGTTGGGCAGAATAAATTAAATGCCGCCTATGCGTATGGCGGAGCTGATCTTGTTCGTCAAACTTTAAAAGAGAACTTCGGTATTGATTGTCGCTATTATGCGATGGTGGACTTCCAAACCTTTGAAAAGGGAGTAGATGCACTTTTCCCTCGCGGTGTTCAAATCGACGCAGAAAAAGATATGAGCTCCTACATTGATGCACCAATCAGTAAAGGCCCACAAAAAATGGATGGCCATACATTGCTGAACTACGCCCGCTTCAGAATGGATGAAGAAGGAGACTTTGGACGTGTGCGTAGACAACAGCAAGTCATGCAGTCCGTTTTTGGACAGTTGATTAATCCTTTAGTATTATTACGCGGACCATATGCTGCAGGTAAGATTTGGGGGTACTTATCGACGGATATGCCAAATACTTATGTGCTGACGCATCTCCTTCATTTTGCCAAGGCTGTCGGAGGAATCGACCGTTTGACATTGCCAGTAGATGGTTCATGGTCATATATCGATACGGACAATGCTGGCAGCGCGTTGGCAGTCGACACAACCCAAAATGCACAAGCTGCTCAAGAGTTTTTAGGGAAGTAACTGGATTTTGATTCCCATCAATCTATGAGTATGCTATATTATAATTATTGTAAATTTTGATTGAAACGAGGAAGCTATTATGAAATTAGCGATCGTGACAGATAGTACTGCCTATCTGAATGAACGCGTGCGCAATCATAAAGATTTATTCATCATTCCAATTCCTGTAATCATTGATGATCTGCCTTTTGATGAGGGAGTAGACATTGGCTATGAAGAATTTTATCAAAAATTGAAAAGCAGCAAGGATTTCCCAAAAACTTCTCAACCGGTTTTAGGCGAAGTCTACGAATTATTTCGCTCAATCAAAGAGCAAGGATACGATACAGTGATCAGTATCCATCTGTCAGAAGGTATTTCTGGATTTGTCCGTACACTGACAGCAATTAAAGATGATATCGAAGGTTTGCAGGTTATTCCTTATGACTCTAAGATTACTAGTGTCCCTATGGGTTATATGGTAGAAAAAGCCTTAGAAATGAGCGATGAAAAAAAATCTTTAGATGAGGTGTTGAGCGCGATTGATCAGATTCGCGATACAACCAACGCTTATATCATCGTCGACGATTTAGACAACTTAGTTCGAGGCGGACGATTGACCAATAGTGCTGCGATCATTGGTGGTTTGTTGAAAATCAAACCAATCTTGACCTTTGAAGAAGGAAAGATCGTTCTGGCGGAAAAAATCCGCTCATTGAAGAAAGCCTTGCAACGTACTGAGGAAATCATTGAAGAACGTCGTCGAGAAAACAAAGATGAATTACGAATCTTTGTGATCCATGGCAATAACCCAGAACTAGCCAAACAAGAATACGATAAGCTGCGTCAAAAGTATCCTGATGCAACGATTGACATCGGGACATTTGGTCCAGTTATCGGAACTCATTTGGGAGACAAAGCAATTGCTCTTGGCGTTGCAAAATAATCACAATGACTCACTAACATGCTTAGTGGTTTTTTTTGTTTTCCTTTAATATAAGTTAGTTGCAAAACTCAACCGAATTGCGTATTCTGGCTTCATCAGTAGTTTAGTAATTTAGTAAATTACTAAACTACTTTGAACAAAGTTATCACTAATATGATGTAAAATGAAGGATGAACAAGTTAGGAGCGATTTTCAATGAAGATACCAACAAATTTAAAACACAAACCGGTCTTTTTAGTAGAGGATTACGATAAAATTGATGGACACCATGCTTGGGAAAGCGATGCAAAAGGTTTAACACTTGGGTTAGCCCAATGGAATGATCGTGGGAGAGTAGATATTTCAGGAAAAGTTTGGCGCCATACAGGGGAGAAATGGTCACGCCAATCAGAAGAGCTGCCAATCACTCGCATTTTAGATTTAGCCATTTTAGTAGCTCAATCCAGTATCTATCTGCAAGATGCGGATCGTTATGAAAAGTTTTACGATCCCGAAAATCCAAAGGTAGATATCATTGGACTCCAAGGTGGTCGAATGGATGTCAAAGTTGATATTGAAAATCCGAAAATTGACGAAGACATTATCTTATTCAATGATACGATGAATAAAGATGGGGACCTGATCGCACAACGCTATCGTACATTAAAACGTCTTCTAGACGAATTAGGTTATTAGAAATTGAATTACGAGGTGAATAAAATGGACCAATCTTTTATCATTACTGAGGGACGAAAGTTTACAAAAGTCGAAGAACAAATGATTTGGCGTAAACCAGCCAGTCATAAAACCAGTCAGGAAGAACTGCGAATCGCATCAGAAATTAAAAATAATTGGCTCGATCCTGAAATGAAAATCATGAACGTGTTGTTGGAAGGTGATGCGGGGTCTGGTAAAACGCAACTTGCACGCGCGCTTTCTGATGATTTGCATTTACCTTATACAAAAGTAACTTGCTTTGCTGATATGGATAAAACGGATATTTTTGGTGCACTATTGCCTGTTGTCAGTACAGATAGTAATGATGATCAAGAATTATTGGAAGCCATTTATCAAACAGATTCTTTACAAGAGGTTTTATCAGTTATTCAAAAACATTTTCAAATTAATCCAGATCAAGCAAAAGAGCGATTAAGTAAACTGATCGAACGAATTGATCACGCTGAAACTACGACAAACATTGAGTACAAATTCTATCCTTCAGAAATTGTTCGTTCAATGCAAAAAGGGTATCTTCTGGAAATCCAAGAACCTACAGTTATCCGGGACGCCTCAGTTTTAGTAGCTTTAAACTCAGCGTTGGAACCAAACGGGTTACTGAACATCCCAACTGGAATCATTCGCAGACACCCTGATTGCGTGGTGATCATTACCACTAACCGAAATTATCAAGGGAATCGTCCGTTGAACGAATCATTGCGTGACCGAGTACAACATGCAGAGAAAATGGATCTTCCTCCCATTGAAATCATGATCGAGCGTGCTATGGCTAAGACAAATTTTACTGATCACGAGTACTTAGAAATCATGGCTGAAATTATTCGTTTACTGGATGAAACGGCAAAAGCTAATGCTATCAAAGGTGTCGCTGGTATGCGCTCATATTTTTTCTGGGTCAATAGCTTGAAACAAGAACAGGATCCTTTGGAAAGTATTTTTCCGAAAGTTTTATACAAATTGACCACAGACGAAACAGAGTTGAAAATTTTACAGGATGCTTTGGAACAGAGTAAGCTGTTAACCGAGCTTCAACAAGTAAAAAATCAGCGGAAGTTACAACAGGGGAGAAGAATCAGCCAAATAGAAGCTGATCAGCGTAATATTTGGGAAGAAGCAGAAGAGGCAACGTTGAAAAGCGAGGCAATCGAGAAGGAAACTGCTGCAGAGCATGAAGAAATAAAACCAGAAGAGATGACTGCAGAAGAGAAGGATAATAGGCCTGAAGCTACAACGATTTCTGAGGAAACTGAACGAGGGAATGCCGAGGCAGAAAGTACAAATGCCACAATTGACGAAGAAGATAAAATCGGATCGGCTATGTCGTTAGATGAAATGACCGAAATAGACAAATTGAAAAGAAAGGAATTAAACCGCGAGATTCGTGAAAGTCTAAAAGAAACAATTCATGCGAAGGAAGGAACAATTCTCCATCGCCCAAAGATCAATGAGTCCACGATTCAAAATGGTCAAAACCTTACACAAAGTGTTTTGCCAGAAGTAGAAAGTTTAAGTCGTGTGATCAATGATCTATTAAACAAAGAAATCAGCAACGATTATGCCAGCGGAAAATATTATGGTGCGCGATTTAATTCGGGCCATGTTGCATATGGTGATCTGAGAAATTTCGATAAGAAAAATCCGCCAAGTGAACAGCCTTCACTGGCCTTAGCGGTACGGGTCGACGAATCTGGATCGATGCTGCGAGACGATCGAATTCAGAATGCCAAGTTAGCAGCAGTCGCTTTGAGCCTCTTTGCTGAGAAAACTAATATTCCGCTGATGTTATATGGTGATTCTGCAGATCTCAGCCAACGAGAAAAAACATCGATTTATTCATACAAAGAGTTTGATGACAGTTATGACTTTATGGCAGCCAAGATTTCTACTATGAAACCACGACAAAATAATCGGGATGGTGTCCCTTTAAGATTATTAGCTGAAAAACTTAGCCAGCAATCCGCGGACACAAAAGTGTTGCTTTCTATTAGTGATGGTCAACCAAAAGCCTTGCCCGATTATACTGGAGAAAAGGCCAGACAAGATATTCAATCAGTTTTAGATGATTATGAACGAAAAGGTGTCCTTTTTATTGCTTGTGCTATTGGCGAGGACAAAGAACAACTGCGAACTTTATACGGTGATAATAATTTTGTTGATATTTCCGATATTTCAACATTACCGCAGCAGCTCCTTCAACTAATTGCGCGATTTATATAAAAAAATATCCTGCATGATTTCATGCAGGATATTTTTTTATAATTAGTACGTTGCACGAGGACCACCAATATATTTTGGACGGCTACGTAATGCTGTCACGTGAGCCCCGCCTAATTCTTGGATAGATGGACGAACAGGGACTTGAACATATTTTACATGCATACCGATTGAAGTATCACCGATATCGATTCCAGCTTGCGCAACGATATGCTCTACCTCAACTGGATCAGCAAACTGTTCAAACGCAGCTACAGAACAAGCCCCGCCAGCATGCAGCGCTGGCTTAACTGAAACAACTTCCCAATCTTTTCTCTCGGCAAGCTCCCGTTCGACAACGATAGCACGATTGATGTGTTCGCAGCCTTGTACAGCTAGGTAAATTTTTTGGGGATCCAGAATAGATTTTAATGTTTCGATCACCCATTGCCCAACTTCTTGACTGGAATTTTTACCGATCGTCCCGCCGACGATCTCACTCGTAGTGCAACCTAGGATAAAGGTGTCGCCAGCCTTAAGTTCAGCTGCATCTAGAACATCATTAATAATTGTTGTTAGTTGTTGCTGGATTTTTTCTTTTTCCATCTTGAATAACTTCCTTCTATTAACTATTTATATTGAGGATGGCGTAGAACCCTTTGCAATGCATGAAAGAGGGGAACTGTCACCGCGATACCGAAAATATTTTGAATACAATTACTTGGTAATGAGGCCAAACCTGCTGGCCAGCTATATAATAAACCCGTTGCAAAGGCATAACCAATAACCATGAATAAACTAGCGAATAAAAAACCGAAGACAAGTCCTTTTCTATTTGGGTGCTTATTATATAGATACCCTAAGATAAATCCTTGGATTCCATGAATGATGATCGAAAAGAGGGCCCATTCTGGATAGCCAGAAATCATGTCAATCATTCCGCCGCTCAACGCCCCGACTACTAATCCGCCACTGGGACCAAAAAGCAAGGCGGAAGCATAGATTCCCACTTCGCAAAGTGTTACAAAGCCTTTTGTTGCAGGAATTGGGATGATAAATAAGATTGAGAGGGTTACAGTCAATGCTACCATCATTGCTAATTTAGTCATCTCTTTTGTTTTCATGTCATCACCTCCGTGGTTACACTATCACCGAACCAGACATTTCCTTCACCATTTTTTAGCGTAAGGCCTTTTTGAATTCCTTGATAAACATATTCTTTACTATCAATGATGCTTGTGATTAAATCCTTCCCTAAAATTAAATTCGAAGTAATGGCTGAAGCAAACATACAACCAGCACCGTTAATAGCGGCATTTGTTAATTTAGGTTTAGAGAAAAATTCTAAATTTACACCATCATAGAATAGATCAGAAGCTAGATCACCAGAAAGACGTTCGCCACCTTTGATTACCACAGAATTTGCGCCCAGATTAACTATCTTTTGAGCCGCTTGCTCCATGTCTTGCAAATTAGTGATCTTTTGTTGACTCAATATTTCAGCTTCCTTCAAATTTGGCGTAATCACTGTAGCAAAAGGAAACAATTCAATTAATTTTTTGCGGTAAGTATCGCTATATACATGGCTTGTCTCTTTAAAAGCCATTACTGGATCCAGTACGATTGGACCATTGAACGCTCGTAAAAAATCGCGTATGATTTCTAATGAATCTAGCTGATGGATCAATCCAAGTTTAATTCCGTCTAAAGTCAGATTCTCATTGATTGTGTTTAATTGTGCGCGTAAAAGCTCAGTCGGCAGGTCACTTATTTCAAATTGATTATTTTTGACGACCGCTATACATGTAATCGCCGTCAAACCAAATAAATGGTAATTTTCAAATGTCTTTAAATCCGATTGCAAGCCGCCACCTGCTAAGGTATCTGAACCTGCAATTGTCAGCACTGTTTTAGTCATAAAAAAACTCCTCGTGTTCTACATCAATTATAGGTGGTGCAATAAATTATTATCGTTAATGATTCTTATTATAGAGTTGTGAAATAAAAAATAAACAGCCAATTGGTTGTTTTTTATCTCATCCAATTCTGAGTGGAAATAGTTGTTTCAAAAGAAGAAATACGTTAGCATAATCATGAGAAAGGGGCTCATGTATATGAAAATTTTTATTGCCGGAGCAACTGGCCGAGTAGGCGAAGAATTGATCAAGAGGTTAGAGGAAAAAGGGCATTATATTTATGCCGGAGCTCGTCGCGAAAAAGATATTGAGCCAAGTAACTCAGTTAAGCCTGTTCATTTGGATTTACATGGTAACATTGATGAAATCGCAGACACGCTAGCTGATGCAGAAGCTGTTTATTTCGTTGCCGGATCAAGAGGAAGAGACTTGCTACAAACAGATTTATATGGCGCGGTAAAATTAATGCAGGCTGTAGAACAAAAAGGAATTAAACGATACATTCACTTAAGCTCATTATTTGCTCTGCAACCGGAAAAATGGAGTAGTGCATTGACCGATTACAATATCTCAAAATTCTTTTCAGACAATTGGTTAATCGATAAAACTAAACTTGAGTATACAATTCTTCAACCTGGAAGTTTAAAAGAGATTCCTGGAAGCGGGAAAATAACTACTGACATCAGTGAAAAATCAGAAAACTCGATTGAAAATGTCGCAGCTGTCTTGGCAGAGCTGCTTGAACAAAGGAATTCTATTAGAAAAGTGATTTTAATGGGGGACGGAGAAACCTCAATTAAAGAAGCAGTAAAAAATTTATAAAGAGAAATCCACTCAGCGAGAACGCTTCTTTGAGTGGATTTCTCTTTTACAAATTCAGACAAGCCGAAAAATATTAAATAATTTCTTAGTCTTTCGACTAACTTAATGATAAAATAGAGGTTGCTGAAATGAGAATTCCGTAATTAAGGAGAGACCTTATGAATCTTCAAAATATTCATGATCTTGGAATCGAAGAGGGGGTTCAAATGATCCGAAAAAGGAAAATTGCAAAATACTATATGAAAGTACAAGGCTTTGCTAAAAAAGAAGCCCGCGAAACGGCAGAAAATACACAACCGGAGTTTGTTGAAGCGCGCAATCTCTATCTAGCATTATTTTATGAAGCCAAACCTGTATTTGCTGATCGCAACAGAAAAGAAAAGGCATTAAGAGTTTATCAGGTTTTTAGTTTTCTTGCGCTGATTTGTTTTGTCGCTTGGCTGTTCAACAATGGTTATCTGAACGGTTCCAGCGTGACAGATAATTTTCTCTTAATTGCTTTAATGATCAACTTAGCTATCACTAGCTATTTCGATGAAAAAGTTACAGAACGAATTCACGAACAAAAGACTAGAGAGCTCTTACGTTACGATCGTGAAGCATTGGGTAAGTTAGCGCAGGTTGAGGAGATTAAGCGAAATATTTTCCGTGCGGAACATCGCGGAATCAAGTTAGTTGAAGAGCAGAAAGAAGAAACTGAGAAACAGTCAGAAGTACACTCAAAGATTATCACGATAGAAAAAATAAAAGATTTGCATAATAGAATAAAAAAATAGTCAACTACGTTATGTGAAACGTGATTGGCTATTTTTGATTTTACTCTAAGTTAAGTTGCTTTTTATGAAACGCTTTGCAATAATTCAAACTATGAATAGTAAGGAGGATTGCACTAATGATTAAAGCAATTATTTTTGATATGGATGGAGTGATTGTTGATACCGAATTTCAGGATTTTCGGATTCAACAAGAATTCATCAAAAAAGAGAATCCAGCAATTGACCAGACTGCGACAAATTTCGATGAATTGATAGGACAGTCTTACGATATGCTTTATGAGACATTAAGAAAATTTATCGGTACAGATCATCCGTTAAAAGAAATCAAAGAACGATTCGAAACATTCAATGATACAGAATATGAATCAATTAATTACTTGCAGCTCTTTAGAAAAGACATTGTTTCTATTATCAAATGGGCAAAAACAAATGAAATTTTATTGGCAGTGGCATCATCGTCAACGTACGAGCATATTCTGGATGTTCTAACTTCTTGTGGCATTAACGAATACTTCGATGTAATTTACAGTGGGGAATTTGTCAAAGAGAGTAAACCTAATCCAGAAATTTATCTAAATACTTTAAAGAAATTGAAAATTGAACCTGAACAAGCAGTGGCCATTGAAGATTCCTACTACGGGATCAGCGCAGCGAAAACAGCAGGTATTACGACCATCGCGTATAAAGAAATACGGACAGCGGTTGATCAACGCGCTGCAGATTACCTAGCCGCAGATATGATGAAAATTCATGAAATTATCAAAAAACTGTGGAAATTGGGATAGGGAAACGAAGTATTGCCGGAGAATCAATCATTCATGTTCCAATTTTCGAGATCGTTTTCATTCCGATAAGTGTAAAATTTCAGTTTAAATCAAAATATTAGCCATAAAATGTTTATGCTAATTTAAAAAGGGACCACTTTTCATAGGGCCGATGGTTGAAAAAGGGACCACTACTAACTCACAATAAGTAAAAGAGTCTAGTTTGCTTATTGGAGGTTTTGGAGTGATA
>Ga0153985_1000151_pt1 | contig 21682 bp, 20 predicted proteins | sample TSGA069MetaG_FD_104715 | JGI IMG/M metagenome (GOLD analysis project Ga0153985, IMG submission 104715) | Attine ant fungus gardens microbial communities from Georgia, USA - TSGA069 MetaG | ecosystem: Host-associated > Fungi > Mycelium > Unclassified | place: USA: Georgia, Alexander Wildlife...
ATTCTGCTGATGCTGGGAATGATCTTTGGAACCTTATTCAGCAGTACCAGCAACTTCCTGCAGGTGATGATGGACCCGAATGAATACGATCTGCTGCAAGGTCGGCTGTTTGCCAGCTTTGGCAATATCAATACTACGCATCTAGGCTTGGCGGCTGGGATCATTTTACTAGGCTCCGTCATTTTGTTTGCTGCCAATCGTTATCTGGATGTCCTGCATTTAGGCGGCGATCAAGCGACGAATCTTGGTATCTCACTAAATAAATTTCAGATCCTGATCTTGTTTTTAGTCAGCCTGTTAACCGGAACAGCGACCGCGTTAGTCGGCCCGATCACATTTTTAGGCTTTATTGTCGCGAATATTAGTTATCAGCTGATGCCGACTTATCGCCACAGCTATTTGTTTCCCACCGCGATTTTACTGGGAATCATCTTTTTGGTCGGCAGCCAATTTTTAGTCGAGCAAGTCTTTCATTTAAGGACAACCGTCAGTGTCGTAACACAATTTGTCGGCGGTCTGTACTTTATCTGGAAAATTATTTATGGGAGAAGGCGGCAAAAATGATCGATCTTAATAAAGTATCCAAGAATTACGGTACGAAAAAAGTAATTTCCGAGGTCAGCCTGCCCATCACAGAAGAAAAGCTGACCGCCTTTATCGGTCCAAACGGTGCTGGCAAAAGTACGCTGCTGTCGATGATCAGCCGCTTGATTTCAATCGATTCCGGTCAAATTTATCTTGATCACAATGAGGTAAAGGCTTGGCGCTCCAATGAACTGTCCAAGAAATTATCGATCCTAAAGCAAAGCAACGGCGTCAATCTGCGCATCACCGTACGTGAACTCGTCGGCTTTGGCCGCTTTCCTTACTCAAAAGGCCGGATGACCGCAGAGGATCAAGACATGATCGACTATGCTTTGGAAAAGCTCGGCTTAGTCGAAATGGCCGACGAGATGATCGACACCTTATCCGGCGGTCAGCTACAGCGGGCATACATCGCGATGATCTTAGCGCAAGATACGGAATACATTTTATTAGACGAACCCTTGAACAACTTAGACATGAATCACGCGGTCCAGCTGATGAAGACCCTGCGGCGTTTGGTGGAGGAAGAGCATAAAACCATTTTGCTGGTAATTCACGACATCAACTTCGCGGCGACCTACGCCGATGAGATCGTGGCGATGAAAAATGGAGCGATTTTCGCCCATGGGACGATGGAGGAAATGATCCAGCCCCACATTTTGAATGCTCTGTACGACATGGAGATAAAAATCTGTGAACTGGATGGCAAACGCTTCTGCATGTATTTCAATTAAGCAACAGCTAACTTTTGGTAATAGACTCATTCAACAATGAGATCTTTAATTATAAATTAGGAGGAAACAAACATGAAAAAATATATAGTTGGATTATCTGTGGTATTGCTGGGGATCGGATTGGCCGGCTGCGGCTCAACGAATAATGAAGGAACCAGCGATTCGACTGGAAAAGCCGCAACAAGCAGCACAGTCAAAGAGGAAACGATCGAAGTCAATGACTCGAACGGTAAAATCACCGTCCCTAAGAATCCTGAAAAAGTCGTCGTTTTCGATAACGGCTCACTAGATACCTTGGACGCTTTAGGTGTCGGCGACAAAATCGTGGGTGCAGCAACGGATAACCTGCCAGCCTATTTGGAAGATTACAAAAAAGTCGACTCAGCCGGCGGGATCAAGGAGCCTGATTTAGAAAAAATCAACCAAATGAAGCCTGACTTGATCATTATCTCTGGTCGTCAAAGCGACTTCTTAGATCAGCTGAAGGAAATCGCGCCAACGATGTACCTGGCAGTGGATACGTCCGATACCTGGAACTCTATCAAACAAAATGTTGAAACATTAGGCCAAATCTTCGGCAAAGAAAAAGCAGCGAAAAAACAATTAGCAGCACTTGAAACCAGCATTAAAGAAACCAAAGCAAAAGCAGAAGAAAGCAAAGACAAAGCCTTGACTGTCCTAGTCAACGAAGGTCAATTATCTACCTATGGAAAAGATTCACGCTTCGGGATCATTTATGATACCTTCGGCTTTGCTGAAGCAGACGATGCGATCAAAGCTTCGACTCATGGACAAAGTGTTTCTTACGAATATGTCTTAGACAAAAACCCTGATGTGCTCTTTGTCGTCGATCGGACAAAAGCAATCGGCGGCGATGACAGCAATAATAATGTCGCTGACAATGAGTTAGTCGCTCAAACAACTGCCGGCAAAGATAAAAAAGTGATTTCCCTACAGCCTGACGTTTGGTACCTAAGCGGCGGCGGTTTGGAATCGACGAAAATGATGCTGGAGGATGTTAATAAAGCCTTTGAATAGCAGTAAAAAGCCGCATTTTTTCAAATGCGGCTTTCTTATATCCTAATCATTCTGCTCTACCTGCGACAGCTGCTCAATAAATTGCCACGTCTCGCCATTATCGGAAGACCGATACAAACAAGCAAACATCTTGCCTTGGTCGATCCCCCGCATTTTCAACAAATAGAATTTAGCCTCCAGCTGATTGGCGCTGACCTGCGTAACCTCATTCGGCGATTGAAAAAGATCCAGACCGCCTGTCTGATAATCCGCCGGGATCGTCACCACCGCTTCTTTGAAGGAGCTGCCGCTATTATTGGTGTAATAGAGCTGCTCTCTGGTTGAAACAAATCCTAACGTCGGGTTAACGAAGCTGACATTTTGAACAGGCTGTCCGATCGTCGTGCCGTTGCTCCGCTGCCATGTCTTCCCCTGATCATTCGTCTGAAAAATCTCCAGCCCTTCCGAGGAAACCTCCGGCGATACATTGGAATACACCAACACCCCGCTGCCATCTGCGAAAAACTGAGCCTTCCGATACCGAATTCGCTGAGCCATATCCGAAACGAGTGATTTTTGCCACGTCTTGCTATTGTCATTAGAAAATAAGAAAAACAGGTCCTTTTCGTTTTCCGAATAAATAAACCAAGAAAACTCCTTTGAGATATCATACGTCTTATCCATCCAATACCCCATCGGAATCTCGCCGCTCGTCAGCAAATAGCTGCCTGAACGCAGCCATTCTGGTTTCAACGGCACAAAGGACCAAGTCATCCCGCCATCCGTTGTCAGATAAAGCTCGCGGGTTTGTTCATTCAAGTCTAAATGATTTGTTTGGTTCACTTTCTTCGTTGGAGCGGTCCCCTGCTGCGTCAATAAATCATCACTTGTCAGCGGCGCTGCTTCACTTGAAGCCGTTGGCTGTATCGGCTCAGAAGTATCACCGTAAAGTCTTTGATGACGCGTCAGCCCATCATAAGCAAACACTCCGACAGCTCCGAGAAAAATCAGACCGATCGCTAACAAAGACCACGTCCGATTCATTCCCTGTGCCTTCGGAAAGGTTACTGGCAATACTGGCGGTTCCCCATTTAAAACAAATAATTGAATAGAAGCAAAGCCCCAAAATTCTTGGCGATTGCCTAAATAAACCGTTCCGCCATCAAAGCTCGTAGTCAATTCAAGACAATCCGATTTCAATAAACGAAGCGACGGCTTGCGCGCCTCCTCCGCCAAATAATAAGCCTCGCGATCCTGATAGATCACAGGATACTGCGCCGCCCTTTTTACATAGCGCTCCAGAAAACGTTGAAACGATCGCCGCAGACGAATACCTTGAAGCCCATTCACGATGAAAAAAACAGCAACGGATGCCACGCTGAGGACTCCCAACACTAGCGATAAATGATAAAAGCCCCGCAGCCAATAACCGCTATCGATCGAATGTACTCGCAGCTCTAAACGCTGATAAACAAAACTGCCGATACCGAAAAATAGTAGACAAGCGCCAACCAAAAATAGAAAAGCCGAAATCAGATTCTTTTGTCGGTTTTTCCGAACGCGTTTATAAAGCGGCTCCCCGGCAGACAGCAAGTCGATGATTAATAATTCCTGATCCATATTTTCTCCCTATCAGTAAAGTCTTTCACTTATTATCTGCCATCTCGTGGCTATTGAACAGATACGCTCAATGATTTTAAAAAAAGCCTAGAGATTTCTCTCTAGGACTTCTTCAAATTACCTGCAACAACGTGCATTCCTTTACGGATATAGGTGAAACCTGAATAAAGAACAACACAGATCACGACCCACGTCAGTACGGTCATATTCAAACCCGTAACAAAGCGTGTCGCGATGATCACACCGATGATCCCACCGATCGTAATCGCCAAGCTGACCTTGCGAGAATAATCACCCGATTTAATAAAGTTGGTTCCGGCAACAGGCATCAGACCCGCACAAGAAGCCATCATAATAGGAAAAGCCACCAGCGGACTCAAGCCCAGCATGTAAACCATCGCCATACATGGCGCGTATAAGCCAACACCGATCGTCATCAAAGCGCCTAGAATAAAGTTGCCGACAATCCCGATGATCAATTTTATCCCAGTCAAACCAGTTAAATGATTACCTGTTCCTAATAAATCAAGCAAACCTAATTGTTTTAACGCCATCAATACAGCAGTGACGATCAACGCGATCCCCATATAAAACTGCACTTTTTTCTCAGGCAGCTTGCTGACGGTTTTCGAGCCGACATAAGAACCGACGATCGCTGCAAGTACTAATGAAAATAAGGTCAACGGTGCTACTTTAACTACCGTGATAAAAATAAATGCTTCAATAATTACTGGAACCGTGTGGGAGACATTTAACGTCCCCGGCAATTGACGGTCATTGTCTAATTGCTTAGTCGTTTCCAACAGCATCGTCGTCGGTGCGAAGCTGCCAATCCCTAACGTATCCATCGCGTCCGTAATAAAACCGATCACACCAGAAACCAAAAAGTTTCCGCCGCCCCAGTTTCCACGTTCAGCGATCAAATCGCGAACAAAATAAAAAAGATAGTAAACCAATAGGACACCTAGCAGTCCCAACAAAATTTGTACCATAATACTCTCCTCTAAATAAATTAATCAATGAAAGCTCTTTTTCCTTTTAAGATAATACAACAATTCACAAGGAATTTGACTTAAATCCAGTAATAGTTTGATGATATTCGCCCTATAAACTTTAAAGGATTCCATGAGTTCCAATAAAGAACTGCTAGCTCAGAGGTAAAGAAGTATTTTTCGAAAACCAGAACAACGCCTTATTTTCGTACACATATCATCACGCTAAACTGATTGCACAGAAAAAGGCGATAGCTTTGTGACTAACTTTTTCACGTTTCATACTGCGAAAAGCGTGACTGACAACTAACTCATGGGTAAAGATACATTTTTCGAAAACCGGAAAAATGTCCCTATTTTCGTACGCATATCATCTCGCTAAACTGATTGATCTAAAAAGAGGCGATAACTTTGTGACTAACTTTTTCACGTTTCATACTGCGAAAAGTGTGACTGACAAAAAAATAACCTTCAAGTTCTTGAAGGTCATTCACTCAAAACAAAATAATTATTTTCTGGATCGGCGAAGTTAAACAGCCGTCTTCCGCCCTGATCCGTGATTGGGTTCACGGTTGGACTAAGCTTTTGCAGACGTTCATGATAATTGTCCAAGTCTGTCACCTTCAATAGTAACGAAGGAACGTTATCGACGACCTCAGGCGAATATTTCTCAATGAAATCACGATCGAAGAGGACCAGATGCACCGCTTCTAATAATTCGACTGTGACTTGCAGAGAGTCGTCAGGCATCGTTTGCTGGGAAATGATCTTTCCGCCTAAACCTTCCTGCCAAAAGGCTGCCGAGCCTGCGACATCCTTGACATACAGCATGATTTCAAGTTCTTTAAGCATTTTTCTCCACCACTTCTTTCAGACGAAAGCGGACCATGTCCGTGATTAAGTCCGTCGGCAAGTCTTGCTTATAGGGAATCTGCAATGCGCCTTTTGAGGTTTTATAGTCTTTCAGCTGGTCTTCAAAAGCCGCCATCGCACTAGGTGTCGGATAGAAGCCTAAATGTTTTTTCATGGCGCCAAAGTGAACCAAGTTCTCCGTTAAATAAAAGGTCGGCATCCCATAGGAAATTTTCTCTGTTGTTTCTGCCGGAACCATTTCTTTGATAAGCTGGTAGATTTCTTTCAGCATCGGCTGCTGCTCTTGTTCGGCATCATTGATATATTTTTCGATCGGTGACATAGCTTCAGCTCCTTTTCATCTAGTTTAGCGAAAAAGCTTGAAAAGGCATACAAACTTGCTCTACTCATCCTTCAATAAATCACCCAAAGAAAAGCCGTCAAAGGTCTCGCCATCATAATACTTCAACAATTGATCCGCTGTTAATAAGGAAGAAGTCATTTCCTCCTCTTTGTCCTCGACTTGGTTCAACGCAGCATATTCCTGATATTGCTCCGCTAGTTGACGGTACATGGCTTTTTTCGAGGAACCTTCTCCTGTGATAAAGGGCAGTTCTTTAAGATGACCGCGATACAGCGGCAGCTCCTCCACCCATTCGATCGGCTGCTCGACAACCGTTAACTGAACCTCGGCAAAAATATCTTCATACATTAGTTTTCTTCCCCTCGCATTTTTCGATACTGACGCGGCGTGACTCCTTCGATCTGCTTAAAGCGCTTATAGAAAAAGGCTTTGTCCTTATAGCCCAGACGCTCCACGATCGTTTGGACGGTCAGATCGGTTTGTTCTAAATAGCTTTTACAGCGCTCAATTCTTCTTAACAAGACGATCTCCGTAAACGAATGGCCCGTCTTCTCCTTCAATAAACTCGATAAATAATTCGGATGAAAATGAAATTTTTGCGCAACCTCCTCTAAGGTCACCTGATCCAACCGAGCATCGATATAAGCCAGTATCTCTTCGGTCAGCTGTCCATTGGAGACAAATCGGTCTTTGGCGATCAACCGCTCTGGTTCGGCTTGACTGATCTCCACAATCAAAAGTATGAAGGCCGATTTGGTGACTTTATTATTGAAATAAGCCATTTTGACCACTTGCTTTAACAACAGCAGCGCGTAAAAATGAACATCCGTGACCTTGGCAAAATCATAAACCAGAAAACGCGCGATCCCGCTAAACTCATCACTCAAGGCCTCCACAAAAAAACGATAAAGCTGCGGCTCTTCAAAAAACTGCCCCAGCAATGACTCTGAAAAATAACTCGGCTTGAAATAAAAGACGATCACCTCAGCATCAAAGGTACCACGATAAGAAAGCGGCGTTGCTCGATTAGCTATGATCAGCCCGCCCGCATTCAACGCCTTTTCCGAGCCATCAAGCTGAACCATCACATTCCCCTTCATTACATACAGCAGCCGAATAAAATCAGCCGGCACCGCAATTTGCACACTCGTCTCTCTGGTCACAAAGGCGGCGATTTCCCGCCGCGGATTCTCAGCGAAACGCTGAACTTCACCGATCATTTGGCCATCATCACCTAAGTAACAATCCAAGGTGTTCAAGAATTGATAAAAATCAGCATACTGTGCCGTCGTCACATCCATTTACTCACCACCTTAGAATCAAACACTTTCTTCTTTATCTACACTATTTTAAATAAGCAACGATCAGCATATAATTTCTTTATTGATTGTACCACCTTTTTAAAGAATAAACATTTGATTGCAACACTTTATCAAAGAAAGAAAATCATACACAACAGGAGGAACTAGCATGAAAATCGGTTTTATCGGTGCCGGCAATATGGCATCCGCAATTGTTGAAGGAATTGTCCAAAAGGGTTTCAGCCAACCAGAAGACATTTATTTATACGATATCTCAGCAGAAAAGGTCCAAGCATTTGCAGAAAAGGTCGGCGCTCACGCGTTGAATGACCCGCAGGAAGTCATCAAAACTGTCGATACCTTGATTTTGGCAGTAAAGCCCAATGTCATTAAAGACGTCTTACTAGAAGCAAAAGACGCGATCCTGCAAAATGATCCATTGATCGTCTCCATCGCAGCCGGAACAAGTACCGAAGCCATTTATGACGTATTTGAAACAGATCAGCCGATCCGAATCGTCAGAGTGATGCCGAATATGAATGCGATGGTGGGTGAAGGTGCCGCAGCCGTTTGCGGAAATACCAGCGCCACAAAAGAAGATGTTGCAACGATCATCGACCTGTTTAACGCCGTCGGCAAAGCATGGCCGTTGGAAGAAAAATATTTCTCGATCTTCACAGCCATCGCCGGCAGCTCGCCTGCGTATACCTTCTTGTTCATTGATTCGATTGCTCGGGCCGCAGTAAAAAATGGGTTGCCAAAAGACATCGCCTTAGAAATGGCGACACAAGCGGTTCTAGGCAGTGCCGAAACGTTGGCTCACAGCAAGGAAAATCCATGGACACTAATCGATCGCGTAAGTTCGCCGGGAGGAACGACCGTCGCAGGGATCGTTGAACTAGAGGACAACGCCTTTATCTCGACTGTGATCAAAGGCATCGATGCCACGATCCGTAAAGATGAGGAATTAGGGAAGAAATAAGCAACAAAAAGAAGATATGCCGCTCAATTCGGCATATCTTCTTTATTTTACATATGAATCGGCATTCCCAGCCCGACTTCGCACGCATCCATCACCATTTCAGACAGTGTTGGATGTCCATGGATCGTCAGAGAAATGTCCTCCAATGTCAGATAGGATTCGATTGCTAAAGTAATCTCAGCCACTAGATCACTCGCATTGACTCCAACGATTTGAGCACCTAAGACTAATTCGGTCTCTGCTTCAAAAACCAAACGGACGAATCCTTCCGTCGCATTCAGCGATAAGGCGCGACCGTTTGCCTGCATCGGGAAATTCGCAGTCTTGGCTTTGATACCTTCTGCCTTTGCTTCTGCTAAAGTATAGCCGACTGTCGCCACTTCCGGATCAGTGAAGCAGATCGCTGGGTTCGCGCGATAATCCTTCGCGACATTTTTCCCGCCGATCACTTCCGCTGCGACCTTTGCTTCGTAGCTTGCCTTATGAGCAAGTGCCAAGCCTTCTACGATGTCGCCGATCGCGAAAATTGTTTTTTGCGAGGTGCGGTATTGCTCATCGACCTTGATCAGGTTTCTTTCCGTGAGTTTGACGCCAGCTTTTTCCAAGCCTAAGTTTTCTGTATTGGGTCTGCGGCCGACTGTCACCATCACATAATCTGCTTCGATGGCTTGGGTCTTACCTTTGACCTCAAATTCTACCGCAACACCATTTGCAGATTCCACCGCTTTTTTAGCTTTCGCATCGGTAAAAATCTCCACGCCATTTTGTTTAAAGCGTTGCGCCACGATCTTTTGAATATCCGCTTCAAAATTCGGAACGATATTTGGACTGCCTTCAATGATCGTGACCTCCGAACCAAGATTGCGATACGCACCGCCCAACTCTGAGCCAACGATTCCGCCGCCGATAATGATCAGCTTTTTCGGAATCTCTTTTAAGTTCAATCCGCCGGTAGAATCCAGTACGCGGCCGCCGAAAGCAAAACCAGGAATCTCGATTGGTCGGCTGCCTGTTGCCACGATCGCATGTTTGAATTCCAGTTTTTCTTCACCATTTTTTGTTGCGATGGTTAGACTCTGGGGTCCAGTAAATTTGGCCCGTCCCATAATAACGTCCGCACCATTTTTTTTCAACAGCATGCCAACGCCAGAGGTCAGTGTTTTAACAACTTGCTGGTCCTTCCACTGTTGTGTTTTGGCAAAATCCAGCTTCGCCTCTTTCACACTCAACCCTAGAAAATCAGAATGCTGTGCTTCTTGATAGCGATGCCCCGCTGTGATTAAGGCCTTAGATGGAATACATCCGACATTTAGACATACACCGCCGATATGCTCCGCTTCTACCACAGTCACTTTTTGCCCTAATTGCGCCGCACGAATGGCCGCCACATAACCGCCAGGTCCCGCGCCAATTACGACTGTATCTGTTTTTTTCGTCATATTCAGTCTCCTTCTACAGCAACAAGCTCATTGGATTTTCCAACAGTTCAACGATCATACTTAAGAAGGCTGCAGCCGGTGCGCCATCAGCGACCCGATGATCAAAGGATAGACATAAATTCAATGCGGTGATCGTTGCTACTTGCGGTCCTTCCGGTGTCTCTTCGACAACTAATTTTTCATAGCTTCCGCCGACTCCTAATATCGCCACTTCCGGTAAATTGATGATTGGATTAAAAGTTTGAACTTTACTGCGGCCTAATGAACTGATGGTAAAGGTGCCGCCGCTCATTTCTGCCGGCAGCAATTGACCATTCCGAGCTTTCTTCGTCACCGCTTTTACCGCTGCGGTCAAATCACTCAGACCCTTTTGATCCGCTTGCTCTACGACTGGTACGACTAAGCCGTCAGCAACGGCCACCGCTACACCCAGATTGACTTGATTAAATTGCTTGATTCCATCCTCATACGCATGAGCATTAAATTCAGGATACGCTTTCAATGCGACCATCGCCGCTTTTGCGATAATCTCCAAGAAAGACAACCGTTCATCTGTCCGCTCTTCCACCATCGGCAATAATTGTTTTCGCAATTCGATGACCTTCGTCAGATCAACTTCTGCGTTCATCGTGACATGCGGGATCGTATGCTTGCTTTCTGACATCTTGTCCGCGATTGCTTTACGCATGCCGCTCCACGGAATCAGTTCGCCTTCAGCCGCTTTTTGTGCGGATGCCGTTGCAGGCGCTTGATATTCTTTTACATCCAGTGCTTGGATTCGGCCTTTCGGACCAGTTCCTTGGACCGTTTGTAGATCAATGCCTTTTTCGCGGGCGATTCGCCGAGCAGCTGGTGTCGCTCGAACTTTTGTAGTCGCGACCGTAGTTTCTTTAGTCGCTTCACTTGGTTCAACTGTCTCTGCTGCTTCCTCTGCTTTCGTTTCTTCAGCAGCTTCTGTTTCAGCTTTCGGCATATCCGCAGGAACGTCTTCCCCAGCCTCGCCAATGTAGGCGATCACTGAATTCACGGGTGCACTATCACCATCGCCAATATATTTTTTGAGTAAAATACCTTCATCATAGGCTTCCACTTCGATCGCAATTTTATCCGTCATTACCTCAAAAATCGCTTCGCCGATCTCAACGGAATCACCTTCATTTTTCAGCCAAGTCGTGATCGTTCCGACATCCATCGTAGAACTTAACTTCGGCATCAATACTTCATTTGCCATCTTTTCACTCCTATCTCGTTTTTCAGTATTTATTTTTTCAAAGATCGAAAAAATAAGTCTGATTCTCGCCACGTATATCATCCAACTAAACATCAATGATTTTTAATTCGTTGTTAGAATTTTTTATCTTTCCTCACATAATGTCCTGCAAAAAGTTGGACTGACATCCTATGCCATTAATCCACGACAAGCGTCAACAATGTCCTCCACTTGAGGAACCGCTTTCTTCTCAAGCTCTGGATGGTAAGGCATCGGGATCTCTTTGCCGGCTAAACGAATGATCGGTGCGTCTAAGAAATCAAAACATTCTTCTTCCGCGATAACACTTGCCAGCTCAGCACTGAACCCGCTGCGTTTTACTGCCTCAGTCACCACGACCGCTTTACCTGTCTTCACAACAGAATCAATAATCGTTTGTTTATCTAGCGGTACCAAGGTGCGCGGATCGACCACTTCGATTTGGATACCTTCTTCTGCTAAAATATCCGCCGCCTCTAGTGCTTTATGCACCATGATCCCTGTTGCCACAACGGAAATATCGGTCCCTTCGCGTTTTACATCGGCCACACCGATTGGGATCGTGTATTTTCCTTCCGGCACATCCGAGCTCGTTCGATAGCAAAGCTTGTGTTCATAAAACATCACGGGGTTGTTGTCTTCGATCGCCGCATGCAGCAAACCTTTCGCATCATATGCCGTCGCTGGCTGGATGACCTTCAACCCGGGAACATGAGCGGTCCAGTTTTCCAAGCTTTGCGAGTGCTGCGCCGCCGCACCAGTTCCTGATCCGCCGGGTGTTCGCATCACCAAGGGAATCTTCGCCTTGCCACCATACATATAACGAATTTTCGCCGCTTGGTTAACGATTTGATCCAATGCGATCGTAATGAAATCCGAAAATTGAATTTCAAAAATCGGACGCATCCCAGTCATTGCTGAGCCAACAGCAGCACCGGCGATCACTGATTCAGAGATCGGCGTTGAACGAATCCGCTCCTCACCAAATTCCTCCACCATGCCGCGGCTGACACCGAAAGCGCCGCCATATACCCCGATGTCTTCACCTAACATGAAAATATCTTCATCTTCTCGCATTGCTTCAGACATCGCTTCTCTGACCGCTTCCGCGTAAGTGATTTCTCTCATTATCTGCTTCCTCCTACTTCGTATTAAGGTATTTATTTTTCATAAACCGAAAAATAAGTTCGATTCTCTGCACATATATCATTCCGCTAAAGTGTTTGTTCCTTTTTTAGCTTCAACTTCATTTTTCTTTTTTAGCTTTTAACTCTGGGAAAAGCGGAACTGACATCCTACTTCGTATTAAGGTAATTATTTTTCTTAAACCGAAAAATAAGTTCAATTTTTAATCTGAATAAACGTCTTCGTACATGCTTTCGATCTCCGGCATTGGGCTTTCTTCTGCAAAGGTCACTGCATCTTCAATCGCTTGTTTAGCTGCTAAGCGAATTTCTTCCGCCTCTTCTTCTGTGAAGAGTCCTGCCGCGACAAATTTTTCCCGCGCCAGTTTGATTGGGTCGTGATTCTTGCGCCAATCTTCTTCTTCTTCCTTCGTGCGGTATTTTTTCGCATCCGATTTGGAATGACCCTTCCAACGGTAAGTCATCGCCTCGATCAAGGTTGGTCCTTCGCCGCGACGCGCTTTTTCCACTGCATCATAGGTTGTATTGATGACTTCGATGACATCGTTTCCTTCTATTGTAATGCCTTCGATACCGTAAGCTTTTGCTCGTTCCGATAAACGTTCGACATTCATCATCGTTTTAAACGGTCCGCTCATTCCGTATTGGTTATTTTCAATGAAGAAGACAACCGGCAGAGCCCAAATAGATGCCAGATTCAATGATTCATGGAAGCTGCCTTCATTGGTTGAGCCGTCACCGGCATATGCTAACGCGACCGTATCATTCTTTTTCAATTTTGAGGTTAGCGCGGCACCAGTTGCGATCGGGAAGCCGCCGCCTACGATACCATTAGCGCCAAGATTTCCCGTATCAAGATCGGCAATGTGCATCGAACCGCCTTTCCCGTTGTTGGTACCAGTCGTGCGGCCAAATAATTCCGCCATCATTTCATTGATATTCGTACCCTTTGCGATCGTTTGTCCATGTCCTCGGTGAGTCGCGGTGATCCAATCTGTTTTGCGTAAAACAGCTCCGCTGCCTGCCGCGGTCGCTTCCTGCCCCACTGCTAAGTGGGTCGTTCCATGGATCAAGCCTTTCGCAAATAACTGATCCACCTTCTCATCGAAGAAGCGAATTTCCCACATTCTGCGATAAAGCTCTACCAAGTTTTCATCCGTCAAACCTGCTCGATTAGGAATCGAGATGTTTTTCGTTGCTGTCATCATTTATGCGCCTCCATTTTTATTTATCTTCATCTAGTAACGTCTTAGCTGTCTCTTCATCGGTAATCAAAACATTGACTAATTTTCCTTTTAACGCTGCTCGAATCCCGCTGACCTTTTCTTTACCGCCAGATATCCCAATACGCTTTGGAATCTGTTTTAACTCCGCCAGACTGATCGCTAAAACGCGGTCATTCCAAGTGCACTCTGTTAATTCGCCCTCCTCGTCAATAAAGTTGTAACAAATATCTCCCGACACATTGCCAGCAGATAATTCCTTCCTCAGTGGTACCTCTTCATTTGGCAAATACGCTTTGGTCATCGTGGAATACGCCGGTAAACCGCCGATCCCGACTAATGCGATATCTGCTTTTTTTCCTTTATCAAAAACATTCTTGATAAACGACTGTGCCATGAACACTTTTTTGGCCTCTGCGGAATCTACCGTGATCGGTGCGTGCAGTTCCAATACTGATCCGCCGCTCTTGCGGGCGAAAATCTCACAGACCACGTTGGCTTGCAGCGCTGTATGCTCTTGTCCCAAACCGCCAACCAGCGGAATAAAACGAACATTCTCCATTTGATTCTTTGGCAAAAAATTCTGCGCCGCCTCATGAACCACCATCCCGGCGGAGACACCAACTGTTTCATCACCTTTTAAAATGCGGGACAAATATTTTCCCGCCGCGATACCAATGCGTTTATTCAGCATCTCAGCGGCTGCCGGTGCAATACAGATCACCTCAGTCAGCCCATATTTTTCAACTAATTTTTCCTCTAATAAACGGTAAGGATGAACCAGATCATCATGAATAATAATTTCTACTAAGCCCAAGGAACGTGCTTTTGCTAAATACTTGGAAACCAGTGAACGGCTGATGTTGAATTTCTTTGCTACCTCGGATTGCTTGGCGCCTTCTTCGTAATACATTGAAGCGATCTCCGTCAGTAATCGTGCGTCGTCGGAATAACTCATTTTACTTCCTCCTCGTTCGAGCGAAACTTTCTTAAGTGAGTCTGTCTATTATCATATGTTCTTATATTTAACATATGTTACACTGCCATCATAAGAGCCCGCGCTGCAAGTGTCAACGCTTTCGCTAAATGATTTTTTTCACAAGCTCATCTTTATCGGATGTTCCAACGGCGCGATTCTCGGAACAAATGTTACGCAAATTCACATACGTTTATTTACCGCTGATCCAAGCAAAAAAACGTCATAGTAAAAATCATTTATTATTGGGATCTCACGAATAGACCAATAAGGAGGATTTTCACTATGACTTTTTCCAAATTCTTTCTAATGCACGATAAAAGTCGGAGTATATCTAAATTTCCGTTCGTTGAACCCTTGATCTATCACACAGTGAAGCAGCCGCATTTCAAATAGTTTGTCAGACTGGAGATGTTCGGTAAGAATATTCAAGCGCTAAACCCTACCTCTCATCCCCATCATAGTAAATTCCGATATTCGTTTAAAGACAACCTTTTTTCATCATTAATCATGAAAGTACAACTTCCTTGCAGCCAGCGCCTTCCATTCTTCGTTTTACATTTTTTCGATTAATTGCTGGCAGCAGCTGTCCATATTGAACTTCGTAATAAAAGGTGTCCCATCTACAATCGGAATCGCCGTATCAAATTGGGGCTGTCCAATCGCTACGATCGCTGAAATGTCTTCTGCAACTTCTGTTACGTCATAGATACTTTCTCCTGTTACCTCAACTTCCATTCCTTTATCCCGCATAAACTCGCTAATGTAGTTCACTGCGAAATTCCGCTTGTTATCTGAAGTTCCGGCAACGACTAAAATTTTTTTCATAGGCTCTCCTTTAATAGGTTCTTCCACCATCTGCTAATATGATTTGTCCATGAATATAAGAACTTTCCGGACTTGCTAAAAACAATGCCAGATTCGCGATATCCTCTGGCTGACCGATGCGCCGCAGCGGAATCTTTTTCAGCAGCTCCTCCCGACTCGCATCATCAGGGTAAAGCGTATCTAATATGTCTGTCTGAATGACCCGGGGTGCAATCGCATTGACATTGATTCCCCTAGGCCCGAACTCTTTTGAAGCAGCTCGCATCAACCCGTGCTGGCCCGCCTTTGAAGAGGCATAATGCATGCCGCCGCCAGTTCCCGTGATCGCCGAGCCGGAAGTAATAAAAATTACTTTTCCAACATCGTCTACAAAGTGATCGCAAAAGGCCTTTAAGGTATAGAAGGACCCGTCCAAATTGATATGCAGGACACGCTGCCATTCTTCGATCGAAATTTCATCGATGGAATGCAAGTAACTGATTCCCGCGTTGATTACTAAAATATCGACTCGTTGAAAATGTGCCAAAACCTGATCGCTGGCCCGCTTTAACGATTCCGGATCAGAAACATCTGTCTTAATGAACAATGATTCTGCATAGTCATTAGAAAACTCAGCAGCTGTTTGTTCGCCGCTTTTTTGGTCAAAATCCAAAATTACCGTATACGCGCCAGCTTCTGCAAATTTTTTCGCGATCGCTAGACCGATTCCTTTAGCCGCACCAGTAATTACGGCAACTTTTCCTTCCATGAGCTCGCTCCCATTCCTAATTAAGTGTTTTGCTGAGACAAAAATCGCCTGCGTCTCCTTTAACTCAAAATATCAATAATTTTCTGTACATCTTCCTCGATCCCGACTCCTGTCAAAAACGACAATGCCCGAATTACCGGAATATCATCACTTTCATAAGCAGTGGTAGTCACGACTAGATCGGCTCCATGGATTTTTGAAGGCAGCTCGGCAACTTTGCATTGTTCAACTGTCGCTGGAATATTATTTTTTTCCAACTCTTCCTTCACGCGCATGCAAACAACCGTCGATGTCGCCACACCTGTTCCGCAAGCAATTAAAATATGTTTTTTATTCATTCATCTCAGCTCCCTTGATTGTAGTATCTGGATCATCTTTTCCAGTTGGCAAACCATATTGTTTTTTGATGTCATTGCGTGTCCAGAACCACAAAGCTCCGTACATAACTAAGGCGATCATCCCTGCCATAAAGGCCGGTAAATTCGATGGATCAATCAATTTCAGCATGATCCACAAGGTGATATGACAGCTCATATCGATCCCGGAAATCATAGTTGCACCCTCTGGAAAAGCAAAGCCTACCGCATGTGCCATGGTTGTCGTCAAAGCCCCTAGATTCGTCGCGATGAATAACACGATACAAATGGATGCAACTGAATTCAGCAAGCCTCTAAAAATATTGCCCTTTGAAGCTGCCACTGACCAAATCACTGTAAACGGCAGTACAGCTAAATCAGCAAACGGCAAGAGCCGGTTGAACGGTAAGACAGCCGCCAGTAAAATCGTAATTGGTACCATCAACAAAGCCACAGTGATAATCGCTGGATGAGCGGTCACAACTGCCGCATCCAAACCGATATAAACTTCTTTTCCCGGGAAACGTTTTTGAATAAATGTTTTTGCTCCTTCGGCGATTGGTGACAGACCTTCCATCAATAGGGCCACCATTCTTGGCATCAAGATCATAACTGCTGATGTTTGAACACCTAACTGAATAATAGCTTGAGAGTCATAGCCTGCCAGCAGCCCCATTCCGACACCTAGAACCAAACCGATCATCATTGGCTCACCAAAGATTCCTAAACGGTCTTTTAGATTTTTAGCATTGATATCGATTTTGTTGATCCCAGGAATCTTATCCCACAAACGATTCAACGCATAAGTCAGCGGAGCAAAGTTGACCGTCTCTCCATGGGGCAGCGAGATTCCCGGTAAGCCGAAGAAATGCTCCACTGCTGGTGCGGTCCAATCCGCCAGCTTAAAGATGACGAACGTATTAATCAACGAACAAACAATTGCGATCCAAATTGAGTTTGTCGCGTAATAAATCATCGCTCCCGGAAAAATCAAATGCCAATAATTCCACAAATCTACGTCCATCGTTTTAGTCTGATTAAACCGCAGCAGGATGATATTAAAAATAAAGATGACTGGAATCAAAATAACTGCGATCGGTGTCGCAAACGTTATTGCCGCACCGATGGGCCAACCAACATCTAAAATATCCAATTGCAATCCCAATCGCTCGATCATCGCCTGCGAGGACTTGCCGATCGAATCAGAAAGCAAGCCAATCACCAGATTCAAACCAGTAAAACCAATCCCAACAGTCAAACCAGCACGAAATGACTTACTTAGCTTCTGGCCTAAAACCAGACCGAAAATGGTCAAAATGATCGGCAGCATCGCCGCTGCGCCAAGATCTAAGATATAATTAACTCCCGCTTTAAGCATATCTAACATAGTTTTTTCTCCTTTTTTATAAATGATTTTTTGAAAACGACTAAGCCCTGAGATTCAAACAGAGCACCCAGTCCTCACTGGATCGTCTTCAATAATTCCTCCACCTCAACAACCTTCTCTTTTGATTTTAGTAACTGTAGATTTTTTTCATCCTGACACAACAACATCAATTTCTGCAGCATCACCAATTGGTCCTCCGGCTGTTTGATCGCCAGCATAAAAATAAGTTCTACCTCTAAAAAAACATCCTTGCTTGCCATCATTTCAAACGTGACCGGCTGCTCTAACACACCTACTAAAAAACCTTCCTTTTTTACATGGATCGAATCCGTATGAGGGATCGCCACGTTGATACCTTGTGTCGGCAATCCCGTTGGAAAGACACGTTCACGCTCGATCACTGCATCTTTGTAGCTCTCGTGGACAAAGCCTGCATCAATTAAAACCTTGCTCATTTTCGTCAATAGCGCTGTTTGATCCTTTTCGTCAAAGGCATAATACAGAAATTTTTGATTTTCATTACTCAGTAGTTTATTCATAAGGAAACCCCATCACTTTATCTTCTAATTTTCTTAACTGAACCATTACCTCTTGTTCGGAACGACACTGATCCATTATTTCTAAAAAATTTTCCGTTGCTAAGATTTCAGTAAAATAATATAGACAGGTTCCGATCGAAACACCCTCCGGCAAAGAGAAAGCGATTACATATTTTACCGGATCATTTTTCTGATGATTAAAGTTTATCGGCTCTTTTAAACGGACAAAGCTCGCGCCGATCTTTTTCGCCCCGTGAGAAAATTCCGCATGGGGAATAGCAACGCCCGGAGAAATAACGATATAAGAATCATTTTCGACGACCATCTGGATCATCCCTTGAATGTACTCTTCCGTAATCAACTCGTCTGCCAGTAATAATCGGCCGGCTTCTTTAATCGCTGCCTGCCAATCTTCACATCGCCGATCCAGTTCGATACGCTCCACACTCAAGATCGACGTCAAGCGACTAACCTCTTGCGGCTCTGCTGTTAAGCGTTCATTCAAGCGATTGAAAGATTCGATATCACTTAAAAAGTTTTGATATTCTCCCGCATCAATGTATTTTTGAATGATTGGCAAGAAATTTTCGATCATCGCTTCTTCTTTAGTGATCAAGTAATCTTGATCGATGAAATGACGCGGCTTGATCTTATACAATGCTTTTTGGATTCGAACGATATCCTGCTCGGTCAAAATCGGATTCACCAGCACAACCGGTGATTGATCAAACTTCAAAGGAACCGTGCTGACAATCAAATCCTGATCGTCCGGCTGAACCTTTTGCAACGCATGAGAGGAATCGACAGAAATCACCGAAATCTGCGGAAACGCCGATAATAATTTCACTTTGATCAATTGGGCTGTCCCACTGCCGGAATTACAAACGATCCGCAGTCGTATCTGGCCCTTGGAATGCGTGTTGCTGCTGTTTTCTAAGATTGCCATCGCATACATGACAATAAACGATAACTCATTCTGCTGAATATCGACCTCTAAGTAACTTTCAATCTCACGCAAATTTCGTTTTACGATCTCAAACATCTCTGGATAAGACTGATAGATTTCATCAAACAACACATTTACCACGCTGTCATTTAAGGAAAGTCGGTAGATCAACAGCTTTAAATGGTTTTCCAGCAGATCGAATAAATCGCTGTTCAAGTAATACTTGATATCCATCTCCTTCGCCAGATTGAAGATAAACTCATTGATCAAAATCTGAATCTCAATCGAATCGATTTTACGGCCATTATTTTTAATGTAGCTTTTTCTGCGTAAAATCGAGATCAGATACCCTAGTTCCCCCTTAGCCGCTTCGATGGCATACGTTTCCTCGATTTTTTTGATGATCGCTTTGGCAAAACTGGATTTTGAACTCTCCAGCATTCCCTCTAACGTTTCAGAAGTCTCAATATAATGACTAAATTTGATCCGCTCGATCATAATAATCAAATAGCAGATCATCTCCTGATAAGAAAAATCGGATAATTGCAGTTGTTCTTCCTTTTCAGCCTCCATCAACAGCTGACTGACCGTTTGGTACCGATTATCTGAATCAATGATATCCAGCAATAGGTTTTGAAAAATATTGTTTTCCCAGCCTAAGGCGTAATCATAGCCGTAATCAAACAATCCATTGAAGATAATCAGCTTCGTCATTGCCTTGCGAATCTTTATTTCATCACCGGCGACCTTATAGCCTTTGCCAATATGAGAAAGTAAAATCAGATCATTCTTAGCAAACCACTTTTTTAATGCCTCGATATCACTTACTAGCGTATTGCGGCTCACTAAGAGGTATTCAGAGAGATAGTAAGTCGTCACATAATCGTGACTAGTAATCAGAAGTAAAGCTAGGATGGTGCGGCGTTCGTCGAGGGTTAAATGATAGTGTTGAAACGATGCATAGGTTTTGAACAGCTCCTTTAGATCGACCTCCTTCGGTATTTGCAGGTACCCATCTTCTAAATAGATACCTTTATTTCCACCACTGCTTTCCAATTGAAAGTTAATTTCTTTGACGTCATTGCGAATCGTTTGTTCGGAGACCTTAAATAATTTTGCATAATTGGCCAATGAATCTTCTTTTTCATGCAAAATATCCAATAAAATTTTATTGATTCTTCTGTTCATCACTATCACCTCTACACATTTAATTGTATCTTCCCCCTATTATTTCACAAGACCAATCCTTTTTGTTCACTTCTCAAAAGAATTGTGATAGATAGCCGATCAGCTTCTGTGCTACGCTTGGCATACTAAAAAAGATTTATTTTTAATAACATATATTAAATAAAAGAATTAATTAAGGGGGCATTGCATTGAAAGCATTAAGAAAAGTAGCTGACGGGTTGGGTAATATGAAATTATGTGATTTAGACAAGCCATTGCCAAACGATGACGAGGTCTTAATTAAAGTAATGTTCAGCGGTATTTGCGGTTCGGATATTCATGCCTTCAAAGGAGAATATAACAAACAAATACCACTTACATTGGGTCATGAGTTCATTGGTATAGTTCATGAAAAAGGGGATAAAGTAACAGATCTAACCATTGGAGACCGGGTCGTTAGTGAGACCACCTATGAAGTTTGTGAAAAATGCGTCCACTGTTTGGCTCAAGAATACAATCTGTGCAGCCAGCGAAAAGGACTCGGTACACAGATAGACGGCAGCTTCGCCACATTTGTTTTAGCAAAAGCTGAACGCTGTCATAAACTGCCAGATACCATTTCAAATGAGGTCGCTGCTTTGATCGAACCGCTTGCTTGCTGTATTCACGCCGCCATGGAAAAAACACGCATCCATCCTAATGAGAAAATCGCCGTATTTGGCCCAGGTCCGATTGGTGTCTTAATGGCATTAGTCGTGAAGTCCTTGGGAGCAGACGTGACGCTTATTGGTATCTCAAAAGATGCCTATCGTTTAGCCAAAGCCAAGGATCTGGGTATCGCTCAAGTCATCGACAGCCAAACAATCGAATGGACCGCTTTGCTTGAAGAAAGAACAAATCAGCTAGGCTTCGATCAAGTTTTTGAATGCTCCGGCAGCCCCCAAGCACTTCAGCAAGCATTAGAAATCGTTAAAAAGAAAGGAACCGTCATACAAGAAGGCTTATTCGCAAAAAATCCTGTTCCCGTCGATATGAGTCTGCTGCTAAACAAAGAGATCCAGCTCATCGGCTCCCGCACCCAAAAGACCAGCTCTTGGCATAAAACGATTGAATGGCTGCAAATCTCTACTATCGATTTGTCACCAGTAATCACGAAGATCCTGCCATTGGATCAGTGGGAAGAAGCCTTCCGATTAGCGATGAATGGGGAAGAATTGAAGGTGCTGTTAATA
>Ga0153985_1000153_pt1 | contig 21463 bp, 16 predicted proteins | sample TSGA069MetaG_FD_104715 | JGI IMG/M metagenome (GOLD analysis project Ga0153985, IMG submission 104715) | Attine ant fungus gardens microbial communities from Georgia, USA - TSGA069 MetaG | ecosystem: Host-associated > Fungi > Mycelium > Unclassified | place: USA: Georgia, Alexander Wildlife...
GATGGGTGAAGGGGTAAAACCACAGGCAGCTTGTGACAAAGCGGTCTACGAATTTCACGATAAATTGACAGCACGTTATGGAAAAGCAGGTGCGTTCTCACTAATTGCGATGAATACCAAAGGCGAGTGGGGAGTTGCTACGAACGTGGAATTTACCTTCAGCGTTGGCAACGATCAGGAAGATGCGCAAATATTTATCGCTAATATGGGAGCGAACCATACTACCGATATTCAACCAATCACGCAAGAATGGTTGAAGGCTTACGAAAAACGGATTAAGGCACCAATTGAATAAAGATTAGGAGAGTGGAGAGTTATGAAAAAAAGGTCTATCTATTTTGTAGTCAAGGAATGTCAACGAGTATGCTAGCTCAGAAAATGCAAAATGTTGCCGACGAGCATAATTTACCAATGGAGGTAGCTGCGTATTCCCATGGTCTATTAAACCAAATTATTAATGAGAAAAAGCCAGATGTTATTATGCTTGGCCCACAAGTTAAATATTTATATGACGATACAGTTAAAAATTTTGGTTCTTATGGAGCACCAATTCTAATGATTAACCCTGAAGACTATGGAGTAATGAATGGGAAAAAAATGTTAAAACAGGCAATCGTTGCTTTAAAAAAGAAAAAAACTCAATAGAGAGTAAATAAAAGGGGGATACAAAATGTTTGATGCATTAGAGAAAACTATGATGCCTTTAGCTGAAAAATTAGGGAAGAATAAAGTATTAGTAGCAATCAGAGATGGCTTCTTAATAACAACGCCGTTAATAATCGTCGGATCTCTATTTTTACTATTTAGTAACTTTCCTATCCCTGGATGGGAAAATTTTTGGACAGGGATCTTAGGGAATCAGTGGAGTTCGTGGTTTAGCAATGTTTCTGGAGCTGTTTTCGATGTAGTTGGATTTTTATCGTGTTTAGGTACTGCCTATGCATACGGAAGAGAATTGGAAGTTGATCCCATTCAATCTGCTGCGGTAGCTGTTGTAGGCTTTCTTATCTTGACTCCAATGAGAATGAATGTGGCTGGTGTCGCTGATCCTTTAGGAGCTATTGATCTGCAATATTTAGGAACAAACGGGATATTTTTAGCTTTAGTTGTTGCTATCGTTTCTGTTTTAATATATGCTTTTGTATCCAAAAGAGGTTGGACGATCAAGATGCCTGATGGTGTACCACCAGCAGTGTCAAAATCTTTTGAAGCACTAATTCCTAGTGGCGTGGTAATGTTATTATTCTTTTTTATAAGAATTGGGTTTGAATTTACATCATATGAAACAGTTCATAATTTCATTTTTGAAATTTTACAAACTCCATTAAAGGGTGCGGGGAATACTTTGTTTGCCCAAATTATTTACTCGTTAGCTTGTACTGTTTTCTGGTTCTTCGGAATCAATGGTCCTGCTGTGGCAAATTCCGTTTTTGCTCCGATTAGTAAAGTGTTAACAATGGAAAATTTGAATGCTTTTCAAGCAGGTAAAGAATTGCCTAATATTTTTACCGATCCATTTTCTAACTTTTTCACTAATTATGGAGGGGGAGGTAGTACCTTATCCTTGGTCATCGTGATGGTTATTTTCTGCAAATCTGAACGGATCAAAAAGTTAGGTAAATTATCTCTTGTACCTGGTATATTTGGAATTAATGAACCAATAATTTTTGGATTACCTATTGTATTGAACCCCATCATTATTATTCCGTTCATTTTAACGCCAACGATCAACTTATTACTCTCTACTGCGGTGACGAAACTGGGTATCATTCCGTATACAAATGGTGTTGCTTTACCGTGGACGACCCCAATTGGATTTTCAGGATATTTATCTACGGGGAGCTTTTTAGCAGTTATTTGGCAATTTCTATTGTTGGGTTTAGGTTGTTTCATTTATTATCCATTTATTAAAACTTTAGACAAACAATACTTAAAGGAAGAAGCTGAGGCTAGTATTCGAAAGGATGAAGAAGAAGACCTCTCTTTTGATGATTTAAATTTTGATGATTTATAGAAAGGAAATACAATGAAAATTTTAATGATATTCGATCAAATCCAAGCAGGTTTTGGTGGGAAAGAAAACGGCGATTTAGAATTAGGTGGAAAAATGATGCCGATTGGATCAGCTAATATGTTCGATAAATATTTGGCAGATGTAAATGGACAAATCATTGGTACTTTATATTGCGGAGATGATTTTTATCTAAACAATAAAGATATGGTCACTAAAAAATTGGTCGCAATGACAAAAAAACTTTCCCCGGATGTTGTAATCTGTGGCCCAGCCTTCAATTACGAAAAATATGGATTGCTGTGTTCAGAAGTTGGTCAGGCTATAGAAAGGAAGATACAAATCCCGGTTGTTGCTGCTATGTCAGTCGAATGTACAGAGGGAATTGCTGCCAATAAAAATAATTTAACGATTGTAAAAATGCCCAAAAAAGGTGGAATTGGCTTAACAGATTCACTGAAAAAAATCTTAGAATTAGCGTCATTAAAAGTATCGGATCAACCTATTGGCCAGTTTGTTAAAGCTAATTGTTATTAATTTCTGAAAAGTGAGGGATAAATAATGTTTATAGATATGCCTTTATTTGATAAATTGAGTGAGATTGACAGTGTTTCTGGTGATGAAAAGGATATTTCTCTTTTGTTAAAGTCGGAATACGAAGCGTTAACGGATACTATTATTTATGATAACTTAGGATCTATCTTTGCTGTTAAAAAAAGCAAAAAGAAAAATGCACCCCATGTGATGATTGTTGGTCACATGGACGAAGTTGGATTCATTCTAAAAAAGATTAACGAAAATGGAACAATTAGAGCCTTAGCACTTGGAGAAGTAAAATCTACCAGTCTTTTAGGAACATCGGTCAGGTTAAAAACTAGAAATAATAAAACTATTAATGGTATGTTGCTCGCCTACGACAAAACCGAAAATGTTTTGGATGAATCGAAAGAAGTCTTAGTTGATTTTGGATTTGAAAACAAAGAAGAAGCAATTAGGAATGATTTGAATTTTGGAGATCGCATTGCTTTTGCAAACCAAAGTGGACAGTTTCTAAATAACAGAAGGTTATTTTCTAAAAACTGGGATGGGCGATATGCTCCGCTTATGGGTATTGAAGTATTGAAAGCTATAAAAGATCATGAATTTGATTTTGACTTATACATTGGATGTACTGTGCAGGAACAAGTGGGTTTTAGAGGAATTCAAACAGCAACGAACCTAGTTAAACCTGATTTAGGTATCGTCTTAGATACGAATAAAGCATTTGACTATCAGACAGATATCAAAGAAAAAAATGGCGAGTTAGGAAAAGGAGTTTTAATAAATTTCTATGATACAACTGTATTACCTAATCGATTATTACTAACAACTTTAAAAAATATTTGTGAAGAGAACAATCTTCTACACCAGTATTATTATTCTATGGAAGGTTCTGATGCAGCTTGGATAAATAAGTTGAGAGTAGGAACACCTACTCTTTTCATAAATGTTCCAATCAGAAATATGAATACTCCATCTTCTATCATGGATATAAAGGATTATGGAGCAGCTAAGAGTGCTTTACTATTATTTTTAGAATCTCTTACTGCAAAAAAAATTCAAGAGTTTAAAGAAGAAAATCGTTGAGTGGAGGTAATATGATGTCAAGCTTCAATGAAATTGATCTAGACTTATTAAAACGATTGTCTGAAGCAGATGGTATCGGTGGAAGAGAAAGGGAAGTAAGTCGAATCGTTACTTCTTATGGTAGAAAATATAGCGATGAGATTCAATATGATAATTTGGGTTCAGTCATCTTAAAGTCTGCTGGAAAATCCAGAGTTAATACTCCTAAAATAATGCTATCAAGTCATATGGATGAAGTAGGTTTTATGGTGAGAAGTATTACAGAAGATGGCTACGTTAATCTGTTGCCAGTAGGTGGTTGGTGGGGACATGTGATGCCAGCTCAAGAAATGACTATCACCACGGCGAATTCAGAGAAAATTATTGGTGTAATTGGTTCAAGAGCACCTCATGGTTTGCCAGCAGAAATAAAAGAGAAAGTTATTCAACCGATGGATATGTATTTAGATCTGGGAGTTAATTCAAGAAAATCTGTTGAAGGATTAGGCGTGTCAATTGGCGATATGATTACGCCAAACGTACTATTTAGAGAGATGAACGATTCTAACTATCTTATGGGAAAAGCGTGGGATGATCGATGTTGTGTGGGTGTGGGTCTGGAAGTCTTAAAAAACTTGAGCGAGAGTGATTATGAAGCCGATGTTTACTTTGCTGCCACGACTCAAGAAGAAGTAGGAATTAGAGGGGCGAGAACAGCTGTTCATACGATTAAACCAGATGTGGCGATTGCTTTAGATGTAACTACTGCAACAGATACCCCTTTTGATAAGAAAGGGATGAAGTTAGGGGATGGAGTAGTTTTATCAGTACTAGACTCACTTACTATTGGTAATAGCGGATTAGTTCAAATGATGGAAGAAATTGTACAAGATCTATCATTAGATGTGCGCTATGATTTTATGACTGTTGGTGGAACAGATGCTTGTAATATTCACAAGATGATGGATGGAGTTGTTAGTATGACACTTTCTCTCCCAACAAGATACATGCACTCACCAAGATTGATTATTCATAGAGAAGATTATATACAAACAATTAAATTGGTTACGGAATTTTGCAGAAGATTGAATTTAGAAAAATTAAACCAATTAAAAGCTTCTATCGGAATAACAAATTTTAGGGAGAACCATTATTTAGATTAATTATGAGAATCTTTGAAAGGATAATTAAAACTGATAGATCATGATGATTTATCAGTTTTTTTATGCATAAAAAAATTTTGTTTTATCTGAAAAGAACCAACCGGATCACACCTGATATAATAGTAATAAAAAGAGGTGTTCCTAATGAAATTTCACGTATTCGGTGATGAGCAAGCACCGATCATCCTGCTGCTCCATGGCATTCAAACACCTTGGCAGATTTGGCAAACGCAGATTGAGTACTTTCAAAAGGATTATTTGGTCATTGCCCCAGCATTGAATGGACATGAGGAAGATGCGGAAAGTGAATTTGAGAGTTTGGAAAAAGAGGTCGAAGAAATTGAAGATTACTGCCTTATTAACGGACATAAAGCTATTTTTGCGGTGTGCGGACTTTCGATGGGCGGAGTGCTGGCGTATAAATTATGGCTCAATGCAAGAATGTCCATCCAGCATCTTGTGATGGATGGGGCGCCTTTAGTGGCCTATAATAAGCTGGTACAGACAGCCATGACGAGACAATACCTGTCAATTACCCATAAAGCGCAACAGCGCGAGAGAAAGACAATGGAGAATTTTTCTAAGTTTTTTCTACCTATAGAATACCTCGACAGTTATTTAAAAATTGCGGATAATATGAGCGACCAAACAATTAGAAATCTTGTACGGTCATTAGGAGAAAACGAGCTGGCTAGCCCCCAAGATAGGAGCGGGGAAGAGATCCTGTATTTGTATGGAACAGAAACTAATGAACTGTTTTCAAAAAAATCAGCGAAACAACTAAGCCAGATCTATCCTGAGGCTACGATCGTCAGGCTTGATGGGTATGGACATACTCAAAAGGCCATATATGAACCGGAAGAGTGGTTTCAATTAATAGAAAAACAGATAAGGAAAAAATAAATTTGGAAAGCCGTGAACAGATGAGTCCATTTACTATTTATAATGAAGGAAAACATGTATACCCAGTAATTATCAGTCTTCCTCACAGCGGGACATGGATTCCAGCGGAGATGCGTAAAAGCTTGCGAAAAGAGGCAGTTTTGGCGAATACGGACTGGTTTCTGCCAGAATTATATCGTTTTTTCGCGGCGAAGGGCTGCACAATGATCGAGAATCACGTCAATCGCTATGTTATTGATCCGAACCGTGAAAGCCAGATGACTGGTGATGATTATCAGGATACGGTTGTTTACCAACAAAACACCTTTGGCAACTCTCTGTATAGTGAACCGTTGGCTTCGAAAAGAATCAAAGAACGTTTAGACAGCTACTATTGGCCGTATCACCAGACTCTGCAAGAATTGATCAAAGAGAAAAGAAAGCTTTTCTCAAAGGTCTATCTATTTGATTTGCATAGCTTTGCGGAGTACCCGAATGATGATCAGACTGCTCCGGCAGATTTCGTGATTGGAAACCAAGAGGATCAAACAGCTGGTTTGGATTTACGATTAGGCTTAACGCGCGCTTTAGAAGCCGCGGGCTACAGTGTTTCGAATAATCATCCGTTTTGCGGCGGGTTTATTACGCAGCATTATGGGCAGCAAGCTGGGGTCGAAGCGTTGCAATTAGAAATTCGCTACAATCAATACATTGATCAGCGCTCGTTTGGTGAAGAGGAATTAACGGATTATGACCCAGAATTATTCCTTTCCGCGCAGACTAAGCTGAAGAATATTTTTGAAACCTGCTTAAATGAACAACTAAATCATTGAAATACAGAAAAAAGAGGTTGTGACAGAAGTGGTCAGCTTCAAGAAATAAGAAGGAATTTCCGAAAATTGCTTCTTAAATTTTTGTGAAATTTCGGCTTATTTCCGAAGAAGCTACTTCTGACACAACGTTTGTTCGGAAAAAGGACCTGTGACAAGACTTTTGTCACAGGTCCTTTTAGTAATCATTTGGATAATGAACGACAATAAACTTCACGAGATTGTTAGTCTGATTGTCCCAGTTATGGTAGATCGTTGAAAAATAATGGGCTGAATCGCCAGGATACAGCTGATACGTCTTTTCATCAATCACCAATGTCAGAATGCCTTCTAACACATACACGAATTCTTCACCTTGATGAGGATAGCTGGCTGGCAGCTCCCGTTTTTCATGAGGCATGATCTCGATCATCTTCGGGGCGATTTTTTTATCCTGAGGGGATTGGCTTAACTGTTTGTAAATCATGTTGTTTAGTTTATGGATAACCGGCTGATCGTAGCCCCGTACAATCGGTTCGATCTCGGGTTCTTCTTCAAAAAAGTAATTGATCTTGACGTTAAATAAATCTGCGATATTTGAAAGATGTTCGACTGCGATAGTCGTGATGCCTCGTTCAAACTGCGACAAAAAGCCTGTCGATAGGCCCGTAGCTTCCGAAAGCTGTTTGAGAGTCATTCCTCGTTCATTACGCAGGTTCTTCACTTTTTCACCAATGTTCATTTGCTTACCTCTATTTCATATTAAAATATTTCTTTTTTCTTGGGTGAAAAAAGAGTAGGATTCTCATCACATCTATTATTTTACCAAACTAACGGATTATTTGATTCAGTAAAATAAAAAAAGTTAAAATCATGTGAAAGAATGGATATTCTTACGATAAATGTCTGTTTTAAGTATACCTGAAAAACGTGCAAACGCCTAACCGTCATTTAAATGAAAAAACTTCAGAAAAAATAAATTAAAAAATTCACGAATATGAATAAAGCGGTTGCAAGTAAGGCGCAGGAGTCTTATAATTGAAGACGGGAGGGAAGCACGTGAAAAAGCCTACGATTTTTAATATTCAGAAGTTTTCGACTCATGATGGGCCGGGGATTCGTACGACGATTTTTTTCAAAGGGTGTCCCATTAGATGTGAATGGTGTCACAATCCTGAAAGCCAAGTGTTTGCACCAGAGATCATGTTAAATAAATATGGTAAAGAAGAAATGATTGGTAAAGATTATTCGATTCGCGAGCTGGTAAAGAAGATTCAAGCGGATCAAATCTTTTATGACCAGTCCGGCGGAGGTGTCACATTTTCCGGTGGTGAAGTGATGGCGCAAAACATGGACTATGTGGTGGAGCTGGCAAAAGAATGTCAACGCTTAGGGATTACAGTTGCCATTGATACTTGCGGAGTAGCGCCAACTGAAAACTATCGGCGAATCTTGCCATACGCAGATTTATTTTTGTATGATTTAAAGTTCATTGATTCACATGATCATCAACTTTATACAGGCGCAGGCAATCAATTGGTACTAGAAAATTTACGTTTCTTATCGGAGCATCAGGCAGAGATCAATTTACGTTTGATCTTATTGGATGAAATCAATGCGGAAGAACTAGATGCTGAAGCGATTATTGATTGGTTAACAGAAGAAAAAATTCATGTGAGTGAAATTTCGCTGTTGCCATATCATGACTTTGGTCGTGACAAGTACGAACGTTTGAACCGTATTTGTACTCAAAATTTTAAAAAACCATCAGATGAAAAAGTAGCAGCCCTGCAAAAAGTCTACCAAGATGCAGGATACCAAGCGACGATCGGCGGATAAGTTCCATTAAAAGAATAATTGCCTAAATATACTATAGGAGGAATAAAAATGGCAGAATTAACACTAGAACCAACCAGAAGAGGGAGCACTGAGCGAATCAAACGTTTGCGGGAGATCAGCGACAAGGAATGTACACCAAGTATTTCGATGGAACGCGCAGTCCTATTGACCGAAGCTTACAAAAAATGGGAAGGTAAAGTTTCTGCACCTGTGTTACGAGGAGAAGCCTTCAAGTACATCATGGAAAACCGGACGAACTATATTGAAAAAGGGTCGCTGGTTCTTGGTGAAAAAGGCGATAAACCTTGGGCGGCTCCGACGTTCCCAGAATTGTGCTGCCATACGTTAGAGGATTTTGACAACATGCATAATCGCGAAAAAGTTTTCTTCCGAGTAAGTGAAGAAGATCGACGCGTTCAAGAAGAAGTGATCATTCCTTATTGGCATGATCGTGCGATGATGACGCGGATGAATCGCTTACTACCAGAAGAATGGCATCTATTATTTGATGCGGGACTTTATACAGAATTCTTGATGCAGCGTGGACCGGGTCATACGGTAGCAGATGGAAAAATGTATCAAAAAGGATTTGCTGATTTTAAAGCAGATATTCAACAAGAGATCGACAACTTAGATTACAACAATGATATGGAAGCGCTAAATAAACGTGAAGAACTAGAAGGAATGAAGCTGGTCTGCGAAGGCATGATCATTTACGGAAAACGCTATGCAAAAGAATGTCGTGAGTTAGCGGAAAAGGAAACGGATCCTCAATGGAAGCAAGAGCTGTTAGAATTAGCTGAAGTTTGTGATGTCGTACCGGAACATGCGCCGCAAACCTTCCGTCAAGCGATCCAAATGTATTGGTTCACTCATATTGGTGTGACGGTGGAAATGAACAACTGGGATGCGTATTCTCCAGGTAAATTAGATCAGCATTTAGAACCATTCTATGAAAAGGATATCGAAGAAGGGCGCTTGACTCGGGAAGAAGCGCGTGAATTGTTGGAAAATCTGTGGATTCAATTCAATAATCAGCCTGCACCGCCAAAAGTTGGGATCACGTTGAAAGAAAGCGGTACGTATACCGACTTCTGTAACTTGAATACTGGTGCATTGCGTCCAGACGGCACAAGTGGTGTCAGCGACGTCAGCTATCTGATCTTAGAAGTCATGGATGAAATGAAGTTATTGCAGCCAAGCTCAAATGTGCAGATTTCTCGCAAATCTCCAGAAAAATTCTTGCGCGAAGCCTTAAAAGTTTCTCGTAAAGGCTGGGGACAGCCAGCGATGTATAACTCAGAAGCGATCTTGGCGGAGTTAAGTTATCTTGGCAAGTCTGTTGATGATGCTCGTGAAAGCGGGATTTGTTCAGGCTGTGTAGAAGTCGGAGTTGCAGGAAAAGAAGCCTATGTGCTGACTGGATATCTGAATATTCCGAAGGTCTTCGAATTAGCGATGAACCGCGGGTATGATCATTACACGGATAAACAAGTTGGGATCGATGTAGGCGACTTCACTAAGATGGAAACTTATGAAGAAATCTTTGAAGCCTTCCATAAAGAATTGCAATACGTGGTGGACGTGAAGGTCGCAGGGAATAACATGATCGAACGGATGTATATGGAATTTATGCCAGTTCCATTACTCTCAGTGATGTCAGATGATTGTATATCTGTTGGTAAAGACTACAATGCTGGCGGGGCGCGTTACAACACAAGCTACATTCAGTGTGTGGGTATCGCAACGATTACTGATTCGTTAGCAGCGATGAAGCACAATGTTTTTGAAGAAAAAACAATGACGATGCAGGAATTGTTAGCTGCATGTGAAGCCGATTTTGAAAATTATGAAGAAATCTATGACAGAGTGTATAACGAAACGCCTAAATATGGGAATGATGATGAATACGCGGATACTTTATTACGTGATGTGGCGGAATCTCTGCAAGAGGTCATCGCAGGACGTCCAACGCCGAAAGGTTCGAAAACAGTTGTTGAATTCTTACCGACAACTTGTCACGTATACTTCGGCCAAGTTATGGAGGCTTCACCAAATGGCCGCCATAAAGGCATTCCATTGCCAGACGGCATCTCACCAGAAAAAGGCGCCGATCGCAATGGTCCGACAGCTGTAATCAAATCTGCCTCAAAAATTGACCAAACAAAAACAGGCGGCGCTTTGTTGAATCAGAAGTTCACACCTAGTGTGGTAGCCGGAGAAACTGGAATTACCAACATGGCTTCGTTAGTCCGCAGCTACTTTGCCTTGGATGGACACCATATCCAATTCAATGTAATCGATCGCCAAACATTATTGAAGGCACAGCAGCATCCGAAGGAATACGAAAACTTGATCGTACGAGTAGCGGGCTACAGTGATTACTTCAACAATTTAGAAAAGGCTCTGCAAGATGAGATTATCTCAAGAACAGAGCAGGCATTTGGATAAATAGTTATTTAGAGATTGTGACAGAAGTGGTCAGCCTCAAGAAATTTCGGCTTATTTCCGCATACAAGTTCTGCTTTGTGTAACTTAGTAGTAACTGTATGCGTAGCCTGCGAAGTAGAAGTTACTTCTGGAGTACCGTTTGTTCGGAAAAGGGAGGTGTGACAAGACTTTTGTCACACCTCTTTTTTACGCCTGGAAAATAGCTGGCACTGATTCCTAAGAGATTTAAAGAAAGCTATCTGATATAATTAGTTGAATATTGTCGGAGGGGTGCTGATTCATGTATGGATGTTAAACCTAGATATGAAAAACAGAGTTTGAGCGATAAGGTTGTATTGGATGTGAAACGTCGAATTTTGGCAGGTACGCTAAAGAGTGGAGATCGTCTAATTGAGACAGATATCTCAAATGATTTTACGATCAGTCGAGCTCCTGTCAGAGAAGCAATGCGTATCCTGAATCAACAAGGCTTGATTATTTTTTCTCCTCGGAAGGGCAATCATATAATTGAGATGGGCCCAGATGAATTGCTGGAGGTTTTTGAAATTCGAACGTCGTTGGAGAGACAAAGTTTGCATAAAATTTTGCGGAAACAGCTGCTCAAGGAAGAGGATTTTCAGCAATTGACCCAAATTGCGCTTGATATGAAGGATGATGAGCGGCACTGTCAAAGTGAAGAGGAAAAAGTCTTTTTATTTAATTCACTGGACCTTGCTTTTCATAAATATCTTTGGGAATTATCTGGGAATGTGAGAAGAACGCGAATTTTAGAAGGCCTATATTATCAATTACTGATTGTGATGAATGAGGATCTTTCTTCACATGAAACGCTAGAAAAGAAATCGGAAGAACACCTAGCATTTGTGGATGTTTTGCGCGGAAATGACCTTTCGACGGTTGTTCGCGAGTTTCACGACCATATCTACGCGTACGTTAAGGCTACCTTGCCGACAGAAGAAAAGAATTTTTACTTGGATTGCTAAAAGAGTTATCTTTACTTAATGAGTATGGCTGGAAATAAAAAATGAATCGTTCATTTTTTTTGGACGGTTCATTCTATTTTTTCAAAGCAATTTGCTGTGCGTGGACGTTTTTCAGGAAGGCCTGGTCATGCTCAACGATCAGCATTGTTGGTTTGATCTGTAATAAAAGATCTTCCAATTGCTTTTGATTGAAGACATCAAGATAGTTCAAGGGTTCATCCCAAATGTAGAGCTCTGCTTCTTGCGCGAGCGATTTAGCCAGCTCGACTTTCTTACGCTGGCCCATACTCATTTCTTCAATGCGATTTGAAAAAACATTACGTTCCATTCCGAGTTTCCGCAGATTATTCAAAAAGATAGAATAATCCAATTGGTTTTTCTCTGCGAAGTCTTGCAGATTCCCTTGATTGCTTTCATAGTTTTGTCTAACATAACTGACTTTCACGTTTGGCTGCAGGAGTTCACCGCTGGCCTCGCCCAGAAAAGTTCCTAATAAATAATGCAATATGCTAGATTTTCCGATCCCATTTGGCCCAGTCAATGCTGTGATTTCTCCTCGTTTCAATTCAAAGGATAAAGGAGCGAAGAGGGGCTCTTGGTCCGCGTAGTGCAGAGTCAAATCTTCCACCTTCAAAAGCTGAGCATGACGGCTAGACTGATAGTTCATTGTGAGGCGATCGACATCTTCCAAATCTTTTAAAAGTCCTTCTTTAACATCGATTTGATCGTACATGCGCTGTTCAATCATTTTAGAACGCTTCATTGTACGCGCGGCACGAGCGCCAATGAAGCCAGTATCGAAAATTCCGCCGCTGCCTTTTTCTGAGGGTTTGCCGTACTTTTCTTTTTCACGAGAGCGGGACCACTCAGCCTTTTCAGCGGCAGTTTTCTTCAGTCGGCTAACTTCCTTCTTTATTTTTCTGTTTTGTGCTAATTCAAATTCATCCCGCAGTTCTTTTTGTTCTTCATAGGTCGCGAAATTACCTTGATAGAGTACCAGCTGGCTTTTTTCGATCGCTAAAGTATGATCGGTAACTTGATTTAAAAATTGGCGGTCGTGACTAACAACGATAAAGCCATCCTTGTGCTGCAAATAGTCCGCGACATTTTGGCGGCCCTGCAGATCCAAGTGATTTGTCGGTTCATCGATCAGCGGGAAAAAATTTTCTTGCGTGAAGAGCAATGCTAACAGCACTTTTGTTTGTTCTCCGCCAGAAAGTGTCTGGTACGGCTGCCACAGAACTTGCGGGTCTAATTGAATCAAGTTCATTTCTCGTTCTAATTCCCATAACTCAAAATCGGCGACTTCCAGTAGTGCATAATAAGTCAGTTGGTCTGTTTCTTCCACAGTTGCTGGGAAATAAACCGGCTGTAAAGGAAATTGAATCTCCCCTTGGTACGCATGTTTTCCTAACAGCAGCTGCAGCAATGTAGTTTTACCACGGCCATTGCGGCCGACTAACCCTAATTTCCAATTACTGTCGATCGTTAAATTGGCATCTTCAAATAGTAAATCGACCTGTTTATCAAAGCCAAAGGTCAAATGTGTAATTTTAATTGTAGACATAAAAATTCCCCCTCTTGTCTCCTCGTGGAAACAAAAAAATCCTGACTAATTTTCAGGAAAGGGTAGGGGGGGTTGGACTCTTAGTTGTTGAATAGTGATAAGCGTGCAGGAAAGCTAGTTCAAGAAAGAAGAAACGTATTTTTCAAAACTCGTGAAAAATAATTCTATTCTGCTAAACTGCGGATTCACTAAATTCGCGAAATAGTATATTACCTGCTCATGCTTGCAAACTGCGAAAAGCATAATTGGCAACAAAAAGAGACCATCCATTAAAACCCTAAGCCAATCCTGAAAATCTGCCCACTAATCCCGTTAACATATGTCAATCTAAGATTGGTTTGCAGCTTCCAACATTCGCTTAGTTTTTCAATGGCATGATCCCTCGTTTCAGTATAAGATAAATTTATTAAAACAGAATTTTTCGGCTTTGTCAAAAAAATACGGACGCAGCCGCTTCCCCAAACATGCTACGCCCTGGAGTGATCCTCGATAAACGAGGCGAAGAAAATTCATTCTTCTATAATTATAGTAGCATATATTTGAAAAAAAATGTTTTTTGAACCCTTGGAAACAGTCTATGTGGAGACGCTATCAAATAATTTGGTACAATGGGTACAGAAATGGAGGTGGAGGGATGAATTATGCAGGAATTTATCATCGTCCCGAGAGTGAATTTGCGTTTCTTTATACCAAAGATCTGATGCGCATTCGCTTACAAACAGCTCGTAATGAAATAAAGTCCGTTGGTTTGATCAGCGGAGATTTTTATACGTTTGCTGAGGAAAAATGGTATCACCAACAACAAACAATGAATCAAGCCTATACGACTGACAGCCATGATTATTGGGAAATCGAAGTGTCTGCACCTCATAATCGTTTGGCCTATGCTTTTTGTATTACGGATTATTCAGGAAAAAAGATCTTTTATACCGACCAGGGAATTTTTGAGTTTGAAGAGGATCGGTTAGCGCGGGACTATTTGTATTTTCGAATGCCTTATTTTCAAGAAATCGACCGCTTTAAGGTGCCGGATTGGGTGGCAAAAACGGTTTGGTATCAGATTTTTCCGGAGCGCTTCTATAATGGTGATCCCTCGAATGATCCCGAGGATGCTCTAGCATGGGGAAGTGAAAAACCAACACGGGAGAATTTTTTTGGCGGTGATTTGCAAGGGGTCATCGACAAGTTAGATTATTTAGAAGATTTGGGTGTGAATGGGCTATATCTGTGCCCAATCTTCACCTCGCCATCAAACCATAAGTACGATACGGTGGATTATTATGAGATCGATCCGCACTTCGGCGATAAGCGGCTCTTCCGTGAATTAGTCGAAAAAGCGCATGAGCGGGGAATTCGCGTGATGCTGGATGCGGTTTTCAACCATCTTGGAGCGAGCTCACATCAATGGCAGGATGTCATCCTGCATGGTGAGGCGTCTTCATATGCTGACTGGTTCCATATTGATTCCTTTCCGCCACGTTATACGGCGATTCCTGATTCGGAATATGCTAAAAATTTGAATTATGATACCTTCAGCTTCAATCCCCATATGCCAAAGCTGAACACCGCAAATCCTGAAGTACAGAAATACTTATTGGAGATTGCGACGTATTGGATTCGTGAGTTTGACATTGATGGTTGGCGGCTGGATGTTGCTAATGAGGTCGATCATCATTTCTGGAAGGAATTTCACGAAGCCGTCTTGCAGCAAAAAGAGGATCTGTATATCTTGGGGGAAATCTGGCATTCTTCACAGCGCTGGCTGCAGGGAGACGAGTTCCATGCGGTGATGAATTATGCGTTCACTGACAGCATTAAAGCCTTTTTCGTGGAGCAGACGATTTTGATTTCGCAAATGATTTTTGGGATGAATCGCCAGCAGTTACTTTACCGCGATCAGACCAATGAGGTGAGTTTCAATTTGCTGGACTCCCACGATACACCACGGATTTTGACGCTATGTCAAGGAAACAAAGACTTGATGAAAACGGTCCTGACCTTTATGTTTATCCAAAAAGGCACCCCGTGCATTTATTACGGCACGGAAGTCGGGATGGAAGGCGAGATGGACCCGGATTGTCGTCGTTGTATGATTTGGGAGGATCAGGATGAAGACCTTAAGACGTTCATCAAACAACTGATCGCTTTACGGAAGCAGTTTTCTGAGGTATTCAGTTACGGAGATATGACTTGGCATTATGATGACGATAAGAAGGCTTTTTCACTGACGCGAACATATAAGGAAAAAACGTTGATCGCGACCTTTAATGAAGGGGACTCCTTCAAGGTCGAAAAAGAAGGGCGTCGTATATTTGGTCAAAATTATCATGAAGATGACGGGTATCAGTTGTTACCTCATGGATTTGTGATTGAAGAACTGTGATCGCGAGTCGCTTTGATTGGAAAAAAGTAAAAAGATGAATATAGTAGATAACACAAGAGCAATGGAGGATTATCTATGGAATTAATCATTTTTTTACTTGCTGGAATCATCGGCCTGCTGCATTTAGTGATCATGGGCTTAGAAATGTTTGCGCCGGCAGAAAAACAGGCGAAGACATTTGCTATGCCGTATGAATTTGTGACACAAAAAAATGCGCAGATTGCGTTGAAGAATATGGGAATCTATAACGGCAGCTTAGGATTAGCACTGCTGACGAGTTTGTTTCTATTTCAAGGGGAGCCCCGCTTAAAAGTTCTGCTGCTGTTAAATCTTTTTGTTGTGATCGTCGGGCTTTATGGCGGGAAGACCGTTACAAAATCAATCTATTTTATTCAAGCACTGCCTGCGGTGATCACGGTTCTACTCATTCTGCTTCAATTAGCATAAAATTGTTCGACTGAGAATCCTTTCTTGGTCGAACATTTTTTGTTTAATGAGTAATTGATCTTCAAGCGATATGGTATAGTAAGAGAATCAGTCAACAGCTACGGAGGAGAAAAATGAATAATAATGATCTATTATTGCGTTTAAGATACGCGTTAGATATCAAGGATACAGATATTATCAAGGCCTTTGAATTAGGCGGTAAGGTGGTCTCTAGAGAAGAAGAGAAAGCGATGCTGACAAAAGTAAGTGATCAAGAGTTTGAAGAGAGCGATGATTTTGAGAAGAATGTGTATCAAAAAATGATCAATAATAAGGTATTGGATACATTTTTAAATGGGTTCATTACGCTGAAACGCGGGGAGCCTAAGAATAAAACAGCGCAACCACCACAGCTAAAAAGTACGGAGATTCGGCATATCAACAATATTTTATTGAAAAAGGTGAAAATCGCTTTAGCATTGACTAGTGACGACATGCTGGATATTTTAGCGGAAGCCGGTGTGTATCCTTCAAAGGGAGAACTTGGCGCGATTTTGCGCAAAGAAGGGCATCGGAATTTTAAACCTTGCGGCGATAAATACGCTCGGAATTTTCTAAAGGGCTTAGCCTTGTGCTATCGTGACTAAAATAATTGAATAAGAGCAATCAAGACCAATCTTTTATGTAAGGATTGGTCTTTTTTTGCCTTTAGGAAGAAAAGCTGCGATCAACTTTTGATCAAGACTCAGGAAAACCCTTAATGCGGTATATATGTGTATTATAAAAATATATAAACATCTTATTGACTTTATATAATCATCGTATTAAACTTGAATCAGGTTAAATAAAATTATTTTAAGAGGAGAAGCGCATGAATCGTTGGGTTTATTTATTTTCAGAAGGATCAAAAGAACAAAAGGATTTATTAGGCGGAAAAGGTGCCAATCTTGCTGAGATGACAAAATTGGGTCTGCCAGTACCGACCGGCTTCACTGTTACCACGGAAGCATGTTTATATTATTTAAATCACGGCAATCAGCTGATTTCAGAAATGAAGGATCAGGTGATGGAAGCCGTTGAAAAATTATCCACTAAGACCGGGAAAAAATTTGGCGACCTAGAGAATCCCTTGCTGGTTTCGGTACGAAGCGGATCGAAATTTTCGATGCCGGGTATGATGGATACTGTTTTGAACCTAGGGCTGAACGACCAAACAGTGGCGGCTTTAGCAGAGAATAGTCAGAATGAACGCTTTGCGTATGATTGCTACCGCCGATTATTGCAAATGTTCGGCAATGTCGTGATGGGGATGGACAACAATGATTTTGAAAATCGCATCACTGCATTGAAAAAAGTGAATCATATATCATATGATAATGAATTAACTGCAGATCACTGGAAACAAATTGTAAGCGAGTACAAAGAAATCTATCGAAAGAAACTGCAACGCGAGTTTCCGCAAGACCCGATCGAGCAATTGTATTTGGCGATCGAAGCAGTTTTCGGCAGCTGGAACAACCAGCGAGCGAAGACTTACCGCCGCCTCCATGACATCAGTGATGATCTAGGGACCGCAGTCAATATTCAGGAAATGGTCTTTGGAAACTTCGGAGATAGTTCTGGGACAGGAGTGGTGTTCTCACGCAATCCATCGTTAGGCGATCCAGGATTATTTGGCGAATATCTGATCAATGCCCAAGGAGAAGATGTGGTAGCTGGTGTACGGACACCAAAACCAATTCAAGTTTTAGCGGACGATCTGCCTGAACAGTTCCAACAATTAAAACGCATTTGTGAGGAGTTAGAAAAGCATTACCAAGATATGCAGGACGTTGAATTTACAATAGAACGTGAGAAATTATTCATCCTGCAAACCCGTAGCGGAAAACGAACATCTAAAGCGGCGTTAACGATCCTATTGGATTTTTATAAGGAAGGGATCATTAATGAGAACGAATTGATCCGCCGAATCGAAGCGAAAGATTTGGAAGCAGCTCTGCATCCAAACTTCGATGAAAAAGAACTGAAGAGACATGAATCCTTCTTATCAGGATTAGCAGCTAGCCCGGGCGCTGCTACAGGAGCGGCATACTTTACTGCCGAAGCAGCGACCGAGGCGAAAGCGCGCGGCGAAAGAGTTGTTTTAGTTCGTGAGGAAACCTCGCCGGAAGATATCGAAGGAATCGCAGTCAGCGAAGCGGTGGTTACCAGCCGCGGCGGTATGACTTCTCACGCGGCAGTTGTTGCTCGCGGGATGGGAATCTGCTCCGTTGTTGGTTGTGAACGTTTGACTGTATTGGAAGAAAATAAAGCAACTGTTGGAGATAAGGTGATTCAAGAAGGAACGATTCTGTCCGTTGACGGAACAAGCGGCAGTGTCTATTTCGGTGAAATCCCAATGGAAGAAGTAACCAACACAGTGGCTCTAGATGAACTTCACGTAATCTGGGACCGTCATGCGGAAATCAAAGTACGTGCCAACGCTGAAACACCGAATGACATCGAGACAGGAATGGCTTTAGGAGCTGTTGGGATCGGCTTGGCTCGGACAGAGCACATGTTCTTTGAAAAGAGCCGTTTACTGCAATTCCGTCAATTGATTTTGGCAGATAGCTTAGATGAGCGTTTAGAAGTGTTGAAGGATTTGAAAGAAGTCCAAAAACAGGATTTCAAATTTATGTATGAGGCAGCGAAAGGCAAGCCGACAACAATTCGTTTACTTGATCCGCCATTGCACGAATTCTTACCTAAAGGAGCAGATGAATGTCGGGAAGTAGCGAAGGAGCTGGGCAAGACATTTAATGAAGTGAAACGCAAAACGGATAATTTGGCAGAAGTGAATCCAATGCTAGGATTCCGCGGTCTGCGTTTAGGCGTAGCTTACCCAGAAATCTATCAAATGCAGGCAGAGGCCATCATTGAAGCGGCTTGCGAAGTGACCAAAGAAAATGCGTTTTCGATTCAGCCGGAGATCATGATCCCGTTTACTATTGATGCAGAAGAGTTTGCGCAAGTACGTGCATCGATTGAAGCTGCGATCCAAAAGAGTCTCAAGGAGCATAAGCAAGTCTTGGATTATCAGATTGGTACAATGATCGAGATCCCGCGGGCCTGCTTTGTGGCGGCGGAGATCGCGAAACACGCGGATTTCTTCAGTTTCGGAACCAATGATTTAACTCAGATGGCGCTAGGGCTGTCTCGTGATGATTCACCACGAATCATCAATCAATATATGGAAGCGGGAATTTTTGTGGATGATCCGTTCCAGGTTTTAGATGAAGCTGGAGTTGGCGCTTTGATGAAACTAGCGATCGAAGGTGGAAGAAGTGTCAATCCGAAGTTGAAAATTGGGATTTGCGGTGAAGCAGCTGCGCATCCAAAATCAATTGCTTTTCTGAATGATTTGGCGATCGATTATATTTCTTGCTCACCGTTTAGAATTCCGCAAGCCAAAATGACCTTGGCTCAGGCAGCAGTAGAAAACTAAGCTGAAGCTGGAATAAAAAAACACGTAAATGAGTTTTTGGTTAAAAAACAGCATGAATTTGGAAAGAGATAGTCTTTTGATAGACTGTCTCTTTTTTGTTATTGACAGGAAAATTCAAAAACTTAAAATTAATAATAGATAACAAATAAATGAGAAATAATAGGCTTAAATGAATGAAATATAATTTGTAAACGGATTCAACCTTCGTTATACTTCTTGTAGGCTTTAAATATGTCATGTCACTCTAAAATAGCCCTCTTTTTTGATTAGCTTGAATAACACATTTTTTTTAGTGAAAGCTTTATTTTTAATGAAAATCAACTTATTTCGATTAAATGATGGTTTTTTCACAATGACTTATGAATAAAAATACGGTATAATGCTGACTTGGGAGGTGAAACAAACTGCGGAATTAGGAATCATAGAATAACATCTTGACATTCTTGAGCGGTCTTTTCCGTTGATTGTTTTGACGTATCGCATATCCTCAAAAGGGACCGTGAATTCGTCTTTTTTAAGAAAGTTATTCTAAGCTGTCAAAATTTGAAAACTATATTTGGACATGATCTTTCTAATGAATCTAACAGGTTCTAAAAACTTGTTATAAAAAAAAGAAAGCAGGGATTAAACAATGACAATTGATTGGCAAAAAGAAGTAGAAGCACGCAAAGACGACTTACTGAAAGACTTAGGCGATCTTATTCGCATCAACAGTATTCGCGACGTGGAACATGGAACAAAGGAAGAACCTCTTGGAACTGGACCAGCTGCCGCATTACGTAAAGTATTGGAATTTGGCGATCGCGATGGTTTCGTTACGAAAAATATCGAAAACGTAGCCGGCCATATCGAATATGGTGACGGAGAAGAAATGTTTGGGCTTTTAGGACACGTTGACGTAGTTCCTGTCGATGATAACTGGGATACAGATCCATTTGAACCAGTCATTAAAGATGGAAAATTATTCGCACGTGGGTCAGCCGATGATAAAGGACCTTCAATCGCTGCTTATTATGCAATGCGTATTATCAAAGATTTAGAATTACCGATTTCTAAAAAAATTCGCTTCATTTTCGGTACAGATGAAGAAAGCGAATGGGTTGGGATCCACCGTTATATGGAAGTGGAAGAAATGCCTAAAGTTGGTTTTTCTCCAGATGCGCAATTCCCAATCATCAATGGTGAAAAAGGAATCTTATCTTATGAAGTGACTTTTGCAAACAAAGACAACGCTGAAAGCGGCGACTTTGATCTTGTAAGTTTCAGATCAGGCTTACGTACCAACATGGTACCAGGCGATGCAACAGCAGTTCTTAAAGTTAATGACGAAGCAAAAGTTGCTGACATGAAGACTGCATTTGATGCATTTGTTGAAAAATCTGAAATCAAAGGCGAATTAACTGAGAACAACGGAGAAATCACGATTACTGTGATCGGTAAAGGTGCACACGCACAAGAACCAAAATTCGGTGTAAACTCAGCGACATTCTTAGCAGCATTCTTAGCTGACTACAACCTTGACGGCAATGGTGCGAACTACATTCAAACAATTTCTGAATATATGCATTTAGATTACAACGGTAAGAAAATCAATGCTTACACAAAACACGATGTAATGGGTGAAACAACTTCATCAGCGAACTTGTTCGATTACACTGCAGAAGGCGACAAAAAAGTTACATTAAATGTTCGTCATCCAGAAGGCATCACAAAAGATATCATCTTAGCCAACATGGAAGAAGTCCTTAAAGATGCAGGCGTTTCAATCGCGATCATTGGTGACGTGAAAACTCCTCATTATGTTCCAGCAAGTGATCCATTAGTGAAAACATTATTGGACGTTTACGAAGAACATAC
>Ga0153985_1000154_pt1 | contig 21388 bp, 15 predicted proteins | sample TSGA069MetaG_FD_104715 | JGI IMG/M metagenome (GOLD analysis project Ga0153985, IMG submission 104715) | Attine ant fungus gardens microbial communities from Georgia, USA - TSGA069 MetaG | ecosystem: Host-associated > Fungi > Mycelium > Unclassified | place: USA: Georgia, Alexander Wildlife...
CAATGGGTCTAGATAATCACTGATTTTGATTTTCTCAGTCAACATCGATCCCCAGATCCTTCGCATAAGCCGTCAAGGCATTTTCAAAACAGCCTAACGGTGCACGCACCGTCCCTGCACCGACTTGACCGACACCTGCTTCTTTATGGGCGATCCCAGTATTGATGATTGGGGTGATGCCTGTTTCAACGACTTTCCGGATGTCGATCCCCAAACAAGTCCCCTGGAAGTCCCATGTTGGGATCGAGAAGGTCGGATTATGACCGAAACAGATTTTTGCCATTTCATTGGAAGTTTCTAGCGCATCTTCAAAACCACCAGCGCCGACAAAGCGTGTTACACCTGGTGCGGCTACCATCGCCATTGCTCCGACACCGACGGTTTCAGTAATGGCACTGTCCCCAATATCAGGATTGCCATCTGCTTCGGTAAACCCAGTAAAGTACAAACCTTTCGGCGTATTGACTGGTGCAGTATGCCATTGGTCTTCTGTTTGGGCGACACGAACCCCAAAATTGACGCCGTTTCTCGTCATGGTGGTCACGATCGTTCCTTTGGCATCGACACGGGCACCGTCAACGATGGCTTTGCCGGTTGCCATCATGATATTCAAGAAGAACTGATCGGTATCTGCTAAGAACTTGATCACTTCATATTTTTGCTTTTCATCGATTTCTGTTTGGATGATCAACGGCGCGATCTCTTTCAAGAAGTTCAATGATGCTGCAATATTTCGTTGATGGAATTCATCCCCCATTGTGATCGACCGGGCAATCAATACATTCAAATTGATGCCTTCTTCAGTTAGTTTTAATGCCTTGGCAATGGTTGGTCCTAAGACGTCTTTGATCCAATCCAAACGATCGATGACTTCTTGTGAATAGGCACCAAATCGTAAGACTTTACCGATCCCTTCGTTCAAAATACAGTAGGCTTTGTTGCCGACAAGGCGGTTTTCAACCACAAAGACAGGCATATTCCCAGAAGTGATTCCCCCCATTGGTCCAACTGCCTGGACATGGTGACATGGCATAAAGCGGACTTCCCCACTTTCGAGTAAGCGGCGGGCTTCGTCTTCATCTTTCGCCCAGCGTTCAAACAAGGCAGCGCCGATACAAGACCCTTGCATCGGTCCCGTCATTTCCGACCATTGGATCGGCGGTCCTGCATGCAGCAAGGTTTTCTGACTTTCGTTTAATTCAGCGATCACTGATTTAGCCGGAACGACATCGATCAAGAATGGTTGGGCATTTTTGATTTTATCCGTCACTGCTTGGTTTTCATCTGTGATTTTTTCGTCAAATTCTTCTAACGCGTCTAAAATACGGATCATTTTCTTGTTGCCGTTGGCACGAGGACGCCAGTTGAATTGTTCTGTTTTCCCGCCATATTGCAGGATCGATTCATTGAAGCTTTGCAAGCCAACATTGATGATCCGTGGTTTGGTGGTCAACAGCTCCATTACTTTCTCGCTGACTGTCGGCACCTCAACCTTGCTACCAGTATAGTCATTGACTGTTTTGTCTGCTTCAGAAAGAGTCGCCCCTTTTAAAGCTAGGGCTAATTGCACTGCTTGAGCATTGCTCGGTGCCACATAGACGCCAGCTGCTTTCAAACGGTTGACTGCTTCTTGGTAGTTTTGCGGATCTTTTTCAGTTCCGCAGACGGTAGCAACAAAGTACAACGCGCGATCAGCTGCTTGGGCTGTTTGCTGTGCAGCTTCGATAGCTGGTAACAAAGCTCCTACCATATCTGTATGCGCGCCGTAACCTAGCACCACATCAAATAAAATGACCCCGGTTTGCTCATCTTGCGCATAGTCTTCGATTTTTTTGATGCGCACTTCAGGATCGATCATTGGATGCGGTTTGCCTTGGGTATAGATATCATCACCAAGGTCGATCACATCATAGCCGTGGGAATGCAAGATATAGCCTTCTTGTTTTACAAGGCCTTCTAGATTCAAGGCTTCGGAGATCAGCATTCCTGCTTCGGCAGCTAATGTACCGCCAGAATAAAGACCTTTGACCACTTTGTCTTCAGCGAGTTTGGGCACATCTGGGGATTTCACGCGTTCAAAATAGTTCGCTTTGACGGGTTCTTCATTGGCAAGATCAACAGCGATACGCGCTGTTTCTTCCAGCGTATGTGCCAAATAGACTTTTCCTTCATGGGCTTCTGGTTTTTCTCCTAAGAAAATCGCTACCACAGGTTTGCTGATACTTTGCAGCAATTGAACGACTTCATCCCGCACTTCTTTTGCAGGTGGTTTCGAGATCACGCAAATCACATCTGTCGGTTCATGATTTTCTAAAGCAACGATGGCATCTTTGACAGTGATCGCCCCAACTTTGTCGCTTAAGTCACGTCCGCCGGTCCCGATGGCATGAACGACACCACCGCCTAATCGGTCAATGATCGTCGTCACTTCTTGAATCCCCGTACCAGAGGCACCAACGACGCCGATGTTTCCTGGTGCCACGACATTCGTGAAGGCAATCGGAATGCTAGAAATAATACCAGTCCCACAGTCAGGCCCCATCATCAATAAGCCTTTTTCATGAGCCAGCTTTTTCAAACGCACTTCATCTTCGATAGCGACATTGTCCGTAAACGAGAAAACATGCAAGTCATTTTTTAGCGCTTTTTCCATCTCGGCTGCGCCATATTCCCCAGGAATACTAAATAATGCAACATTGGCATCTGGCATTGCGCTCAAGGCTTCTTGCCATGAAGCCGCCGCTGGCGTTTCTTTGCCTTGATCTTTTGCTGAAAGATCAGCTAAAAATGAATCGATCGCTGGCATTACTTGATCCATGATCTGTTCGTTTTGGCTATCGACCACGATCATCATATCGTTGGGTGAAGCACCTTCTGCCTCTTTAGAAAGCAATCCAGTGTTATTTAATATGTCTTTGTTTGCATCCGTCCCCATCATGATTTGACTCATTTCGACATCGCCTAGATCATTGATCGTATTCGTCAGCAGCATTAAGTTAATGGAATCTTGGTAGTTATTCTTTAAGATTACTGTGTGCAGCATTTGTTCTCCTCCTTTTCTTATACTCTCATTCTAACGAGCTTTGTTTGCGTTTTCATTGGATAAAGTTCTAAAAAAATGCTATACTTTTTATCCAAAAGAGAAAAAAGGAGCATTTTATGAAATTAAAAGAATTGGTTGAACTGCCGCTTTTTGAAAAAAGTAAAGTCCTGACTGGCTCCATTGGTTTAACAAATTCCGTTGGTTCCGTTATGGTGTTGGAAGCGATGGATATCGAAAAATGGAGCAAAGCCCATCAATTGATTTTGACTTCTTTTTATGCCTTCAAAGACCAATCGCCTGAGGAACTGCGTGTTTTTTTTGAAAAAATGCAGCAAATCGGTGTCAGCGGTTTAGTGATCAAAGTGGATCGCTTGATCCCTATGATTCCAGATTGGGTGATTGAGCTTAGCTTTGCTTATCAGATCCCTTTGATCAAAGTACAGCAAGAAGTCAGCTATGAAGCCATCATGCTAGCGGTTTACGAACCATTGCTGAATCACCAAACCCAGCTGCTGCGTACCTATTACGAAGTTCGTCAGCGCTTCATGAAAGTCGAGCGCAACCACTCTTCTTTCGATCAGATCATGCAAGAGTTCTATCAATTGATCGAAAAGCCTTGTTCTTTGCGCATCCCCCATTTAGATGTGCATGTGTCCGTCGGTCAATCCTTTAAGAATTTCGTGGTGACCAAACAAGAACCCATGAAAACCGTCGAGTTTACCAAGAACCACTACGAATATTTAGAATTATTTTCTCATGAGAACAATCAATATGTGACTGCCATCAAAGTAGAGATCATCAATCCTTACAATGATTTATGTACCTTGATCGTTTATCAGAAAGATTCGCAGATCCCTGAGGCAAAAGTCATGATTATTGAAAATGTGATCGACGTCATCTATGAACGCCTCCAAATGGCGTATTTGTTGAAGAAAGAGCGCTACAATCGCATGAACAATCTTGCCGATGCGATCTTGCAAAACACTCCTAGCAATTTGGCTGAGCTGGATCTTTTGTTAGAAGAAGCGCAACTGGATCGCTACGATTTCTACCAAGGCATCGCCTTTGCTTCCAACAGCTTTAAAGATAAGGAGCGTAAGTCCGTCGTTTTGCACAAGCTACGGGCGTTGAAAACACCCCACGTCTTTTTTGAACACCACAATTATTTGGTGATCCTCTATAATTTCCAATCGATCGCCCATCAGGTGACGAAACAGATGCTGCAGACATATTTTGATGATGCCCTGCTAGCCGATGAACATGGCTGCTTGGTGGTCAGCGAAGTCTTGCGCAAGGAACAGATCAAAGAGATCCTGCCAGAGTGTTTGGATGCGATTCGCTTCAATCGGCAGTTTTATTTGGCGCCGATCATTGCCTATAGCGACTTAGGTATCTTTAGTTCCTTTATCAAGGAGAACCAACTGGAAAAGCTGCAGCAAAGCATTCCCCCGAAGCTGTATCAACTCTCGGAAGAAAATGAAGAGCTGTTCAAAACGCTATATACCTTTTTTATCACGAATCGCAATTACAAAAATACGGCTGAAACCTTGTTTCTTCATGCCAAAACGATTCGTTATCGGCTAAGCAAAATCGAACAGCTACTAGAGATCGATCTGACAAGTCCGATCCAATTAGTCAATTACGAGATCGGCACCTATTTATTAGAGCTTCAGAAAAGGAGTCAAGCAAAATGAAAAAAGAATGGCAATTGACCACCGGTGCTTCCGTGACCCTCTATCCTGCTTCGGAGAAATACCTGATTTATTTTCACGGCGGCGGTTTTGTTTATGGAACCCGCCAAGACATTCCCGCATCACTGATCACACTATTTCAAGCGCAGCAATACAGCGTCCTCACAGTCGATTATTTACTGGCGCCCAATTCCTCGTTAGCGGAGATTTTGGCGCTGAACTGGCAAAATTTTCAAGAATTGCAAGCAACTGTGCTTAAAGATAACCCGTTTTGTTTCTGCGGACGCTCAGCTGGCGGTTATTTGATGCTGGCGCTTACCCAGCAATTACTGAAGGAACAACAGAGATTGCCTGAAAAACTGGTCAATTTTTATGGGTATACCGATCTTTCTTTTATTGAAAACAAACGAGTCTTGCAGCAGCCGCTCTTAAGCAAAGAGCAAGTCCCTTCTTTGGATCAAACCGAGATCGTTTGGGATGATCCGCAGTTTCAGCGCTATTTGCCTTATGTTTATTGGGTTCAACAGCAAGAACTCACAACGATCTATGGTCTAACAGCTGAAGCTCTTTCTGACTATGCCATTGATCCTGAGCTGCTTGCTCAATTTCCTCCAATTTTCAGCAGTGCCAGCAGTACCGATGAGGAAGTTCCTTTTCGTTACAGCAAAGGCTTGAAGAAAGTGCCTAAAAGCAAATTTGTCCCTGTCTATGATTTGCCCCACGACTTTTTGAAAAACGTCGAGGAGCCGCAAGTCCAAATGGTTTTTCAACGGCTTGCCCGTTGGCTCGAACAATAATTTGTTACAAGTAAAGTGAAAATAATGTTTTTTTATTTCGACGAGTGCACAGAAAAACTCTGATTGCCTTCGCTTCCTCCTTATCTCAAAAAACGTGTGGTTTAATGAAACTCTTTTAATAAAAAAAGGCTTGATACAGGCTCAATTCAAGAGAGAATGCTATACTAAAGGGGAGTATGTTATAGGAAAGAAGGATGAGGTTTTATGCATTTTGTCGGGATTTTGTGTTTGATCCTAATCACGACGACCCTCTTCTCGCATCTGGCGAGACGGATGGGCGTTCCTGCTGTTATCGGGCAGTTGTTAGCGGGGGTTTTATTAGGAGGCGCAGGACTCAATTGGGTCCATCCAGATATTCTGGTTCATGATTTTTCAGAGATTGGTGTTATTTTGCTGATGTTTTTAGCGGGATTGGAAAGTGATATTTCTTTATTGAAACGCTATTTTCGTCCAGGGATGCTCGTTGCCCTTTTGGGGATCGTGTTCCCTATGCTCTTCGGGTATGCCACGGGGGTCGGTTTTCAAAGCAGTCCCACAGAAGCGTTCTTTTTCGGGATCGTATTAGCTGCCACCTCAGTCAGTATTTCTGTCGAAGTATTGAAAGAGTTGAATGTGGTGAATACGAAAGAAGGGTCGACGATTCTTGGTGCTTCCGTCGTGGATGATATTTTGGTCGTGTTGGTTTTGAGTCTTAGCCTTTCCTTTTTAGGCGGCGAAAGCAGCCAAGCAACACCACTGCCGGTCACCTTATTGGTAGAATTGATTTATTTTGTGTTGATTTTTCTATTAGTGAAATGGATTGCTCCGTTCTTATTGGCACTTGCAGAAAAGCTATTTGCAAATTCCGCGGTGATCATCATGTCACTGATCATCTGCTTAGGAATGGCGTATCTTGCTGACCTCGTTGGGTTAAGCTCGGTCATTGGTGCCTTCTTCGCAGGGATCGCTGTCAGTCAAACGAAGGTTCGTGAGGAAGTGGAACACAGTGTCGAAGCATTAGGTTACGCCGTCTTCATTCCGGTGTTCTTTGTCAGCGTTGGCTTAGAAGTTGATTTTTCCCGCTTAAATGAGCAATTATTCTTTATTCTTGCCTTTACCGTGGTCGCGATCATGACCAAATTGGTCGGCGGCTATGTCGGGGCGAAAATCGCGAAATTCTCAAACAACAGTGCTTGGATGGTGGGAGCTGGAATGATTTCCCGAGGTGAAATGGCATTGATCATTTTACAGATTGGTCAACAAAACCAATTGATTTCGTCCGCATTGTATTCCCCTTTGGTGATCGTTGTCTTGTTGAGTACCTTGATCTCTCCCCTGATCTTAAAATACTTTACGAAAAAGATTTATTAAGCGATGTAGCAACAGCTAGGCGATACCGATGATTGCGAAAAAAACAGCGCGGGTTTTGTAGTGACCGCTCAACGGCCGATTGTTGATCGAACGTTGGGCGGTCGCTTCCTTTCCCGCGCTGTTTTTCTCTATACAGGTATAAAAGCGACTATGCTGCTAGTTACTAGAAACCAATGTTAATTTCCCATGATCGATTAGATACACGTCATCCGCGACGGCATCGATAAACGCTTGATCGTGAGATGTGAACAAAAAGATGCCTCGATAGCTGCGAATCAATTGTTCCAAGACGGTGATTGTCGGTAGATCAATAAAGTTCGTCGGTTCATCAAGTATCAAGACATTGGCAGATTGAGTAAAGATGCGTGCGAGCTCGACCCGTGTCGCTTCCCCGCCGCTTAGCACATTGACTGGCTTCATCACGTCAATCTGGCTAAATCCCAGATTGTGTAAAATACTTCGGACCAGTGGTTCCTGATAGTCTGTTTGAGCCATCAATTCCGTCAAAAGCGGTGTGGTGCTGTTTTTTCGATAGCCCATTTGCTCGTAGACCGCAAAGACGATTTTCGGTGATACATAGATTCCCTCTCCACCTGCGATGATTTCTTTTAGTAAAGTCGACTTCCCCGAACCGTTCGGACCCACGATAGCGATTTTCTTCCCGGCAGCAAACTGGAAACTGCTGCTGTCTAGCAAACGTTTCGCCCCTCTTTGAATGGTTACTTGCTCCCCACGAATCGGTCGTTTATTATGCAGCTCCACTGCAGGGACTACTGGAAAACGAATCACCTGCTGCCGGGCAACACCCTTCACTTCTTCCAACTGATCCAAGCGGCTTTCCATGGCTTTGACTGTTTTTTGCAATGACTTTTGCACCGTGTCTTTTTGTTTTGATGACGACAAACGGTCTGGTCGGATGTTCTGCTGCCGCTTTTTTTCAGAAATGCGACTGCTCTTGATCGCTTGTTCTTTTTTCTTTTGGATCGCTTGGGTCAACTGCTGTTTTTGTTGCTGATACTGCGCAGCCTCCCAGGCAACACGCTGTGCCGCTTGCTCTTTTTGCTGTCGATAACTGTCATAATTACCAGAATACTCGGTGACTTTTCCTTGATCGACTTCCCAGATTTTCGTTGCCAGCTGATTCAATAGATACCGATCATGACTGACCACGATCAGGGTGCCATAATAATACTGCAGTTCATCAATCAAGACTTGAATTCCTTGCTGGTCCAAGTGGGTCGTTGGCTCATCGAGCAAAAGTCCTAACTGATAGGAAGATAACGTTTGTGCCAACCGGTATTTGGTCTCCTCCCCGCCGCTTAGTGTCGCCAATTCATTTGTTGGGATCGAAAAACGACCGAACAGCGCTCAGTCAAGGGCCTCTGTCTTTTCAGTCACCTCAGCGATTTGCGGGAAATAGTGAAACGAATTTTCTTTTTGGATCGTTCCTGAATCAGGATCGACCACTCCCGCAATCAACTTCAGCAAGGTAGACTTGCCTTGCCCGTTTGCGCCCACGATCCCGATACGATCCGTTTGATAGGCACTCAGTTCTTCAATGTTCAGTACTTCTTTGGCCCCATAATTTTTGATTAGATTGTTTATTTTTACACTTAATTGTTCCATCAGTCTGTCCTTCCCGTCTAGGAAAACGCAAGCACAAAAAAAGGGCATAGCCTACCGCTATACCCTGATTTTAATAAGAAATTGGAAAAAAGAGGACACTCATCCCTTGAAATCACGATTGCCTAGACTTTTGAAATAGATTTAAATTAGCTATTCAAAAGGTCAATCCACAATTTCATCGATGCTGTCATGTTTTTTCCTCCTCTTTTTGTCGTATTTGTCTGTTGAATGACAAGCGGAAAATCAGCCGCTACTGTTTACCGTTTACGGTATTTCAGGAAGCTTCTTTAGTCTATCAACGAATCAATCGTAGCACGTTTCCAAAAAAGAGTAAAGTTTCATCACAAGAATGATTGGTCTTATACGCCATCGGTGATTTTTTCTGCTAATTTGACCTGGGCTTTTTCACCATTGAAGATTGCACGATCCAGTTCTCCTTCATCATGAGCAACGATCAACGCCACCGTGACGTCAGGGTCAACATTCAAGAGGGTCCGAAACATCCCAGAAAACCAATCGATCCCTGCCAGTAAGGCGATGCTTTCATTAGGCAGTCCTAACATAGGTAAAACCGTAGCCAGTGTGACTAATCCGCCGCCTGGAACGACGATCGTTCCCAAGCATGCCAACGAGGACAACAAGACCACTTGCAAAAGATCCCCCCAGCTCAATTGGATCTGGTACGCCTGAGCAACGGTTACGATTGCCAGGGCTAAAAATAAGGAGAGCCCATTGCTATTTAAGGTCATGCCTAGAGGCATCACGAGCTTATTGATTCGATCACTGATCCCAAATCGTTCTTTGCCATCTTCGATTTGAAACGGCAATGAAACAGCAGAAGAGGTGGTCGTAAAGGAAATCACCGATAGACGCCACATATTCTTTATCAAACGAAACAAGGAAACTTTGCAATAGAGCGACGTCAAGAGAAACCAAAGAAACAAAAAGAGCAAAGATGCCGCTGCTAACGTCAATAAAAAACTGGCTAACATTCCCAACACACGAATGCCGGTATCTTCTACCAAGGAAGCAACAAGGCCGAAAATCCCGATCGGCGCCAACTTCATGATCATGCTGACCATTTTTAACAAAATATGATTAAAACTACTGATCATATCTAGAAACAGCTGATTCTTTTTTTCATGCTTGATTAAGCTCAAGGCAAGGCCAAAGAAGAGCGAAAAAATAATCACTTGGATCATATTCTGCTCCACCATGGCTTGAATAATGTTCAGTGGAACAAAGTTCAAGATGACTTCTTCTATACTGCTGGTACTTAATGCAGTTTCTGTACTTTGCAGCAGCGACTGGTCAAGGCCTGCGCCGGGCTTGAGGATCAAGGCGAACAAGAGACCGAAAATAGCGGCGACGAGGGTCGAACCGGTAAACCAGAGGAAGACTTTCCCGCCGATCCCACCTAATTCTTTTGGATCAAGTCCCCCCACCGCTTCAATCACCGAGCCCATGACCAACACGACCACAGACATTTGAATCAGTCGCAAGAAGAAGTCCCCGACTAGCTGCATTTGATCACCTAAACCGGGAAAGGAAACGCCCCAAAAAATCCCCAATACCGTTGCAATCATGATTTGGTTGGTCAAACTGATTTTTAAGGATCGTTTTTTCATCTGTTGTTCCTCACTTTTCTACTTTGCTGTTTTCTTAGAGTTTACAGTCAAGAATAAGAATGTACCACCGATCAACAAAATAATTGCGATATAAAAGCCCATTACTTTTGACCCTGTTGCATCCGAGATCGATCCGGTCAATGTTGGTGCGATAACGGAAGACATCATGCCGAAAAAGTTGAAGACCCCTAATGTCGTACCGACCCCAACTTTTGGTGCATTTTCCCCTAGCCAAGAAATGATGATTGGTTCAACCGCTAGTTTTCCAAGGAACCCGTACAAGATCAACGCGATCATTAAGAAGGTCGAATTTGTTGCTTGCACCGTTACTAATAACATCAACGCCGCTAATATTTCTAAAATAACGATAAAGGTAACTTTTTTATGCATGTATTTGTCTGCCAAGCGGCTAAAGAACAAGGCCCCAGGAATAGAAGCAAATGCCACCAATGAAGAAGAGAATCCGATTGCGACTCCTTGGAAGCCTCGTTCTGTTCCTAAGAAGTTTGGTAGCCAAGTAACCGTCATATAGTAGGCATAACACGTCGCAAAATATAACACATACGTAAAGAGCATCCGCAGGGAGAACAAGGTCGAAAGGGAAACTTTTTCTTTCGGCTGATCCGTTGTTTCTTCTTCAGCTGCTGCTTGACTCTCCAAGAAAGCTACGTCTTCTTTGTTGCTGCGGATCACCAATGCGAAAGCGATCGTCATACATACGATCAAGAAAGCGGATAAATACATCATTGTTTGCCAAGGCATATTCATCTGAATAACGATAAAGCTTGATAAGATCATCCCAAACCCTGAACCAACGGCAGAACCACTATTGACGATCGCTGTTGAGAAGCTCTTCTTTTCTTTCGGAATGTTCTGTGAGGTCAAAGAATACGCGGAACCATAAAATGATCCACAGCCGATCCCTGCTAAAAAGCTACCGGTATAGATCATGGAGATTGAAGAGGCTTGTGAAATCAGTAAAGCTGCCAGTGCAAATACCACAAATCCCGGAAGCAGAACTGTTTTCTTCCCAATCTTATCCACTAAAAAGCCGGCAGGGATCTGCATGATCACATAGCCGAAAAAGTAAAAGCTGGCGATCGATCCTAATGCTGTATCAGAAATATTGCCGCCAAGTGACTCATTGATTTGCGGATAGACCGGTGATAACGCAGCGCGATAAATCCAGATAGTGACCCAGCCTGAACACATTAAGATAATAATTTGTTTCCAGTAGGCAAGCCCACCACGTTCTTTATTGATTTCCATTTTTTTCCCTCCATCAGTTACACAAGTAAAGTTTGTGAAGCACGCCAACGAAAGCGCTTTAAGATAGTCTTAGTGTACGTTTTTTTGCCGACTATTGCATTTGTCATTTTTCACAAAGCGCTTTCATTCGTTGTGCATTTGTGCTAAAATTTTAAGTCGTTTTTTGGTAGTAATTTAACGCAGCGATGAGCGCTTTGCCGGCAGAAATTGGTGCTTGCTGGTACAATAGTGCCCCTTCTAACGCGGCTAGGACATGTAAAATATTTTCTTTGCGGCTGCTGTAGCCCATATTTCCAATCCGCCAGATTTTTCCTTTTAGATCACCAAATGAACTAGCGATCTCTACACCAAAGGAGTGAAGCATCACTTCTCGGACAGCTTCGCCATCAACACCTTCTGGAATAAAGATGGGGGTAACTGTCGGCATTTTGGTTGCTTTTTCGCCATAAATCGAAAGCCCCATTGCCTCCAGTCCAGCGACCAACGCCCCTTCATTCGTCAAATGACGTTGATAGGCTGCATCGAGGCCTTCGTTTAGCAACATCCGTAATCCTTCATGAAGCGCATAGATCATACTCGTCGCTTCTGTGTGATGGTTGATTCGCTCTTTGTTCCAGTAGCGTTGCAATTGACTCAAATCCAAGTAATTACTCATAATGTGCCGCTTGTTTCGATCCGTTTTGCTCAAGCCTAATTCTTTTTGGTAACGGGCATTAAGGACGGCTTCGACTCGATCGTTGTAGGTCACTAATGAAAGACCAGACGGCACACTTAAACACTTCTGTGTACCGGCAATTGCCAAATCGACACACCAATCATCGACTGACAGGGCCACGCCACCATAAGTCGCCACCATGTCAACGACAAAGAAAATATCTTTTGCGCGACAATACTGCCCGATTTCTGCTAACGGCTGCATTTGCCCATTGGCAGTTTCCCCGTGGACCATCGCCACGATCTTGGGTTGAAATGCGTCGATTTCTTTGATGACCTTTGCGGGTGCAAAAGGAGCCGTCCATTCTTTTTCTACATATTTGACTTGCGCTTGGGCACGTTCACAGATTTCTCCAAGTAAAAAAGCAAAGCGCCCATAGGCGGGGATCAAGACTTTGTCCCCTGGTTCGATCAAAGCGATCAGCGCCGCTTCTAAACCAGCTCGGGAAGTCCCATCAATGGCAAATGCCTCTTTGTTTTTGGTTCCAAACGGTTGTTTGATCATTTCTTTGACCTCATCCATGATCGCCAAAAAATTCGGATCAAACTGTCCCAAAATACGATTGGTCATTGCTTGAAGGACAGCTGGATGGACTTCTACAGGCCCAGGTGTCATGATCGTACGTTGTGCGATCGTTAACTCTTTATACATCTTTTCCCCTCATTTCTCTTTTTGATTTCACTGCCCAACGCCTTGTCAACGTTTCCAAGTTTGTTGTACAATAAAGCTAAAAAAGGACATGTTTTTGTTTGTTTTGTTCAATTCTAAAAGGAGTTTCTCTATGAAGTTAGTTGCTGAATTGCTTGCTACACCACGCTTTTCCAATTTGCGTTTGTTGACAGATCCCATTACCGCGGAAATTCCCGTCGACAGTATCGAAATCACTGAGACCCCCGATATCGCCCACTATATTCCTGAGCATACCTTTATCTTAAGCACGGCGATGGTTTATAAAGATAATCAAGGAGCACTGCTTGAACTGATCGATTCCCTCGTAGCCAAAAATGCCGCTGGATTAGGCATCAAGATCGGTCGTTTTTTGGATGTCATCGATCCTGAAGTCATCGCCTACGCCGATAGTTTAGGTTTCCCCATCGTAGAAGTACCTGCCACGATGCCGCTGGGCCGTTTGATGCACCAGCTTTTGAATTTACTATGGAACACCAAAACCGAGCAGCTGAGTTATGCCTTAGATATCCAAAAACGGTTCTCTGCTTCCTTGATGAAGGATGTCAGCATCGCTCGCTTTATCGCTGATTTTGGCCAAATGGTCAATACACCGATCATTTTGTTGAATCCTTTCAAACAAGTGATTGCCCATTCCAAGCATTTCACCCGCATGTCAAAACCCGCGGAGTACTACATCCATCAATTAGGACAAACGAAAGGGGTTTTTACTGGTGAAAAAAGCGGGGCGATCCCTATCAAAGATCTCCATGAAAAAACGTCACAAATTTCTTATTATGCCATTGAAACCTCCACTTATTTCCCCCATTATTTAGTCATTTTGAATCCTGAGGCGATTCCTTATCCTGTCTCGGATTTTGCGCTGGAACAAGCAGCATTGGTCTTGTCGTTTATGCTCTACAAAAACCAAAAAGTGCAAGAATCTTTTGAAGATTTAAAAAGTGACTTTTTAACACGGATGATCGAATACCAGCAATCTTCCAAACAGGAACAAAAAGATTGGTTAGATCTCGGAAAGACTTACGGGTTGGTCAAAGCCCGCCATTATCGTGTCATCTATGGTGCCTGTGAACCAACCAAAGAAACCAAAGACAAAGACAAATACCTAAAAGAAGAAAGTGACTTGGTCTATCAGTGGTTTAGTGAACAACTGCCTTATCGCATCAAAGATGTTTGTCTCTTTCGCTTAAAGGGCAGCAATCACTTTGCGATTTTCGTGCAGCATAAGTGTGATGCCTTAGAAGACCATTTGATTGAGACCGCCAATGCTTTGACCAATCGGTTGCCTTTTCGAATGGCCTTTGGTGTAGGGAGTGTCTGTGAAAGCATCAATGATTTAGCCAGCTCCTACATTGAAGCAAAGACTGCTTATGAAGAACGAAGAGGCCAACATGATTCTCCCATCGTCTCTTTCTACCATCAACGGGGAATGCGGAGTCTATTTGAAAAAATGAGCCCTGAAGATATCCATTATTTCTGCCGCACGATCCTCAAAGAATTGGCGTTTCCGCAAGAAGATGCCACCATCGAATTGCGCAAAACCTTACGGGCTTACTTGGATTATCAATGTGAGATCACCCGCACCGCCAAAGCCTTGTTCGTTCATCGCAATACGATCAAATACCGCATCGAACAGTGCCAAAAGCTACTAGGAAAAAACGTGCATGATCCTAGCATTAGCCTGGATCTGCGCTTAGCCCTTGAGCTGTCCGAAGAAGGCGACTAATAGGCGAATCAAGCAGTTGGATCGCTGGTGTTACCCAGCGATCCTTGTGCCTGCTTCACCTAACAATGCTAAGTCTGCTTCTTCCAATGAGCAGATGATTGCCGTCTTTCCTTGCTTGGCAAACGCAATCGCTGCTTCCATTTTCGGCCCCATACTGCCTTCTGCAAAATGCCCCGCATCAAAATATGCTTGCGCTTCACTTACGGATAAACCCGTTAATTTTTCTTGCTCCGGTGTTCCGTAATTGATATAAACGTTGCTGACGTCGGTCAGCATCATAAATACATCGGCATCCACTTGTTCTGCCAGTTTTTTCCCAGTTCGATCTTTATCGATGACTGCTTCGATCCCTTTCAAGCCTTCCGCTTGTTTTACGACTGGAATCCCACCGCCGCCACCAGCGATCACGATGGTATTTTGATTCAATAAATGAACCATTGATTCCACGCCGTGGATCGTCACAGGTTGTGGGGATGGCACGACGCGACGGTACCCACGTCCAGCATCTTCTTCCATCACCCAATGTTTTTCCTCAGCCATTGTTTTTGCTTCTTCTTCTGAGTAGAACAAGCCGATCGGCTTCGTTGGCTTTTCAAACGCGGGATCATCCGCTGCCACTTCCACTTGAGTCAATAAGGTCACGACATTGCTGGTCAGTTCTTCTTGCTCGATTTTATTTTTGATGCTTTGCTCCATCAAATAACCGATAAAGCCTTGTGACTCTGCATTGCAGACATCCAGTGGAAAAGGCGGCACGACTTCTTTGGCTTCTTCATTTTGTCGTAAAATATTGCCGACTTGTGGCCCATTGCCATGCGTCACAACGATTTGATGGTCAAGTTTCTCGATTTTAGCGATCTGTTCTGCACTTAACTGGATATTTGCAAGCTGTGTCTCTACGGTCGCTGGTTGATTCGGTTTTAAAATTGCATTGCCCCCTAGAGCGATGACCACTCGTTTTGCCATATGAATTCCTCATTTCTATTGTTTTGAAATTGATTGATACTGCGAGCAAACCCTGCCAAAAAGTCAGCCCCCGAGGTATGACCGATCGCTAGTATCTCTTTGATTACTTGGTAAAAAGCCGCTGAATCGGTACACCTAGTCAAGGATAACGCCGATTGATTGAATGCGCCTGTCAGTGCATGCAGAAGATAGTGTTTACTGACGTCAGTCGTTAAATCATTGACTGTCAACAGCCTTCTTTGTAGATAAGCCACCAAGCGGGTATCTTCTTGCCCCATCACTCGGCGAGCCAGTAAATGACCAACTAGCATATCATCGCCTGTGGGGGTCAATCCGACACCCCGTCCGACTAAATAAGCGACTGCTTGCCGTTGTTCTTTAAATGAAGGCGTGCATAGCTGATCGATTGCGTCGTAAAACGGATGATTGCTGCTGATGGTTTGTGAAACAGCTTCTTGAATCCCCGTCTTTTCCGTGACATGTTGCAGGATTGACCAAAACAGTTCTCGATCAAATGGGACTGTGCCAGCTGGAAAGGTGGTTGTAAATTTGGCTGCCTTTTGAAAAGACAGACGATGATGCGGAAAATGGATCACCCGTTGCTGAACCAAAAGAGTGGTACCAGCAACTAAGCCTGTCGCCAACGCTGCATAATCGTCGGCAGCTAAAATCATCCCTTTGGGCACGCGAGCCGCTTGTTTGGAGACACAGATCAGCTGATCCTGACGAGGATCTTGCAGATTGAAACTATGCTGAAACACACTGTGAACGAGCCAGGTGCCATTGATAAATGCGGGTTCAAATAAAGCTTGGTCGATCCATTTTGCCTGTATCATCGCTAGGTTGCTCCTTTTCACGTTTTCAGCCCCTGAGTTATTCTTCAAATCCTAATTTTTTTGCATAAGCCAAGACAGCTTTTTCAAAGCAATCCATTGGTGGTGTCACTGTCCCGGCACCAATTTGTCCCCGTCCAGCTTGTTTGTTGGCGATCCCTGTATTGATCACCGGTAAGATCCCTGTTTCCACGACTTTACGAGCATCGATCCCTAAACAGATCCCTTTGAAGTCCCATGTAGGAACGGGAAAATTCGGATTGGTATCAATGGAGATCTCTAACATCTCATTGCTGGTTTTCAACGCATCGTGAAATCCACCAGAACCAACGAAGCGTGTCACAGCTGGGGCAGCAATCATCGCCATTCCCCCAACACCAAAGGTTTCCGTAATGGCACTGTCGCCCATATCTGGAGAGGCATCTTCTTCACTGAATCCTGAGAAATACAACCCTTTTGGTGTATTGACAGGACCGGTAAACCACTCGTCCCCCATACCAGAAATACGGATACCGAATTCATGCCCGTTGCGACACATTGCTGTCACAACCGTTCCTTCTTCAATCGTCCGGGCGCCATCAAGCACCGCTTTTGAAGAAGCCATCATGATATTCAAGAAAAACTGATCCGTGTCTGCTAGAAACTGAATGACTTCTGGTTTTTCTTTTTCAAATCCTTCAAGGGTAACGATCGCTGGTGCTACTTCTTTTAAGAACGCCAACGAAGCAGCGATATTCCGTTGATGGAACTCATCCCCCATGGCGATTGCTTTTGCGACTAAGACATTGATGTTCAAGCCATCGGGTTTTGTTTGTAGTGCAGCACTTAAAACTGGTGCTAACGTATTTTTCATCCAATGCAAGCGATCAATGACTTCTTGAGAATAGGCGCCAAAACGTAAAACTGCCCCAATCCCTTCGTTCATCGTACAGTACGCTCGGTTGCCGTCTGTTTTGTTTTCCACCACGAGAACCGGCATATTGGCAGAGGTGATGCCCCCCATTGGGCCAACCGCTTGCACGTGGTGACAAGGAATCAGTTGAACTTCCCCAGATGCTAATAAATGACGTACCTCTTCTTCCGTTTCGCCCCAGCCTTCAAAAAGTCCCGCTCCAACACAAGCGCCTTGAATCGGATCGATCATCTGGTCGTAGCGGATCGGTGGCCCTGCGTGCAATAGGACTTTTCCTTCACCTAATTCTGGAATGACACTGACTGCTGGAACGACATCCAACAAAAAAGGCGAACCGGCAACGATCTTGGCAATAACGGCTTGGTTTGCTTCTTCAATAGTTTCGTACACGATAACTTCCTCCTACTCTGATAGTGACACTTGTGCTAAGAAACGTAAGGCTTTTTGTAACGTTACGTTCCCACCAGCAATTGGCTGCCAGTCATATTGAACGACTTGACCGTGATGCGTCTGGATCGCTTCTGCAAAGCTACGCAACCCTACATTGATGAACGCGTCATTCGACAACAATTCGCGGCTCTTTTCAGATGGCTCTGGCAACCCATCGGCAGTTGTCACTGCTTTTGGCAACAGCTTACGACTAATTTGGGAAAAGGGATGGCCGAGCATTGCTAAAGCTTTTTTGACTGCTTGGGCATTGCTTTGACACAAAATCACGCCAGCTGCGGTTAAAATCTCTGCTTGCTCGTTGCTATCTTGGGGGTCTAAATCAGTTCCAACGATCGTAGCGATCACCGCTAACTCCCGACCAGCTGCTTGTGCTTCTTCCTTCAATGATTTGATGGTCGGTGCCAATTCACTCGCCATATCTTGATGAGAGCCGTACCCTAATACGATATCTAACAAAATCACTGCCGTTTCAGGATCTTCCCCCGCTTGTTTCAACAGTTCGATCCGCTTTGTTGGGTCGATCATCGGATGGGGCTTGCCTTGAGTATAAATGTCATCACCTAAATCGATGATCTCATGGCCAGCTGCTTTTAAGATGTACCCTTCCTGATAGGTATCTTCTTGTTCCAGATTTAATCCTGCTTTAACAAGCATCGCTGCTTCGTACGCCAATGTTCCGCCAGAATAGTAAGCTTTGATTTTTTGTTGTTCAGGTCCGAAAGTGGCAGCTGCTGTTTCCTCTTTCACTGGCTCTAGTCCAATCTGTTCTTGACGTAGCAGCTGCACGGCTAATTGAGCCGCTTCTTCCAGCGTGTAGGCTCGGTAAAGATTTTCTTCGTGGTCCGTTGGCTCTTCCCCAAGAAAAATCGTGACTGCAGGTTTTGTTCCTCTTCTTAAAAGTGCCAACACTTCATCTCGGACACGTGGTGCAGGTGGTTTGGAGATCACCACGATCACCTCCGTATCAGGATCGTGTTCCAAGGCAAGAATGCTATCTTTCATGGTGATCCCACCGACGGCTTCTTTGAGATCTCGTCCACCGGTTCCGATGGCTTGTGTCACACCGGCACCCAATTTATGAATAATAGTGGTGACTTCTTGGATACCAGTACCCGAAGCGCCGACAACACCGATTTTCCCTTTACGGACGGCATTGGTGAAGGCTACTGGTATCCCATTGAGAATCCCTGTGCCACAATCTGGTCCCATTAAAAGAAGTCCTTTTTCATGCGCCAGTTTCTTTAGCCGAACTTCCTCTTCCAATGAAACGTTATCACTGAAACAAAATACATGTTTGCCCGCTGCTAATGCGGTTTCAATTTCTGGTGCTGCCATAGTACCGGGAATCGATAAGACAGCGACCTTCGCATCTTTTCCAAGATCTAAGGCTTTTTCCCAAGTTTTGACGCTTTGGGTTTCCTCTCCTGCGCTATTGCTTTGGTCCGATAAGAAGGCATCGATTTCTGACAGGACTGTTTCGATGATTTCTTCCTCTTCGATGTCTAAAACGAGCACCATATCGTTGGATGTCGCATTGCTCATCTCCTCGGTATAAAGACCACCCGTCTTGAAAATGTCCTTATTGGCAGGTGTGCCCATCATGACCGAAGCGTTGTTGATCCCTTCGATCGTCAGTAGACGATTGGTCAAAAGCATTAAAACAATGGAATCTTGGTAATTGTTTTTTTGAATAATAGTGTGTAACATGGGTCTCCTCACTCTCCTGTTCCTGTCTGTGCAAAGGCATCTGACCCAGAATACTGGTCAAAATGAACCGTGTCGCTAATGAGATAGCGATAAATGTTCTTCTCGATGGGAATGCCTTCTGCCATATATTTTTCATAGGTTAGTTGATTGATCTCGCCTGGATAATAGACTTGCTGGAACTGTTCAGCAGCCGGTATGGCGTGCAGCTCTTCGATCATCGTTTCCACCGACTCTTTAAATGTGTCTAAATCTGTGAAGCGTTGCGGATCGATCAGCAAAATAAACTGCCCTAAGTCGCGACCTTTCGTCAGATCGTTGTACATAGAGGAAACATGCTTGCCAAAAGGCAGCCCTAGGAGCATTCCAGACAAGATATCCACCATCATCATCAACCCAAAGCCTTTTGGTCCTGAGATTGGCAATAACCCATGAACATGATGCGGATTCGTTGTTGGCTTGCCATGGGCATCAACGGCCCATGTTGCAGGAATCTCTTTATTTTTGGAGCGAGCGTCTAATATTTTGCCCCACGCTTGGACCGTCGTTGCCATATCAAAGACCACCGGTGCCCCCTGTTTTCGTGGTGCGGCAAATGCGATTGGATTGGTACCAAAATAATTTTCTTTGCCGCCAAAAGGAACCACCATTGAATCTGATTGGCACATAGATAATGCAATCAAGTCAGCTTCTGCAGCTTTTTTGACATAATAGGATAGCGCCCCACTATGACTCGTTTTCCGTACACCAACTGCCGCGATCCCAGAACGTTTGGCCATCTCAATGGCATGCTTTGTCGCTTCTAATACAACGACCTGCCCTGCGCCATTTTGACCGTGAACGATCCCGCTGCTAGGCCCAGTCTCTTCAAACGTGATCTGTGGAGTGCGATTCATTCCACCTTTAGCGATCCGCTCTGCGTAATAGTCTACCCGTACAGCCCCATGAGAGTGGATCCCGCTGGCATCGGCAAAGACCAAATGCTCTGCAACGATTGCTGCGTGCGCTTCAGACAAACCAGCAGCCGCTAATTTTTTTTGGATCAATTGCTGTAACTCTTGTGACTGTACAATAACCGTCTCTTCCATTTTCTAAACTCCTTTAAATTTCCGGATCGCGGTTGCAATCTTTGGAATAAATATAGGTCAATGGTTCGTCACGACCAACACCATAGGCCGCTTGCTGTACATAGGCACTCATGAAAATGTAGTCGCCTTTTTCCACCGGGAACCACTCATTGTCTAAGTTATACATCCCTTTACCTGACAGTAAGTACGCCCCGTGTTCTTGATAGTGGGTCTCAATGTAGCCATGACTTGCCCCTGGTTCAAAGGAAAGGATATGAATATTCATGTCAAAGCCCAACTCTTTCGGTAAGAAATCCCAAAGCAAGACGTCTGCCATCCCTTCGTATTGGATCGGTGTCAACTCTGAAAGATTCCCCACTACTTTGTAGGATTGGTGATTTTCTAACTGTTGGTAACGCTTCTTATACAAGAACACTTCTGTCGCTTCTTCTTGGAGATTTTTCATATACAGTTTTTCTCCAGCAGGCAGATAGATATAGCCTCCGTCCGTCAATGTATGGGTTTCTTTGCCATCACTTACTTCCAGTTTGCCCGAGATGACATACAAGAAACTCTCGATCTCTGGACCGCCGAAGCCCAATTGGTTGGCGCCATCTTTTTTGAATGAAATGATGTAATCGACAAAAGACGCCCCTAATTTTGGTGTGCCGAGTATCGAACATTCACAGTTTTCGAATCCTGGAATGACATTATTCACTAGCCCATCATGCGGCAAGATCGCAAAATTATTTTTTCTAATGACTGCTCGTGATTGCAGCAATCCATCTAAATAGCCCGTATTATTATTTTTGTATCCCATGTGTGTCCCTGCTTTCTATTCTTTGTATGCTAGCTCGTAAAGGGAAGCTGCTAAAACTTCTACCCCAGCTGTTAAATCTTCGATAGTCGTTGCTTCGGCTGGG
>Ga0153985_1000155_pt1 | contig 21363 bp, 19 predicted proteins | sample TSGA069MetaG_FD_104715 | JGI IMG/M metagenome (GOLD analysis project Ga0153985, IMG submission 104715) | Attine ant fungus gardens microbial communities from Georgia, USA - TSGA069 MetaG | ecosystem: Host-associated > Fungi > Mycelium > Unclassified | place: USA: Georgia, Alexander Wildlife...
TCAAAGAAATGTTCAATTTTATGCCATTGTTTGTCTGTTAAATCAGATGGATAAGCCATTATTTGTTCCTCTTTTTTGACTTAATTTTATCACAAGACGAGTTCATGAAGACAGCTTCTGAAAAAGGAGAAGTGTATAATGAAAGAATTGACAGATCGTATCAAAGATAATGGCCGTATTTTAGGTGAAGGTGTGTTAAAAGTTGATGAGTTCATTACTCACCAAGTTGATCCTGAATTAATGAATGCGATGGGTAAGCGTTTAGCAGATGTGTTTGCTGACAAGAAGATTACCAAAGTAGTAACAATCGAAGCGTCTGGAATTGCTCCAGCCGTTTACGCTGCTCAAGCCCTAGAGGTTCCCATGATCTTTGCACGTAAATCTAAAAGCTTAACAATGGATGAAGAATTATTGACGGCTTCTGTTTATTCATTTACTAAACAAATGACCAGTACTATTTCCATTTCTCGTAAATTCCTTTCTGCAGAGGATAATGTCTTATTAGTCGATGACTTTTTAGCGAACGGTCAAGCCGCAAAGGGATTGATTGAACTGTGTCAACAAGCTGGAGCTAGTGTTGCCGGAATTGGGATTTTAATCGAAAAATCTTTCCAAGATGGGCGTCAGTTGATTGAAGACATGGATATTCCAGTTATCTCCTTAGCAAGAATCTCTTCCTTACATGACGGTAAAGTGACATTTATCGAGGAGGACGCATAGAGTGACAAGTGAGACAGGAAATGGCAAATCAGCAGTATTAGGCCTACAGCACCTTTTAGCGATGTACGCAGGAGCAGTAGCGGTACCACTTTTGATTGGAACAGGTTTAGGATTCAACGAAGCGCAGATGACTTATTTGATTTCTATCGATATTTTTATGTGTGGTGTTGCGACTTTATTGCAACTGACGGTGAATAAATTTTTTGGTATCGGGCTGCCCGTTGTTTTAGGTTGTGCAATCCAAGCGGTTGCACCACTGATTCTAATTGGACAAACACATGGAGTTGGAACGGTATACGGATCAATTATTGCTGCTGGAGTTTTCGTTGTATTGATCTCAGGTTTTTTTTCCAAGGTAGAAAAGCTATTTCCGCCAATCGTAACGGGAACCGTTATTACGACGATCGGGTTAACACTGATACCAGTAGCAATCACAAAAATGGGTGGTGGAGATGCTGCTGCTAATTCTTTTGGTGACACTACGAACTTATTATTAGCTTTTGTAACGATTATATTGATTCTAGCAGTCCAAGTATTTGGTCGAGGTTTTGTACGATCAATTGCAGTACTCGTTGGTTTAGTAGGGGGAACCATTCTTGCGGCGCTTTTAGGTCAAGTTGATTTAACCGCTATTGGTCATGCACCGATGTTCCATGTCCCTCAACCGTTTTATTTTGGAACACCAAGGTTTGAGCCATTTTCTATTTTATTAATGATCATTATTTCGATCGTGAGTATGGTCGAATCAACTGGAGTTTACTTTGCTTTAGGTGATATTGTCGGTAAGGATGTGAAGGAAGACGATTTGAAACGAGGATATCGTGCTGAAGGATTAGCGGTTATCTTGGGCGGCTTATTCAACACATTCCCTTATACAGGGTTTTCACAAAATGTAGGTTTGGTCCAATTATCTGGAATTAAAACGCGTCGTCCAATCTACTTTTCGGCCATCTTCTTAATTGTTTTAGGACTTTTTCCAAAGGTAGGAGCATTAGCACAAATTATCCCTGAACCAGTTTTAGGCGGTGGTATGCTGGTAATGTTCGGTATGGTGGCAGTTCAAGGTATGAAGATGCTATCAAAAGTTGATTTCAATAATGAGAAGAATTTATTGATTATCGCTATCTCTATTGGGTTTGGACTAGGTTTCAATGCAATGCCAGCGCTGTTTTCAAAATTACCAGAGACAGTTCAAATGTTTGCTGGTAATGGTATTGTTATGAGCAGTTTATCGGCAATTGTCTTGAACCTGCTATTTCATGGATATAAAAAAGAAACGAACTAAAAGTAAACGCGGCTTTAGCTGCGTTTATTTTTTTAATGGATAAAACACGAACGTTGAGGTGGAAATATCTATTAATATTCGAATTAGATTTTGACTTAGCAAATGGGACTTGCTAAAATAAGTTTGAATAATGAAAGGAGCTAATTATGAATCCAGAAGTTGCAGTTATCATGGGAAGTACCTCAGATTGGGAGACAATGAAGCATGCTTGCGATAGTCTTGATGAATTGGGTGTTTCATATGAAAAACGTGTTGTTTCTGCTCATCGAACACCAGACTTAATGTTCGACTTTGCTGAAAAAGCTCGTGAAAGAGGAATCAAAGTAATTATCGCAGGCGCTGGCGGTGCAGCGCATTTACCGGGGATGGTGGCGGCAAAAACGACCTTGCCAGTTATCGGGGTACCAGTTCAATCCAAGGCGTTGAATGGGTTGGATTCATTACTGTCGATCGTGCAAATGCCTGGCGGAGTTCCTGTTGCTACTACAGCAATCGGAAAAGCTGGAGCAACTAACGCTGGACTACTTGCGGCACAGATGCTTTCAATGTATGATAAAAAAGTAACTGAACGCTTGGAAAAAAAGCGGCAGAAAATGACACAAACTGTATTGGAAAGTAGTGAGCAACTTGGTTAAATCGTTACAACCAGGCTCTACGATTGGTATCGTAGGCGGAGGACAATTAGGCCGTATGATGGCTATCAGTGCAAAAGAGATGGGCTTCCGTACGGGCGTTATTGATCCGACAGAAGATTGTCCGGCAGCGCAAGTATCGGATTGGCACATCGTGGCTGATTATGATGATCAAATGGCTTTAGAGGAAATGGCTCGCAGGTCACAGGTTATTACTTATGAATTTGAAAATGTTGATGTTGATACTATTAACCATATACAACATTTTGCGAATATTCCTCAAGGCACCGACTTATTGGCAATCAGTCAAGATCGTTTGATGGAAAAATCATTTTTAGAAAACAATAATATCGTGATTGCTCCCTATGCGACGATCATCAGCCCAACGGATATCCAGGATGCTATTGAGGGAATCGGTTATCCTTGCGTGTTAAAAACAACTCGCGGCGGTTATGATGGACATGGTCAGTATGTACTGAAAAGCACAGCTGATTTGGCACCTTCTATGAATTTGTTGCGTCAAGGCACGTGTGTTTTAGAAGCATGGATTCCTTTTGAAAAAGAATTATCTGTCCAAGTGGCTGGCAATAATATTGGGGATTATGTCACGTTCCCAGTAGTAGAAAATGTTCATCGCAACAACATTCTTCATGAAACGATTGCGCCAGCTGGGATCGACTCTGCTGTAGCAAAAGAAGCAACTCGTATAGCGAAAGTGATTGCTCAGGGTGTGGATTTGGTCGGTACCCTTTGTGTGGAATTCTTTCTTACAAAAGCGGGTGCGTTGTACGTAAATGAAATTGCTCCACGACCACATAACTCAGGCCATTACACGATTGAGGCTTGCAGTATGAGTCAATTTGATGCGCATATTCGCGGAATCTGCGGTTGGCCTTTGAGTGAACCCAAATTATTATCAAATGCAGTAATGGTTAATGTTTTAGGCGAAAACCTGTTAAAGACTTACGAATTGATTGATTTATGGCCGGATTGGCATTTTCATTACTATGGCAAATCGATGCCGAAAAAAGGTCGTAAGATGGGACATGTCACTATTCTGACTGAGAGTATTCAACGTACGTTAGATGATGTTAAAAAGACAGAAACTTGGGATTAGATGGAAATAAGTTTGAAGAATTAGAGTTTTTTACTTTTGAAAAATCTTGCATTACTTAGAAAAAGGAGAATATAATGATACCTCGATATACAAGAGCCGAGATGGGAAATATTTGGAGCGATGAAAATCGTTATAAAGCATGGTTGGAAGTCGAAATCTTAGCGGATGAAGCTTGGGCAGAATTAGGTGAGATCCCCAAGGCAGATGCAGAAAGAATTCGTGCGAATGCTGGATTTGATATCGACCGTATTTTAGAGATCGAACAATCAACAAAACATGATGTGGTGGCTTTCACACGAGCTGTTTCTGAAACTTTGGGCGAGGAACGCAAATGGGTTCACTACGGATTAACGAGTACTGACGTGGTTGATACGGCTTATGGGTATCTATATAAGCAAGCGAATGATATCTTGCGTCAAGACCTGCAAGACTTTTTAACGATTATCGGCGAAAAGGCGAAAGAACATAAAAATACTGTGATGATGGGTCGAACACATGGTGTTCATGCCGAACCAACAACTTTTGGTTTGAAACTAGCGACTTGGTATTCAGAAATGAAACGCAATATTGAGCGTTTTGAACATGCAGCTAAAGGTGTTGAAGCCGGAAAAATCTCAGGAGCAGTGGGGACATTTGCTAATATTCCGCCGTTTGTCGAAGAATTCGTTTGCGAAAAACTAGGCATTCGCCCACAAGAAATCTCGACACAAGTTTTACCTAGAGACTTGCATGCAGAGTATTTCTCAAGTCTTGCTTTAATTGCCACCTCGATTGAGCGTTTTGCGACTGAAATTCGTGGGTTGCAAAAATCTGAAACCCGCGAAGTTGAAGAATTTTTTGCTAAAGGTCAGAAAGGTTCATCAGCGATGCCTCATAAGCGTAATCCAATCGGTTCTGAAAATATGACTGGATTAGCTCGTGTGGTACGCGGCCATTTAATCACGGCATTTGAAGATGTATCTTTGTGGCATGAACGTGATATTTCTCATTCATCAGCCGAACGCATTATTACACCAGATACAACGATTTTAGTAGATTATATGCTATATCGTTTTAGTAATATCGTGAAGAATTTGACGGTCTTCCCAGAAAACATGAAACGTAATATGCAGGCAACTTTTGGTCTGATTTATAGTCAACGTGTGATGCTGAAATTAATCGATAAAGGAATGACACGTGAAGAAGCGTATGATCTAGTTCAGCCTAAAACGGCATATGCTTGGGATAATCAGATGCCATTCCGTCCATTGCTGGAAGAAGACGAAAAAATTACCAATGTTTTATCAACCAAGGATCTAGATGATGCGTTTGACTATAATTATCATTTGAAAAACGTAGACAAAGTTTTTAAACGAGTAGGAATCGAGTAGGAATCGAGTAGAAAAAGACCTCTTGCCAAGCTGATAAGCTACCCCTAACTAGGACAAAGAAATAATGAAGTCCTAGTTAGGGGTATTTATTATGGGAAAAAGAAGAAGCACAAATAAAGATCGCTCAATTTGAAGAACAAGTAAAATACCAACAGATGGAAATTGATCTATTAAAAAAAGTAAAGGAATTAGAAAGAAGGGATTGCTAGGACAAGTCAGAAAGATCGTTGCTTATGAAGCTATCAAAGAACTTCACAAAGAAAAAGACTATGCCGTCTTGCCCATGTGCAAAATCATAAACGCCACTCGTTCTGCATATCTTCGCTGGATAAAGCATCCTTATAGTGAAAGAACGCTAGAAAACATGGCATTAGCCAAGTTCATTTGAACGATTCATGATGACTATCCTGAAAAGAGCTATCCTAGTATCAATAATGACTTGACTCGAAAACACGACATTCATGTCAATGATAAACGTGTGTTGCGCGTCTGCTGACATGAAGGGATTCAATCTACAATCAAGTATCCTGCCAACAATAAATATTACAAAAGGAGCGAATCATCCTTATCACACAGCTGAAAACATCTTAGGTCGTGAGTTTACTGCCGAAGCTCCGAATTAAAAATGGCTCACGAATGTGACAAAATTTCGTAAGGTGTTTTTAAACGCGATCGTAGACATCTATGATCGCCGGATTGTTTCTTATGTCATCAGTGATACGAATGATCTGGTATTGCCTTTGATCAAGCAATCGAAACAGAACCAGAGGCACATCCGCTTTCTCATAGTGGTCGTGGATTTCAATATACTCATCAAAATTTTTATAACAGATTTATTAAAGCTGAAATGATACAAAGCATATCTCGTATTGAAGAATTTATTGATAATGGCCCGATGGAAGGATTTTGGGGAATGATTAAACGGAAAAAATATTATGGAAAAAAATACGAGTCGCACTGAGCTAGTCACAATGATCACGAATTATATGGACTATTATAACAATGGGCATTATCAACGAAAATTAAAGATATTGACACCGATAGAATTTCATAATCGATATTACGAAGCAGTTTAATCACGCATTCTTTTCAAATGCAAAACGATGTTCATTTTTTTGAAAATCATGGTCAACCAAGTGATAGCGCAGTAGTTACTGCTTGAAAAAATAAAAAAACTACTCTCCAAAGATGAAAGAGTAGTTCTAAAAATCATTCATTATTTCATTGTCCTATTGACGGGTAGCCTTATCAAAGCGACAGGAGGCTTTTATGTTTAGGCATATGAATAAGTATCCACGAAGCAACTTTCATGAAGTTGTTCTAGTAAGCAATAAATCAACTGATAATCATAGCTCTCTGAATTTAATAAGATTTCTATCCGATAGGAATTTTTCAAAAAGGAATGATCTTTCAACTGTCGGACCTCCAAATTATCTTCAGCCGTATTAGAAAAATGTAATGCTTGCATTGCTTGAGATTGTTTTGGATGCCAGATTTTTTTGAGATTACGGTAGGAATAAAAACTTGTGTTACGGTTTAAGTTATGTGTCGTATTCAAACCTAACAAAGCATTTAGTAAATGTTGTTTATCTGTTTCATTCATTGAATCAAGAAAATTTCGAGCTGCTGCCGGCGCATCTAACATAATCAATTCCCCCATGTATTTCATTCAAATTAAATATAGCATCATTTTCAAAAAATGTAAACGCTATCTTTGGTGCGCAATATATTGTGTTGGAGGATAGTTAGTTAAAACACGAACGTTAAGTAGTTTAGTCTATCTAAATATACGATAAAGCGTTGAAATTTTTTTTTTCTGTTGTTACACTGAAGGTGAACTTTAAAAGCGAACAATATTTCCTAAATGTTTTAGAATGTTCATGAAAAGGGAGCGTTATGACGTGATAAAAGGATCTTTAGTCTATGAAGGAAAAGCAAAACAATTATTTCAAACAGATGACCCTGAAATTATTTGGGTCGAATATCTAAATCAAGCAACAGCATTAAATGGTGCAAAAAAAGATCAAATTAGTGGTAAAGGCGAACTTAATAATCAAATAACTGGATTAATCTTTGATTTCTTGAAAAGTAAAGGGATTAATAATCATTTTATCAAACAGCACTCTATGAATGAGCAATTGATCCGAGCAGTTAAAATCATACCTTTAGAAGTAGTTGTGCGAAATTTTGCTGCAGGAAGTTTTTCAAAAAGATTAGCCATTTCAGAAGGCACACCTTTGAAATCTTCCATTGTTGAATTTTATTACAAGAATGATGAGTTGGATGATCCGATGGTTATTGATGATCATATCCGAATTTTAGAGTTAGCAACAACAGAGGAAATTGAGCAATTACGTCAGATGGCTTTGAAAGTCAATGCTGCGTTGATTGAATTATTTGATTCAATGGGGATCAAGTTGATTGATTTTAAATTAGAGTTTGGACGTTTGAAAGACGGTACCATTTTATTGGCAGATGAAGTATCACCAGATACTTGTCGTTTGTGGGACAAAAAAACGAATGATCATTTGGATAAAGATATTTATCGTCGTGACTTAGGAGACATTATTCCGGTATATCAAGAAGTACTAAATAGATTAGAAAAGCGAGGAGAATAAGAATGTATTTTGTAAAAGTTTATGTAACGTATAAGGACTCTGTATTAGATCCGCAGGGAGAGGCAGTGAAAGGTGCTGTTCACCGTTTAGGCTATGATGAAATTGAGAATGTTCGAATCGGAAAATATTTTGAAATAAAGATTGCCAAAAGCAACCGCCCTGTTGAAGAAATGATTGAAGAAGTTTGTGACAAATTATTAGCGAATGTCAACATGGAAACTTATCGTTATGAAATATTGACATCGGAGGAAGTTTAACATGAAATTTGCGGTCATTGTGTTTCCTGGCTCAAATTGTGATTTAGATATGTACTGGGCAATGAAAGAGATCATGGGAGCTGATTGTGAGTATGTTCGTTATGACGCAGACAGCTTAGTCGGTTTTGATGGTGTGCTATTGCCAGGTGGATTCTCCTATGGCGATTACTTGCGTTGTGGGGCAATCGCTCGTTTTGCTAATATCATGTCGGAAGTGATTCGTTTTGCTGAAGAAGGTAAGCCTGTTTTTGGTACATGTAATGGATTCCAGATTTTAACCGAAGCCGGATTATTGCCAGGAGCTTTACGACGAAATGATTCATTGAAATTTATTAGTAAAATCACTCCATTAAATGTTGTGAACAATCAAACAAAATTTACATCTGAATATGAAATGAACGAAGTGATTCAGATCCCTGTCGCTCACGGAGAAGGAAACTATTACTGTGATGAAGAGACATTAGCTGAGCTAAAGGCCAACAACCAAATTGTTTTTACCTATGAAGGTGAGAATATTAACGGAAGTGTTGAAAGTATCGCCGGTATCACAAATAAATCAGGAAATGTCTTAGGTATGATGCCTCATCCGGAACGAGCTATGGAAGAGTTGCTGGGATCGGATGATGGTAAGAAATTCTTTGCTTCTATATTAACTAATTTTGGAAAGGTGACTGCAAACTAATGATGAAATTAGAACCAACGGCTCAAGAGATCAAAGATCAGCGTATATATGCTGGGTGGGGTTTAACCGATGAAGAATACTGTTTGATTTCAGACGATATTCTTGGCCGCCTGCCTAATTATACAGAGACAGGGCTTTTCTCAGTAATGTGGAGTGAGCACTGTTCATATAAAAATTCAAAACCTGTTTTACGAAAATTTCCTTCAGATGGTCCGCAGGTTTTACAAGGCCCCGGTGAAGGTGCTGGTATTGTTGATATTGGTGATGGACAAGCAGTCGTTTTTAAAGCAGAAAGTCATAACCATCCATCTGCTGTTGAACCTTATGAAGGTGCTGCGACAGGTGTTGGCGGAATCATTCGCGATATTTTCAGTATGGGTGCTCGCCCAATTGCGATTCTAGATTCTTTACGTTTCGGAGAATTAGATACTCCGCGAACGAAATATTTATTAGAAGAAATCGTTGCTGGAATCAGCGGTTACGGGAACTGTATTGGAATCCCGACCGTTGGCGGTGAAGTAGCATTTGATCCTTGTTATGAAGGAAATCCTCTGGTCAACGCCATGTGTGTTGGCTTGATGGATCATAAAGATATTCAAAAAGGTCAAGCTAAGGGAGTCGGCAATTCAATCATGTATGTGGGGGCAAAAACTGGTCGTGATGGCATTCATGGCGCGACTTTTGCGTCTGAAGAATTTGTTGAAGGCGTAGAACAGCAACGATCTGCTGTTCAAGTTGGCGATCCATTTATGGAGAAGCTATTATTGGAAGCTTGTCTAGAATTAATTCTTGATCATTCTGATATTTTAGTAGGCATTCAAGATATGGGGGCAGCTGGATTAGTATCTTCTAGTTCTGAAATGGCCTCAAAAGCTGGCTCAGGATTAAAACTTTATTTGGATGATGTTCCACAACGTGAAACCAATATGACTCCTTATGAAATGATGTTATCGGAATCACAGGAACGAATGTTGATATGTGTTGAGCAAGGGCATGAATCAGAAGTTGTTGAACTATTTAAGCGTTATGAATTAGACGCTGTAACAATCGGTGAAGTTACTGATGATGGAATGTATCGCTTGTATCATCATGGAGAAGAAGTTGCTAACTTGCCAGTTGATGCTTTGGCGGAGGATGCACCTGTTTACGAAAATGAAAAGAAAGAGCCTGCTCGTATTCAAGAATTTATTAACATGGCAAATTTTGAACCGGATGTAGAAGATGCCTCTGAAACACTATTAGAGCTATTGCAGCAACCGACAATTGCTTCGAAAAAAATGATTTATGAAACCTATGACTCGCAGGTTCGTACAAATACAGTTGTGCGACCTGGAAGTGACGCAGCAGTAATGCGTGTTCGCGGTACAAATAAGGCGTTAGCGATGACAACGGATTGCAATGCTCGTTATCTTTATTTGAATCCAGAAGTTGGAGGACAAATTGCAGTCGCTGAAGCAGCTCGTAACATTATCGCCTCTGGTGGACAGCCTTTAGCGATTACAGACTGCTTGAATTATGGCTCGCCTGAAAAACCAGAAGGATTCTGGGAGTTATGGACTTCAGCTGATGGAATCTCTGAAGCATGTCGTACATTAAACACACCAGTTATTTCTGGAAATGTCTCGATGTATAACGAAACAAATGGCAAAGCTATCTATCCCACACCGATGATCGGAATGGTTGGTTTGATTGAAGACTTATCGCATATTACTACTCAAGAATTCAAAGAAGCTGGAAATTTGATTTATGTTATCGGTGAAACAAAATCTGATTTTAATGGCACTGAGATTCAAAAAATGCAAAAGGGATTAATTGAAGGGAAATTAATGGACTTTGATTTGGCTGTTGAAAAAGCTAACCAAGAATTAGTTCTTTCAGCAATCAAAGCAGGATTAGTAGCAAGTGCCCATGATTGTGCCGAAGGTGGCTTAGCAGTAGCAATCGCAGAGTCAGCATTCAATAATCAATTAGGCGTCGAAGCGAACCTGGAGATGCCGATTGAAAATCTGTTTGCGGAAACACAATCACGTTTTGTTATATCTGTTCAACCTGAAAACCAAACAGCTTTTGAAATATTAGCTGGAGAAAAGGCTGGAAAAATTGGAATAACAACGGAGACTGGCGAATTAAAAATGACTGCTGTTGGCGGTGAAATTAAAGTAGACGCGAAGAAAGCAAAAGAATTATGGGAGGAAGCCATTCCATGTCTAATGAAGTAAGAAGTTTAAATGAAGAATGTGGCGTTTTTGGCATCTGGGGTCACCCAGATGCTGCTCGCGTCACTTATTTTGGCTTACACAGCTTACAGCACCGAGGACAAGAGGGGGCTGGAATTGTTAGCAATAATGGCGGTGGGAAATTAATCAGTACACGCGGTTTAGGATTACTATCTGAGGTCTTTAAAGACGAACACCAATTGAATCAATTGACCGGACAAGCTGCAATCGGACACGTGCGTTATGGGACTGCTGGGACTAGCAGTGTTGATAATATTCAACCTTTCTTATTTAATTTTTACGATGGTGATTTTGCTTTGGCTCACAATGGGAATCTGACAAATGCTAAAAGTCTGCGTAAAGAATTAGAAAAGGATGGTGCGATTTTTCACTCGAACTCGGATACAGAAATCTTGATGCATTTAATTCGACGCAGCCAAAAAGAATCATTATGTGAACGAATGAAAGAAGCTTTAAATACTGTAAAGGGTGGCTTTGCTTACCTGATGTTAACAGAAGAATCTATGGTAGCGGCTCTTGATCCGAATGGTTTCCGACCATTATCAATTGGACAAATGGTTAATGGGGCATATGTGGTAGCATCTGAAACTTGTGCTTTGGAAGTTGTCGGTGCGAAATTTATTCAAGATGTTAATCCAGGTGAGATTATTACAATCAATGATGAGGGGTTGAAAGTGGAATACTTTACTGAAGAGACCCAACATGCAATTTGTTCGATGGAATATATTTATTTTGCAAGACCTGATTCAAACATCGCAGGTGTGAATGTCCATAGCGCTCGTAAAAATATGGGGCGAATTTTGTCGCATGAAGCTGGAATCGATGCCGATATGGTTGTTGGTGTGCCTAATTCTTCGCTATCAGCAGCTAGCGGTTATGCCGAAGAATCAGGCATTCCGTATGAGATGGGTCTAGTAAAGAATCAATATGTTGCTAGAACGTTTATTCAGCCGACTCAAGAATTGCGGGAGCAAGGGGTACGCATGAAACTTTCAGCGGTTCGAGGTGTAGTAGAAGGGAAACGCGTCATTATGGTAGATGATTCGATTGTACGAGGCACAACAAGCCGTCGAATCGTAAATCTTTTAAAAGAAGCCGGAGCAAAAGAAGTTCATGTGCGAATTGCTTCACCTCCTTTACGTTATCCATGTTTTTATGGTATCGATATCCAAACACGTAAAGAGCTGATTGCAGCTAATCATTCAATTGAAGAAATTCGGGAAATGATCGGCGCTGATTCCTTGTCATTCTTAAGTGAGGACGGCTTGATTCATGCAATCGGAGTAGACTTTGACGCACCTTATTCAGGTTTATGTATGGCATATTTCAACGGTGATTATCCGACACCGCTATACGATTATGAAGAACATTATCAAGCAACTCTAAAAGAAAAAACTTCATTTTATTAGAAGACAGAAGTGACTCAAGGATTATGGCTCTACTTTTTTACAATTGGGCGACCTGAAACCGTTGTCTGTAAAAAATAATCATTATTACGATTAAGGAACCTAGTGTACAGTATGTTGATAAACCTATTTATTGTTAGTACTAAACAGTAAATATTTTATGAGGAGAGAATCGAGTGGGAAATGCATATTCTAGAGCTGGCGTTGATGTAGAGGCTGGTTATGAAGTGGTTGAACGTATCAAGAAACATGTAAAAAGAACCGAACGTTTTGGCGTGATGGGAGCGATCGGGGGATTCGGTGGCTGCTTTGATCTTAGTCAATTTCAATTTAATGAACCCGTTCTCGTTTCTGGAACAGACGGCGTTGGAACAAAATTGATGGTTGCGATTCAAGCAGACAAACATGATACGATTGGAATCGATTGTGTTGCGATGTGTGTGAACGATATAGTTGCTCAAGGTGCAGAACCACTTTACTTTTTAGACTATATCGCAACGGGGAAAAATGTTCCTGCTCGTTTAGAACAAGTTGTTGCTGGAGTAGCGGAAGGTTGTGTTCAAGCTGGCGCTGCTTTAATTGGCGGCGAAACAGCAGAAATGCCCGGCATGTATGGTGACGATGATTACGATCTAGCTGGTTTCACTGTTGGGATTGCCGAGAAAAGTCAAATGATCACGGGAGATAAGATCAAAGCTGGTGATATCTTGATAGGTTTACCATCGTCAGGCATTCATTCAAATGGCTATTCATTGGTTCGTAAAGTTTTCTTTGAAATGAATGACTTTTCGATTGATCAAAAATTACCAGAATTGACTGACACGCTTAGTAATGAGATTCTGGTTCCAACAAAAATTTATGTGAATGCGTTGATGCCTTTAGTAAAAAAAGAATTAGTCAATGGAATTGCACATGTAACTGGCGGAGGCTTTGTCGAAAATTTGCCGCGGATGTTGTCAGATGACTTAGCTTGTGAAATCAAATTGGGTACTTGGCCTGTTTTACCGATTTTCGAGGCTTTAGAAAAATATGGCGAGATCCCTGAAATAGAAATGTATGAAATCTTCAATATGGGGATTGGAATGGTCTTAGCTGTTGCACCAGAAAAACTAGCGGAACTGCAAACAGATCTGAAGGAACGTAATGAAGTGGCATACGTTATCGGTAAAGTTATAGAAAAACAAGATTCAGCGATTGTATTCAAAGGAGCAGAGGCATGAGAATAGCTGTCTTAGCTTCAGGGAACGGTTCGAATTTTGAAATAATCGCTCAGGCAGTCAAAGAAAAAGAAATCGAGGCAGAAATAGTTCTGTTGTTTTCGGACCACAGTGACGCTTATGTGTTGGAACGCGGAAAAAAATTTAAAGTACCTAGTGAGAGTTTTGTGCTGAAAGAATTTCCTGACAAGAAAGCCTATGAATCCGCTCTATTAGAGTTATTGAAAAGCTACAACGTAGAACTTGTCGTTTTAGCTGGATATATGCGAATCATTGGTAAAGATTTACTAAGAGCTTTTCCCAATCGGATCGTAAATATTCATCCTGCGTTATTGCCAAATTTCCCTGGACTGCATGGAATTAAGGATGCATACGAAGCCGGTGTAAAAGAAACAGGTGTTACGATCCATTATGTCGATAGTGGTGTAGATACTGGGCCGATCATTGCTCAGGAAAAAGTACAGGTATCAGAAGAGGATACTTTAAGTGACTTAGAAACAAAAATCCATCAGGTCGAGCATCGACTGTATCCACAAGTTCTTGCCAAGATTGTAAATGAAATAAATCTAAACGCATAAAAATCATTTTGCTGTTTAAAATGGAGAAGTAATAGCAACGATATGGGAAGGACGGCAGTCCAAACCCTTATTAGAATAGAAAGAGAAGAGAATAAAAAAAAATAATTCAATAGGGAGTGTCATGATGACAAGAGCGTTAATTAGCGTTTCAGATAAAACCGGAGTTGTAGAGTTTACTAAAGGATTAGTTCAAGCCGGTATTGAAATTATTTCTACAGGTGGAACCAAAAAAGTTTTAGACGACGCAGGCATTCCAACGTTAAGTATTGATGAAGTAACAGGTTTTCCGGAAATGATGGACGGTCGAGTAAAAACCTTGCACCCAAAAATTCATGGTGGATTGTTAGGTCGGCGTGATTTAACTAGCCATATGAATGCTATGAATGAGCACGATATTCAGCCTATTGATTATGTTTGTGTAAATTTATATCCATTTAAAGAAACGATTTCTAAACCAGATGTGACTGAAGAAGATGCGATCGAAAATATCGATATCGGTGGTCCTAGCATGCTGCGTTCGGCTGCTAAAAACTTCAACTCGGTAACAGTGATTGTTGATCCAAAAGATTATGCGCTTGTTTTGGCAGAACTTAAAGATAGTCAGACAACTTCTTTAGAAACACGTAAACGTCTAGCTGCAAAAGTATTTCGTCATACTGCCGCTTATGATGCATTGATCGCTGATTACTTAACGAAGAGCATTAGCGAATTAGAACCAGAAAAACTAACACTGACTTATGATTTGAAACAAACTTTACGATATGGTGAAAATAGCCATCAAACGGCCGCATTTTATCAAAATGCTTTACCCGTATCTTATTCAATCGCAAGCGCACATCAACTTCACGGAAAGGAATTGTCATATAACAATATCAAAGATGCGGATGCAGCTATCCGTATTGCTCGTGAATTTATTGAACCTACAGTTGTCGCTTTAAAACACATGAATCCATGTGGAATCGGCAGTGGTCGTACGATTGCTGAGGCTTACCAATTTGCTTATGAAGCCGATCCAACATCGATTTTTGGTGGCATTTTAGTGGCAAATCGGGAAATTGATTTAGCGACGGCAGAAGAGATGCATAAACTGTTTTTAGAAATCATCATTGCGCCAAGCTTTAGTAAAGAAGCTTTTGACCTTCTATCTGGAAAGAAAAACTTGCGTCTGATGACATTAGACTTTGATAATCGGGCGAGCAACCAAGCAGAAGTTGTCTCAGTACTGGGCGGCTTACTTGTTCAAGATCAGGATGTTATCAAGGAAGTCTCTGAAGAATGGGAAGTTGCGACAGATCGCAAGCCAACTGAAGAAGAATTAAAGGCTTTAGCATTTGCTTGGAAAGCTGTAAAACATGTTAAGTCAAACGCGATTGTGATCGCGAACACTCATCAAACTGTTGGCGTTGGCGCAGGGCAAATGAATCGTGTCGGTTCAGTAAAAATCGCCTTAGAAGAAGCAAGAGGTAGGATGGACGGAGCCGTTCTAGCAAGCGATGCCTATTTCCCGATGGATGACAGTGTAGAATATGCCGCGCAACATGGTATCAAAGCAATCGTTCAACCTGGTGGAAGCATTCGAGACAAGGATTCGATCGCTATGGCAAATAAATACGGTGTTGCGATGGTATTTACTGGTGTTCGTCATTTCAGACATTAATTTGAGGAGGATTCAATGAAATTATTAATAATTGGCAGCGGCGGTCGCGAGCATGCAATTGCAAAGAAAATGCTGAATAGTACGCAAGTGACGGATGTTTTTTGTGCCAAAGGAAATCCAGGTATGAAAAAAGATGGTATCCAATTAGTAGATATAACTGAAGACAATCATGAAAAGTTGATTGTCTTTGCTAAAGAAAACTTGATTGATTGGACTTTTGTTGGACCAGAAATTCCATTACTGAATGGTATTGTTGATGATTTTCAAGCGGCGGGGCTTAAAATTTTTGGCCCGACTAAAGCTGCTGCTATGATCGAGGGTTCGAAAGAATTTGCAAAAAAAATCATGATTGACAACAACATTCCAACTGCTGAGTATAAAGCTTTTACAAATTATCAAGCTGCTTGTGATTATGTTAAGGAAAAAGGAGCTCCAATTGTTATTAAAGCGGACGGATTAGCAGCAGGAAAAGGTGTAACAGTTGCTATGACTTTAGAAGAGGCACTGCAATCTTTAAAAGAAATGATGACGGATCATCGATTTGGAGAAAGCGGGGATAAAGTTGTTGTAGAGGAATTTTTAGCTGGCGAAGAATTTTCGCTTCTTGCTTTCGTTAAGAATGAAAAAGTTTATCCAATGGTAATTTCGCAAGATCACAAACGTGCATACGACAACGATCAGGGGCCCAATACTGGTGGAATGGGTGCTTATTCACCTGTACCGCAAATTTCAACGGGAATGGTCAATACTGCAGTAGAAGAGATCTTGAAACCAGCGGCTTCAGGAATGATAAAGAATGATACACCGTTTACAGGAATCTTATACGCGGGCTTAATTGCAACTAAAGCTGGAGCCAAGGTCATCGAATTCAATGCTCGTTTCGGCGATCCAGAAACGCAAGTTGTTTTACCTCGTCTATCAAGTGATCTTGCGCAAATCATTGATGATCTATTAAACGATCAAGAACCCGAGTTAGTTTGGAGTGATCAAGCAGCAGTTGGTGTTGTTTTGGCAGCGAATGGTTATCCGAACGATTATCAAAAAGGGATGTTAGTTCCGGATTTTGATAATCAAGCAACTGTTTATTATGCAGGCGTAACAGAAGAGCAAGGGATGACAAAAGCATCAGGCGGACGGGTTCTTTTGGTTGAAGCCGAAGCTGATACAATTGAAGCAGCTAAAAAGAAAGTTTATCAAGCATTAAGTAAAGCTGATACTACTGGTTACTTTTATCGTAATGATATTGGTGCTAAATCAAGAGAAGAATAAAAAACGGCCAAAGGTCGTTTTTTTTCGTTCAAAAAGATTCAGATTAAAAAAATGACATATTTAATTAAAAGTGGTAAACTTAATATGAAAAAAGCGTTAAAAAAATATATGAATTTGAAGAAAAATAAAAAGAATTAACTCATACAGACAATTGCATTAGTTAGAATTATTTTTCGTTCCAGAGCGTATTGAAAGAGGCGAGGACTATGGAAAGGAAACGATCCAAAGCTGATGATGAGAAGCAAGAATTACAGACGATCTTGTCAGGATTACCGAATTCTCAATATTTAAAGATTTTATTGGCCCAAATCATGAGACATTATGATCCTAAAATTAAGTATATTTTCCAAAAACAAACAGGATGGCAACTTGTTGTTGAACAATATGATGGATTACTTTGCCGCATTAAAATTCACAGAGACTATTTTTCTGTGATCACACCATTCCCAGATTTCGGGATAAGCTATTTGACACCAATGGTAAAAGTGATGTCGGATGAGTTTAAGGAAAAATTCGAAGATGTATCAAAGAATACCCAACAGATCGAAATGAAAGTGACCAATGAAGAAGAAATGGAAGATGTTATCTTTTTAGTAAGCTTACAGGCAAAAAAATTAAGGAATACACTTGTCTGAAAAGTTAATGTTCGTGTTTTTTGCTATAAAGTCAAAAATCAGCTTGCTTTTTAAGTGAATATGTTGTAAATTACATAGGGCGATAGTTGCCCTATGTTTTTTTGTCAGTCGCGCTCTTCACAGGATATGTTACATAAAGAAAAAATATGTAATTAGAAAAGAAATTTCATGGAACTGGTTTATCGCGCTGATATGTGAGACGAGAATAAAGTCTTTTTTTTTGGAAAAATGACTATATCAAAATGAGATAACTATCTTATTTATTGGAGGCCATTATGAAAGTATTTGATTATGAAGATATTCAGTTGATCCCAAATAAATGCATTGTGAACAGTCGATCAGAATGTGACACGACCGTTCAACTTGGGAAATTTAATTTTAGGATGCCTGTTGTACCTGCCAATATGCAAACAATCATCGATGAAAGTATCGCAGAATTTTTAGCAGAAAATGGGTATTTCTATATCATGCATCGTTTTTATGAAGAAGAACGTATTCCCTTTATTAAGAAAATGCAGTCACGTGGCTTATTCACATCAATCAGTGTTGGTGTAAAAGGATATGAATATGATTTTGTAAAACAATTAGCAGAAGAAAAATTGAATCCTGACTTTATCACGATTGATATTGCACATGGGCATTCTGATCCAGTTATCAATATGATTAAACATATTAAGAAACATCTGCCAGAGACATTTGTCATCGCTGGGAATGTTGGTACTCCTGAAGCGGTTCGCGAGTTAGAAAACGCGGGGGCAGATGCGACAAAACTTGGCATCGGACCGGGAAAGGTCTGTATCACAAAAATTAAAACTGGTTTTGGCACTGGCGGCTGGCAGTTGGCCGCATTAAGTTGGTGTGCAAAAGCGGCACGCAAACCAATTATCGCAGACGGTGGAATTCGTACACACGGAGATATTGCCAAATCGATTCGTTTTGGTGCGACTATGATTATGATCGGTTCACTATTTGCCGGCCATGAAGAATCACCAGGCGAAACAATGGTGGAAGACGGCGTGGTCTATAAAGAATATTTTGGAAGTGCTTCTGAGTTCCAAAAAGGCGAAAAGAAAAATGTCGAAGGCAAGAAAATTTGGATTCCTTATAAAGGTTCTTTAAAAGACACCTTGGTAGAAATGCAACAGGATTTGCAGTCGTCGATTTCTTATGCTGGTGGAAATGATTTAGAAGCATTGCAAAAAGTTGATTACGTGGTTGTTAAGAACTCAATTTTTAACGGTGATACGATTTAAAGATTTTTAGAAAACTTTTAAAGCTTATACTCAATTGCAGTATGAGCTTTTTTGATGTATCCAATTGACAGAGCAGTACGATTGGAGTAGTGTTAAGTCATCCAATAATTAATGAGGGAATGTTATGTGGAAGTTATCAGAAAAAAAAGTAACACCGATTTATCAACAGATTATGGAGCAAATCATTACTTATATTCAAGATGGCACATTGCAGCCAGGAGACAGATTACCACCAGAGCGTAAATTGGCGGAATACTATCAAGTAAATCGTTCGACAGTTGTGCATGCTTTAGATGAATTAGTAAGTCTTGGTTGGGTATTGCGGCGTCAAGGTAGCGGGACGCTTGTTAATGAAGGAAACTGGGGACGAAGCACGATACCAAGAGTTGACTGGCGTAATTTTTTTACTCAGGAATCACATCCTAAAGAACCTTTTTTAGAGAAAATCCAAAAGTTATTAAATGATTCAGAAGCAATTGATCTTTATTCAGGAGAGCTGCCATTAAGCTTGATCCCAGATTTTCGTTTTCCTTCCTATACATGGGAAGAATTATTGTTAGAAGAACGGAAGCAAAGTCCGTTGGGATATCGACCGTTGCAGCAGGTTATTTGCCAAAGAATAAAAGTAGAACAAAAAATCAATGTTTCTTCTGATCAAGTTTTGATTACCTCTGGTGCACAGCAAGCGATGTTCCTATTATTACAGGTCATGCTGAATAGCGGTGATAGTGTAGCCATCGAAGATCCGTCATTCTTGTATTCACTACCGATTTTTTCGACTGCGGGGATCAAACTTTATGGTGTGAAAATGGATAAAGAAGGCATGCGAATTGATAAGCTGGAACAACTGATTCTTACAAAAAAAATAAAGCTGATTATTCTTAATCCTACTTTTCAAAATCCAACAGGGTCAACGATGTCGGAAAAACGCAGAAAAGAATTGATTGAACTTAGTCGAAAGTATCAGTTGCCGATCGTGGAAGATGAAGTGTTCAGTGAAATGAATTTTAACGAGGTCCCGCCTTCATTAAAGGAACTCGCTCCACATCAAGTAATTCATTTAGGCTCATTGTCTAAAATTTTTGGCTCGTCAATCAAAATCGGTTGGATCGTGGCTGATCAAGATTTGATTCAACGATTATCTGAAGCTAAACAGATGATGGATTTTTCTATCAGTGTTTTTCCTCAAGTCGTTGCTCATATGGCTTTGACTGATCCGCGGTTTGAAAATAATCAGGCCGATTTGGTCATTGCTTTGAAAGAAAGAGCTAGTTCATTTGCTGAAGCAGCAAATGCAGTTGCCGAGGATTGGATAATATCTGAAATAGCTGGAGGGATCTATGTATACTTTTCTTGGCGGCATCAAAGTTTAACTAGAACAGACTGGGATTTTTTTCTGAAAGAAAAATTATTGGTTGCTCCTGCATTTCTATTTAGTAATGATACAATGGCGATGAGGATAAATTACACTCGGTTAACAGAACAAACGCAAAAACAATTATTTATAAAATTGCAGGCTATTTCAAAGGAACTAAAGAGGGGCTAAATGGACGCATTAGAGATTATGAAGAAGCACAGAACTTATCGAAATTTTGATGAAGGTTATCAATTGCCAGATACCGACTTAGAAAAGATTTTACAAGCTAGTCGTCAAGCACCAAGTTGGATGAACGGGCAAATGTACAGCATCGTTGTAGTAAAAAATCTTGAAATACGCAAAAGACTTGTTGCGTTGAATCCTGGGAACCCTCATATGTTACATAGTTCAGTCTTTCTGATTTTTGTGGCAGATTTAAAACGCACACAAAAAGTAGCGGAACATTATGGGGTCGATTATTTTATCAACAAAGGACTAGATCCATTGATTACTGCGGTTACAGATACCGCTTTAGCATTAGAAAATGCAGTAATTGCAACGGAGGCTCTTGGATTGGGTTCTGTAGTAGTAGGATCAATTAGAAAAGATATATTGGAAGTAAGTAAATTGCTTAAACTTCCTGAATATGTATTTCCGGTTGCTGGATTAAGTATTGGTAAACCAACTGTGGAAATGAGGATCAAGCCTCGTATACCTGAAAAGGCTGTCATTCATTTTGACACTTATCAAGATTATGACTATAAATTGATTAATGAATATGATCAAACGATGGAAAAATTTGCTGAAGCTCGTGAAACAAAACTCTGGAGTAAAAAATTTGCAGACTACTTCAGTAACAAACCAAACAAGAAAATAGATGAGTTTCTGAAAATAAATAAATTCTTTTGAGCTAAAGTTTGACACTGGAAAATAAGTAACATATAGTAGAAATGTAAATAAGAATAATTGTTAGGTGAGGCTCCTATATGGACACAGGCTGCTGCCCAAAAATGTCGAGAGACGCCAATGGGTAGAACAGGGATCATCGTGAAGGTGATTCATAACGTAGCTGA
>Ga0153985_1000157_pt1 | contig 21221 bp, 18 predicted proteins | sample TSGA069MetaG_FD_104715 | JGI IMG/M metagenome (GOLD analysis project Ga0153985, IMG submission 104715) | Attine ant fungus gardens microbial communities from Georgia, USA - TSGA069 MetaG | ecosystem: Host-associated > Fungi > Mycelium > Unclassified | place: USA: Georgia, Alexander Wildlife...
AAATAGCGGGTCATACGAAAATCAGTTACTGTGATCGGTCCACCTTTTGCTATTTGCTCACGGAATACTGGAATCACACTGCCTCTTGAACCTAAGACATTGCCAAAACGCACAGCAGAAAATTTCGTGCAACCTTTTTCATTCAAGCCCGTAACAATCATCTCGGAGATGCGCTTTGTTGCCCCCATGACGTTTGGTGGATTATTGGCTTTATCCGTAGACACCATTACAAAGTTTTTCACTTTCGCAGCTTTGGCAGCTTCAGCGGTATTTTTCGTTCCGTAAATATTGTTTTTAACTGCTTCTTTAGGATTGTATTCCATCAACGGTACGTGTTTATGTGCTGCCGCATGATAAACGATATCCGGTTTGACTTCCTTCATGATTTCAAACATCTTTTCTCGATCTTGTATATCGGCTATAACAGGAACGATTTCGGTAATATTATCTTTAAAATTGATTTTCAACTCACGGTCAATTAAGTAAATCGAGTTTTCTCCATGTCCTAACAAAACTAGTTTTTTAGGATTGAATTGAATCACTTGGCGACAGATTTCGGAACCGATCGATCCACCAGCACCAGTCACTAATATCGTCTTTCCAGTAATTTGATCTTTGATGGAGTCGATATCCAATTTGACTTCGTCTCTGCCTAGCAAATCAACGACATCGATTTTCTTCAAACGTGATGTGCTGATTTTTCCAGAGGCGATTTCTTCCATTGATGGCATCGTGTTGACTTTGACATGCAAAGGTTCAATTAAGCTAAAAATACTCCGCAATTTTTTCCGTGACAAGGATGGAATAGCGATCGTAACCATATTGATCTCATACTTTTGAATCAAATCAGGTAAATCACTTATACAACCCAAGACTTTTTTCCCAGAAAGATAAGTGTTTCGTTTATTCGGATCATCATCGACAAAGCCGATAATATTAATGTCACTTGCCGTTTTCGAACCTACAAAGCTATTATAAAGAATACGGCCGCCTTCTCCTGCACCGACGATCAGGGTATTTTTGACAACCTCATTGGACGTCCCCCTCATGTTTTTTCTTTCAATATAGATCCGCCAAATCAATCGACTAGCAATAATCAGAAAGAGCGAAAGAAAGTACGTAAAGATCACTAAGCGCACGCTATAGGTTTCATCACCGAAAAACAAGATCACGTTACAAGTAAAAGCGCTGCATGATACAGCCAAGAAGATAGCAATCATTTCTTTCAAGTTCGTGTAACGATTGATTCGAGAAAAAACACGGAACACGGAACCATAAAACAGGTAGAAGCCGACAGACAGACTCACAGAGATCATTGTAAATTCCCTTGGAATAGCCACAAAGGGTCTCATAAAATAAACTGCTGCAATATTCGCTGCTATGATCAATAAACTATCTAAAACTATCAAAGTTACAATTTTTCTTCTTCTCGTTAACTCAAACAACCCAGTTGCCCCCTAAAATAACCCGAATTTCTTTTTTTTCACTTCTGTAAAAGCTGGAAAACTGATTTGATCCCCGTTTATCAAATCTTTTGCTACTTGTTTCATCAATGTTACTTTCTGCAAACCGAAATCTTGCTCAATTTGCTCATAAGCTTCTTTTAAATTAAAGGTGCGTTTTGTAACGCCATGGGCATCCGAAGCGACCATCTGAACAAGATTATGTTCAACCATTGTTTTTGCGGTTTTTTGGATCTCTTTTCCAAATACGCCGACATAACTTGGCGCAGTTAACTGTGCCAAACAGCCCATATCCAAAAAAGGGATGAGATTGTTAGGGTCTTTTCTAAAATGAGCATTCCGCTCGGGGTGGACAATGACTGGAATCTTTCCCAGCTGTAGTAAATCGAAGAATATTTGTTCTGTATACGTAGGCACTTCAATGGTAGGAAATTCTATCAAGATATACGTATCATCAAGATCTGTAAAAAGGATGTCATTTTTCTGTATATCCTCAATTAAATCTCCTGTTATCCTAACCTCTTGCCCCTCAAGAACTGTCAAGGGCAGGTTCCGTGCGTCTAATTCTTCTTGTAAAGAGGTAACGAGAGAAATGACCTCTGACTTCGGATTGCGGTATTTTCCATTGTTATGATGTGGGGTACAAAGAATATGCGTAATCCCTTGGCTAATCGCTTTTTCAGCCATAGCAATGCTCGCAGTGATGTCTTCTGCACCATCATCAATTCCTGGTAAAATGTGGCAATGTAAATCAATCATTTCTCTCGTCTCCTTCAAATTAATTAATTTCCATAATAATAGTAGTAACCTGAATCTTTCGAGTGTTCGGCACCGTTATAGACCACCCCAATGATTCTTGCTTGAACCATATTCAAAAGATCTCTCGCTTTTGTTAAGGATTCTTTACGTGCAACATTTTCTCGAACCACTAAGATCGTCCCATCTGCTTTAGATGCCATGATTTGTGCATCGGTGACTGCTACAACTGGTGGCATATCAAAGATAACCACATCGTAAAGGTTTTTCGCTTCTTCCATCACTTGGTTCATTCGTGCTGACCCAAGTAGCTCAGATGGATTTGGTGGTTTTGGTCCGCTAGTTAAGACAGATAAATTATCAATCACCGTTTTTTGAGCTGCTTCAAGGACGCTCGTTGAGGTACTTAATACGGTACTCAATCCACTCGCATTGTTTAAGCTGAATGTTTTGTATACAGTAGGCTTTCGCATATCGGCATCAACTAACAATACTCGTTGTCCTGATTTTGCAAAAACAACCGCTAAATTAGCTGAAGTTGTCGATTTTCCTTCACCTGGACCAGAAGAAGTAACAACAATGGTCTTGATTTGTTTATCTGCTGAAGACGCAAATTGAATATTTGTACGGATCGTACGATATTGCTCTGAGATTGGTGAAGAAGGATCAATTAGCGTGATCAAACTTACTGCATGTGTCTGTGTCCCAGTACGTTCTTGTTTTTTTGCCATCATTGTTCCCTCCTAGACCCGGCTACGACTACGGCGTGATTCTGCCGTTTTGTCGCCTTGCGGTTTCTTAATAAATGGTGCGCTTGGCTTTTTCTGAATGGTCGCAGCCAATTCTTTTGGTGACATTTGGGGTACAGTACCCAATACGGTAAAGCCTAATGTTTCGGTTACAAATTTATCATCTTTGACAGTTCGATCTAGTAGCTCCAATAAGAAGGCTAAACCGACACCGACCATGATCCCTAATACCAGACCAATGGCTAAATTTAGTTTGTTGTTAGGTGAAACTGGTGTAGTACTAGCTACCGCACTTGAAATGATTGAGATTTTATCAACATTCATAACATCTTGAGCATTTTCTTGAAAGACCAATGCTGTCGTATTGGCAATATTTTGCGCTGACACTGCATTTGTACTAGTTGCCTGAATGGAAAACATTTGTGAGTTCTGTGACTGGTTGATCGAAATGGATTCTTTCAATTGTCCGACAGTCAAGTCAAGGTTATTTTCAGACTCCAAACGATCCTTTACTTGTGTCATAACCAAGTCACTGACAATCATATCTTTATACGTATTGATCATTTGCAAGTTTGTATTCACATCGTTGGCATTGGTAGTTTCGGATTGAGGCAATGTCACAATCAACTGAGCTTGTGAACTGTATTTCGGTGTAATGACAAAGAAGGTGAATATCCCTGCTAAAGCTAAACCAGCAAACATTGAAATAAAAATAGCAGCTAAGTGTTTCCGTAGAATTGCGAATATTTCTTTTAAGCTAATTGTTTCTTCCATCTTTTCTCCACTTTCCTATTCATTCTCTAGATTTAGTTGAGCTTTCAACTCTTTTTGAACTCTTGCTAGTTCTTCGTCACTCACACGCTGATATGAGATGCCATCTTGCATGAATCCTTCCCCTTGCAACTGATCTTGTTTGATCGTTTGAAAGGCACTGCGATAGTTAAATGCTAAGGTTCGCATGTCATCGAAACTCATATCTGTCTTCATGTTTTGCTCAACGGCATTTAAGATCGTTTGATATTGGGTGATTCCATCAAGACTCAAGACTTTCTTAACGATCCCTTCAACGATTTTACGTTGGCGTTCTTGACGCCCATAATCGCCGTTTGGATCTTCATAACGCATTCTTGAATAGGCAAGGGCTTGTTCGCCATTTAGTGATGTACGTCCGATAGCAAAATCAAAGCCGTCTTGCGAAAAGGTGATTTCATTATCAACTTCAATGCCGCCAACCGCATCGACTAATTCTTTCAAACCAGCCATATTGATTGATACATAATGATCGATCGGAATATCCAAGAATTTTTCTACGGTATTCATTGCCATCGCTGGTCCACCAAAAGCATAGGCATGATTAATTTTATCTGTCGTCCCATGTCCAACGATATCAACATAGGAATCTCTTCCAATACTCACCACCGTCGTCTGATTGTCTTGTGGGCTGATGGTCGCAACCATCATGGTATCAGAACGTCCTTGTTCGACTCTTCCTAAATCACCGGTATCGATCCCCATCAGTAAAACCGAGAAGGAATCTTTTTGGGATAGGTCGACATCATTTTCACGTAGACGATCTTCTCGATCACGTTCGACTGATTGATAGGTTTCTTGAATTGAGTTTGATACATCAAAATATAATTTTGCAGCGACACCGATCATTCCGATGACTAACACTGCAACGATTGAAAAGATGATTAAAAAGATTTTTTTTCCTTTTGACATTTGCTTTCCTCCAGTTATCTCTATTTTCTTCGATACATCTTTAAATTAGTAAACAGTGTCTGAACTTTGGTCTGTCCAGGTGCCATCTCCTGCGGATGTATCCTCTGAATAACTTTCCGTTGAAGCGGGGGGTGTATACGTGCTGTATCCTGTGTACCCCATTTGGGTAGCGACTTTATCTGCTAATTCGGTGAATTTCTCTTTCAATTCTTCGTTGCGAACTTTGCTGATACTGTCGACTGCACTCAGGTATTTTTCTAAAGTGACTTCACTTGTCACCTCATCCCCATCAAGCATTTCATCAAAAGTTTCTTGTAATTTTGCAATGCGGTCCAATTGAGTATCCGCATATTCTAAATAGGAAACAACTAACTCTTTCCATTTACTATCCTCAAAAAAGCTCAGATTTTCACGGACATTCCCGACATCCGTTTCTTTTAGATCAGCTCTAATGGTGACATCATTTTCAGCACTTTGCCAATTTGAAACACCTTCAGTAAATAAGGCTTCCGTATCCGCTTGTACTTTTAATTTTGCCTCGATGTCTTTTAGCTGATCATCAAGGGCGGTTTTTTCTTGTTGGATCTCCACTGACTCACTTGGCAGTGCATCATCATCGATCCCATAATCGTCTGCAGATACTTTCACTGCAGAAAGTTTTGCGACTGTTTTAAGAACGTCTTCTTCTTTAAGATCTTTTCGCAAAAACGTTTGATCTTCGTTGCTGTAAAATTCAGCAATTTCATTTGACAACTCATTGATGCGATCTTTTTCGCTGGCAATCGCTGTCTGTGCATATTCGACTCGCTGCTGATATTGCCTTTGGTTATTTTGTCGGTAACCAATAAAACAAATTGCAACGGCGCCAATACCAACGGCTAAAACAGTCAAAGTCTTTATTAACGGCTTTCCCATGAACACACTCCCTACTTCAATTGTGCTTGTTTAAGCATTCTGCCTTCCTCTCACATAATAAAGGCAATTCTAGTTTATTATAAGAGAAATGTATCATTAAATAAAGGAAATTCCCGTTTTTTATTTATTAAGGTATATTTTTCGTCAATAAAAGACTTATATAATGCCAAACATCAGTTATTTTAAAAAACCATAAATAACGTCTACTTTACTTGACAGTTTTTTTAAACCCTCATTTTAAATAATGATTAATTCAGTTATAATCGTTGTTCTCATCACCTTTGAAGGTTGTCACATTATAGAAAAATAACCTTAAGAGATTATATTCGTTCACTTTCTCAACATCTTTTCATTATAAATAGAAAAGATAAGAAATTCAGAAAGTATTTTTATACACTTTTCTTGTTATTATAAATTAATTTGGCAAAGCTGAATTCTTTTCTTGGCGCACTTAGGGTTTCCATTGCGGCTGCTATTTATTTACGTCAATCGTTCCTGTTAAAATTATAAGTTGTCTTTCGCAAAGTGACTTTTTTCTTCAATTCTATTCCCCTTAATATTCAATCGCCCCCCGAAAAACAATAATCATTTAATTTTTATTCCACCACTAAAAACTTATCGTCTCGCCCCCTCTCTGGCTATTCAATTTCCATCAATCTTCTTCGACATGCTGGAAAAAACGTGTTTCTACCTATATATATGCCGATCGTCAGTTGATTTATAGAAAATGCAAAAAATCTCGCATAGACTCAGGTATAGATTTCACCAATCGATGAAATACGTGATTTGTTTTTTCTTCCCTATCTTCTTTAAGATGAATAAGTAAGATTTGCGATTTTGTTCATGAAAGGAGCCACGTCTTGAGAAATTTTCAAATAAATTTTATTACTAATACTGCAACGATTCGATGGCTGAAAATTTTGAGGGCATTCGAGAAAAATTATCAATGTTCGACTCAAGGTTTGGCAAAAATTTCAGGAAGTACCACGCGAACGATCGTTACGGATGTGACGGATCTAAAAGAGTACTTTGGCGATTGTTTATCGATCGACTCTTCTCACAAGGGCTATATTTTTTCGATCAAACATTCCGCTGTGTATTTAACGAAAAAACGTGCACTGATTGCCAATGAGATTCTGTTCCATATCATCGAAAGTATTTTCCACAATGATCTTTATAGCTCATCTGAATGGGCTGAGAAATACCATATATCAGAAAGCACTGTTCTTCGCTATTTGCGGAAAGTGCAACCGATTTTTTCTTTCTATCGTTTGGAGATCCAAACCAATCCTATTTGCTTTATTGGTGAGGAGATCAATATTCGCAAGTTTTTCCATGATTTCTATTACGAATCGGAAATTACTGCCCATACGATTTTTCCGCCGATCGCCATCCAAAATATCACTGCTAGCGCTTTTTCTAGATGTTATCAACTTGACCAGCATGCTTGTTCATTTGGTGAATTCAATTATTACTTGTATATCACCTTTGAGCGCCATTGTGCGGGTCAAGGTATAGAGTTGCCTAAGCAAATAAAAAAGATATTTGAGCAATATAATGATTTTCGGCTATTTTCTGAAATCAACGAGGCAATGAGTGAACAATACCAAAAAGAACTTCCCTATGAGGAAGTCCTTTATTTGTTCTTATTGGTGAAAACCCGTCGTTCGATCAGCAACTTGGCGATCGAACAAACCTTTTGTAAAGAGTATAATCATTGGCCTGAAATTAAGCAGCTTGCTGCAGCCTTTGTCAAGGATTGTTTGCCAGATACTCAAGATAGCGCTCGTGATCGGCTCTTAGTAGAATCCTTTTTTACGGTAGCAAAAATCAAGCAATTATTATCCCCCTTATTAAACCATATGATTTCGGATACCGTTCATTTTGTCGAAGAGGCGTATATGGATGATTACCATCTATTTAAAAACTATCTGTTGACGCAACCATTAGCCAGAGAAATTTGGGACAGTATCACACTGGAACACTTAGGAACGAGTCTTACGATGTACGTTACCTCTATTAAATCTTTGTACTGGCAAGCAAAGAAGAATATCGCTTTTTTGTTTGAAGGCCCCTTTTATTTATGCCAATTATTAAAATGCAAATCTGTTCGTTATTTGCGCAGCTCTCGGACATTTTATTTTCCAGACTCCAATGAATTGTCGGCAGGCTATTTGGAAAAAAATCAAATTGACTTGATCGTCACCAACTATACGGAATACATTACCGAATATGCCCAAGACATTGATTATTTGCTATTCAAAACTTTTCCCGATGAGCACGGCTGGGAAGCTTTAGAAGAAAAACTGAATGCCAACTTCAATCCTTGATAAATGAAAATCTTGGCTCTTTAATTTATGGGACTGAGGAATCATAACTGATTCTTCAGCCCCATTTTCATTTTAGGTATTAAAAAACATATCGTTCTCTAGTATGATTAGATCACCACAAAATAAATAACTGAGAAAACGATTGTAAGGACTTATGGGAAATTTAAATCAAAACAGAGCGTATCCGTTCGGGTCGGCACTGACACAGCGATACGCTCTCTACTTATGCCTTATTCTATTAAAAGCAAAAAAAAGAAGCAGCCACTTCATTCAATGAGCTGCTTCTTGCTAGTTGATTGATTAATCGAGAATCGTTACTTTTACTTGACGACGTCCCCATTGGATACATTGTGCTACGTTATCAAAGTGAACATCAATGATATTTCCTTTGATCGCGCCACCAGTATCAAGCGCTAGTGCTACGCCATAACCTTCAACATTGACTAAGGTGCCTAACGGAATCACGCTTGGATCCACGGCAACTGCCATTGGATTTTTACGTAAGTCTGTACCGCTTGCTGTAAAGAAACTGGAGCCAGCTTCTTTATAAGAGTAGGCAGTTGATTCCATCATCAATGTCCGACCACTACTTGTATTGCTGTTGTTGCTATTGTTATTGTTGTTGTTATTGCTTGAGCTGCTATTTGAGCTATTGTTACTGCTTGAAGAGCTGCTCGATGATGAGGTGCTGCTTTCAGTCGTATTGCTGTTCGATGAAGCAGACGCTTGGGATTCAGAAGCGCTTGAACGTTCGGCAGCTTGGGCTGCTTCTTTTTCTGCTTTTTCTTTCGCTGCTTGTTCTGCCGCTTCTTTGGCTGCTCGTTCTTCTGCTGCTTTTTCAGCAGCTAAGCGAGCTGTTTCAGCTTCTTTGCTTGAAGCGATTTGTGCCAAGGTTGATTCGTTTTCTTTCAATTGGGCTTGTAGATTCGCAATTTTTGAATCCAGTGTTTTGGCTTCTGATTCTAATGCGGTTTGATTTTCTTTCAATGATTGCTGTGTTGACTGTGCTTTTTCTTCTAAAGCTTCTAGCTTTTCTTTTTCAGTTGTTAATGAATCGATCTTTTCTTTTTCCAAGTTTTGTAACATCGTCATCGCATAGGCACGATTGATAAAATCTTGGATGTTTGATGATTCTAACAGTACCGTCCAGTCTCTGGTAGCCCCGCCATTGACTTGGATGTCTTTCATACGTTCCGCAACGACTGCTTCACGCTTTTCAATTGTTTCTTGTGCAGTTTTGATTTCTGCTTTGGTTGTTGCTAATGATTCTTCATTTTCAGCGATTTGAGCTTTTAGCTCTTCTACCTCACTGTATTTCGCATTCACATCAGTCAATGCAATCTGTACTTCCGTACTGATTTCCTGACTTTGCTGCATGACGGCACTTTCTTGCTCTTGCAATGATTCAAGTGACTCAGCCTGCGCAAAGATTGGAGAAACGATTCCTGCCGCAAAGACAGCGACAACGATTGTTCGTAGTTTCTTTGCCTTCAAAAAATTCCCTCACTTCTCACTATGTTTTCCAACATATCCTATTATACAAATTCTTAAGAAGAATTTTATTGCAGGACCTTTACAATTTGTTACAAATTATCGTAATAGTGGGTGTTTTAATCGTCTGTTTCAACTAAAATCAGTCAGAAGTGGGAAGAATCAGCATTGATAAGGGTTTATTTTTTGTAATCTTACCGTAACAAACCTATTTTTTCTTACGGATCGCTTCAATAAATCGAGACAATTCCTGACTGCTTTTTATCTGATTAATTTCTAACTTTTGAAAGTTTTTTAAGAGTCTTCTTTGATGGAAATTCAATCTCGGTAGATTCTGTTTTAATACGCGCCATTCTTCTGGAAACGCTGCGAAGCGCCCTTGCCAATCGTTTTTATATTGCTCAATATTTTCAGCCAATTCTTTTTTGTGCTGTTCAAAGGCTTGATTGACCTGTTGCACCGCTTTCTGAAAGGCAACCAAGTTAGCTAGGGTATAGCCCATATCAAAAGAGAGAACCATTAATAAGAAAACTGGCAATAAGAATCCTACGCGAGCACTCAATGTTTGAACAATCTCCAGCATTTGCGGATGAACAAATCGAACAATGAGCACACAGCACACGCCCCAAAAAAGAGAAATCGGCAATGCCACCCGTCCATTGATATTCAATGGGACTTCTTTATAATCCCACCATGAGGCATGAAAAAAACGCTCAAGTAAATAACTTGTCACATATTCAAGCACGGTAACCAACAACGCTGCCGCAAAGAACAGTGGAATCACTTGCTCATGCAATGGCCGCAATAAATAGACAACGCCAAGAATCCCAAAGCCGTAGATGGGTGTGATGGGACCAACAAGGAAGCCCCGATAAACAAAGTGCTTGGCTTTTAGTGAGCAATAAATGGTTTCCCAAAGCCAACCGATAAATGAGTACAAGAAAAATAATAAAATGATCCGTTCAAATTGAACCATACCTATCCGCTCCTTTTCAAACTGTCACAATGATCTGTGCAATCGTACTTGTCATCACAATCATACCACAAATCAATCAGTCTTATTTTGAATCAGTGCAGTAGCTTATTCCCTGTTTGAACGTTCTTTTTTCGTTGCTTATTGATCACCAAAAATAATTGATGGGTGCACTTGTTCTTTCAAACTATAGCCACACAGTTCTTTGTTAAAGGTAAAATGATCTTGTTCCACATTTGCAATGATCTCATCTTCGGAAAATCCGTGAAAATCGTAGTCATTGATATAACTGCGAAGTAATACTAATTTTGCATCGATCAAGAGAACTCTTTGGATATCCATCCAAAAAGCCATGTCTTTGTTTTTCAATATTTTTTTCAATTCTGCTTCCTGTGCTAACCAGTACGCATAGACTGATGGCATTTCACCTTTAATGGTTTCAGCAGATAATCCTTCTCTCATTTTTACTAGATACTCATTTACTGATTGATAAAACAATTTCCTTCCCCCTAGTTCCATTATTTTTAAACGTAGATCTTATGTTTCTTCTATTCCTCGCCGCTTTGAGCTATCTTTCTCTATCCGGCTGTCGCTGATGTCGCCCTACTTTTTGTATCGAAAGAAGCCATAGTATTTCGCAACAAAATTCTGACAATTATTCAAAACAATTAGATAAATAAAAAACACACTATTATTTTATAGATATAACCGACACAATTTTTAACTTCACTATTCTTTTAATGCTTCCTTTCTTTTCTAAAGCATAGCAAAAGTCGCCCCGTATTTATAATCAACTTTTGCATCAATCTAAGAAAAAAGTGAAAATAAGCGGTAACAGTCAGTTATTTCGGCTTCATTTTTTTAAATTTATTATTTAACAATCCTTTATTTTTTTCTTTTCATGCAGTAACTGAGAATATTTTATTGCGTTATTTCCTTTCCTATTATACGATTAACTAAATAATGTTGGTTATTTGAAAATAGAAAACAAAGGGGAACGTGAGAATAATGAGAAAAAGTGTTGTTTTTAGTTTATTGGGGTTCACACTTCTTTTTGCTGGCTGTACGCCAAAAGAGGAGAAACCAGCTTCAGAAAGCACGGAAAATGCAAGCGCTACAAGCTTATCTATGACTTCGTCAACAGAAGTCGCGCAAGAATCGACGGGCTCTTCCAGCGAAGCGTCTTTACCGAGTTCGGAACAAACCATCACAGGCGTGAGTGGAACAAACTATACCATCGATTTGCCTAGTAATTGGCAAGAGGTACCCGATTTCACTTCATTGAATCCTGACAATGATTTCATGTTGTCAGATGCGTTAGAAACGAAATACTTAGCTGCAGTCGTTGAATCGAAACAAGATTTTGCCGATTTAGAAACTTATCTCGGATTGGTTCAAGAAAATTTGGCAACAAGCTTCGATACGACCGCCACCTTTTTACCAATTCCTGACACGAAGGCCTATTTCGTTGATTTCCCAGCGACAGTTGAAGGGCTAAATATCCACTATATTTATTATGTACTTGAAACCGACAATAATTATGTTCAGTTGTATGGTTGGACGTTAGAAAGCTTATACGACTCTTCAAAAGACGAGCTAACAGCGATCATGAACAGCTTCAAAGAAGAATAAACAAAACATCTGGAACCATTTTGGCAAATAGCCGCAAAAATGGTTCCAGATGTTTTTTCATTTTATTTACGGACTACAAGACGCTGTCCTACAAGAATCAATGAGCCAGAAAGATTATTCCACTGCATCAACTGATTCACAGTCACACTGTAGCGTTGCGAAATGCCCCATAGAGTGTCTCCCGAACGTACTGTATAGGTGGTGCTGTTTGATGAGGAAGTGTTCGTTTCTTGAACATATGCTGCACTTACCCAGCCACGCCCTTCAATTCGATACCAGACGTTGTTGCCATTCACACTGGTTCCGGTCTTTTGCGCAACCGCGCGAAAAGAGGAGTTGTTTAACAAAGAACCAACAATTCTGGCACTGGTAGACGCATCAGAGCGAATATTCAATGTTGCGGTTGTACGAAACTCTTTGTTGATGCTTTGCTCAGAGCTATTACTTCCAGCGTTCACTTCTGTCACGTACGTAGCACTCACCCAGCCGCGTCCTTGAATTCGATACCACACATTGTTTCCGTTGACACTCGATCCCGTCTTTTGAGCGACTGCTCGAAATGTCGCATTACTTGCCAAGGAGCCAACAACAGAAGCGCTAGTCGATGCATCTGAACGGATGTTCAAGGCAGCAGTTGTGCGGAACTCTTTGTTGATGCTTTGTTCGGCATTGTTGTTATTGTTGTTGTTACCATTATTATTGTTGTTATCATTCCCACCCGTATTCGATGAGATCTCCGTCACGTGAGCAGCACTTACCCAGCCACGTCCTTGAATTCGATACCACGTCGTATTGCCGTTCACACTGGTACCAGTTTTTTGCGCTACTGCTTCAAATGTTGCATTGGCAGCCAATGAACCAACGATCGAGGCGCTAGTGGAAGCATCCGAACGGATATTGAGTGATGCATTTGTTCTGAATTGCTTATTGATCGCCTGCTCAGAATTGTTATTGTTGTTATCATTTGAACCGCCACCACTTGATGTATCGTACTGGGTCAAATTGTGCGTTTCAATCAAGTTGTTTAGCTTACTTGCATAAGAAGTATCGGTGGCATAACGTCCTTGCAGCCATTGAGTCGCGTCACGATAAGAATTTGTATTAGACTTCCATGCCCCATGGTAGAAGAAAACACCCGGCGAAAACGAGGTAGTTCTCAAAACGTGTGCATTGTCTTGAAAAGATTCTTTTAATGAGGGGTATTTACGAAACCTAGCAATAATCGGATAGAGATTGCCATTCCCGTCATCTTCCATGGTTTGCATCTCTACAAATTGTCCATTGTAAGATCCCTTGATACCAAACATATTATTTGCAAGAGTGGTCAGCGTGGATTGCCCCCAACCCGATTCTAAGATCGCTTGGGCAATCATGACCGAAGCGTAGAGGTCATTTGCCCCGGCAACTTCTTGTGCCATTGGTCCTACTTGCTGAATAAATGCTTGCTGATTGTTGGAACGTGCCATTGGATTGTTGTAGTTGGGCATGACCTTCGTTTCAATGGCGATCCGCTCTTCTTCTGACAGAACAGGAATATCACTATCGGTTTCTGCTTCATTCTGTTCAGAAGCATCATCTGCTGGTGCATTTTCGGGTACCTCTTGGATGTCTACTCCATCCGCACTTTCAGCTTCTGATGGATCGGTACTATCTTGAGTTGCTGGTGATCCCTCGTTCACTTCTTGATCTTCTACAATGCTCACTGAATCATGCGTCGATGTGTCTTGGGTTGACTCTGCTGTTTCAACTACTTGAACACCATTTTGGGCTTCTGCTGACTCGAGTGTATCTGCTAAAACATTCATCGGCAAAATATTCACCGTACTAACAAGTGCAGCGGTTGCCGCCGCACTTTTACGGTAAAGAAGCCCTCTTTTTTGTTTCTTCGCACGATAACGAAGTTGTTTTCTTTCTTCCATTTGTCTCTCCTTAAAACTACAGCTAGCTACTTCTTACATTCTTACTGCAAAGCTAGGTGTAAAATGAGCGGTGCTGCCAACAGAAACATTTTGTCCTGGGCGTGGTGCATGAATGTATTGTCCGCCACCTAAAGCAATGGCTACATGATAGGTGCTACCTGATGAACCCCAGAATAAAAGATCTCCTGGTTGTGCTTGGCTAACGGAAATCACTGTACCGGCTGTTTCTTGTGGCACCGTCCATCCACCAATATCTCTCCCTGTTACTTGTAAAAAGACATAGCGAGTAAACCCAGAACAGTCAAAGCTGTCCGGTCCTTTGGCACCCCACACATAGGGTTTTCCGATATGCTTATAAGCTTCTGCCACGATTGCAGCACCATTTGTTGATGCTGGTGCAGAAGGTGCTGGCGGCGTCACGATCGGTGCAGGTGACGGAGCAGGCGTTGGCACCGGTGTTGGTGTAACGGGCGTCGGTGCTGGCGTTGGTGCAGGAACTGCAGGTGCACTGTCCGCTGGCGTCTCCGGTGCTGCAGGTGTCACTGGTGTTTCTGGCTCATGAATTTCTGGTGTATCTACTGGTGTTTCCTCTGGAACCTCTGGTGTTTCAACCGGTTCAGATTCTTGCGTTTCCTCTGGTTGCGTTTCCTCTGGTTGCGTTTCTGCTGGTGCTTCTGGCTCTTCCACTGGCGCTGGGCTCTCTGTTTCTGCGTCAGGTTCTGTGCTCTTTACTTGAACAGCTGCTTCATTCAAGGCTGCTTCTTCCGCTGCAGCTTGTTCTGCCTGCTGTTGCGCCGCTTGTTCCGCTTGGGCTTGTAAAGCAGCTACTCGGGCAGCTTCTTCACGAATTCTCGCTTGCTCCGCTTCATAGGCTTCTTTTTCCGCACGCAGCTGTTCTTTTTCTTCTTCTTTCGTTGCTTCTTCGTAGGCTAAATTACTAACTAAGACATTTAATTCTGCTTGGCTTGCTTCCAAAACACCTTTTTGTGCTTCCAGATGGCTCTGTGCTGCTTGCAATTCTGCCACTTTTTCTTGTGATTCCGCACGCTTTTGTTCAACAGCTTGTTGGTCGGCTTTTTGCTGTTCGATCACTTCATTATTCGCTCGAATGATCGTCGTCATCGCATGCAAACGACCGACTAGATCACTGACAGAGTCCGCCTCTAGTACCGCTGTTAGAAAATGGTCGCCTTTTCCATTAACTTGTGTTTCTCTGGCTTGCTTTTCAATGTTTTCTGAGCGTTTGGCAATGCGCTCTTCTAACTGACTGATTTCCTGATCCAATCCTTCGATCGCTTGCAACAAATCACTTTGCTGCGCTAAAATGATTGCTGCTTCTTGATTTAACGAATCAATTTCTGCAGACAATCCGTCAATTTCCCCTTGTACGCTTTGACGTTGCTGCCTCAACTGATCAATTTCGTTATTTTTTTGTTCGATCAATTGATCGTGATTCGTAGCAAAAACGGTCACAGGTCCGCCGAATGATGACAATACAATGCCGCACATACATACTGTTGCAAAGATTTTCTTCTTCATCTGATCCTCCAAATTCAATTTTAAAACTTTTTTTTCATTTATTTGACCATTTTCATTTTACCATAGTTCAGCAACAAACCCAATCCGTAAGCGATTTACATTTTAGTTACATAAATAAGCTCTGTTTTTTTATTGCATGTTCCCCACTCCTATCCCACCGACACGCCGAGTGAATCCCTATGTATCAACTGTTCAAGAAAACTTCATAGAAAAAGTCCTTTTTCTTAAGAAAAAATAAATAATGTTGTAGATTTCACTTTTATTACATTAATTTTCTGCAAAATATGCTTGATTCACAAAGTTATAAACAGACGAAAAAAGCTCCTTCCTAGTGTTTTCTAGAAAAGAGCGAGTTTTTTTGTCTGTGTTATTCACGATAAGGGAGTAGTTGTCTCATTACGGCGATTTGGTCATCAATGGTCTGTTCTGTGATGTGACCGGTCAGAGCCAAAATCCCTAATCCTTCAATCACGAACATATAGTTTTCTGCAATCACTGCCAAGTTTTCATCTTTTAATACACCTTGCTGAACGCCCACTTGAAAAATCTCATGGATCGTCCGTTTCGTCTCAGCGAGTTGAGCTTGCTGCAGTGAACTGGAGGCTTCGGTTTTATGCGTATAGTAATACTCATAGACGGCTCGCAGCATACCGTCAGAAATGCTGTGGAGTAGACGCTTGCGATGGTCGGAAAAATATTTGTTTAAAATCGTTTCAAAGGGTACTTGCTCCATGATCATCTCTCGTACATCATCAAATTTTCGTTTGGAACGCTGCTCTAACACTGCCAAAAAAATCTCATCCACCGAACGAAAGTACAAATAAATGCCGCCGCGACTAATGCCGCACTCTTCGATAATGTCCTTCATTGTCGCATCAATCAAACCTTTCTTACTAAAGACGACTTTGGCACTTTCAAGAATCAAATCACGCTTTTGTTGTTTTTTCTTTTCCGCTGTAGTCAATTCGCTCTGCTGCTTCTTCGCCATTTTTTTGGCTCCTTTCATCACATTATTAATGACACTCGTGTCATTTTGTTGTATAATCAACCTAACTTAAGAATGACACGAGTGTCATTATAAAAAAGGAGTTTTTACAATGAATACAAAAAGCAAAACCTATCGCCTTGTCATTCGTGCCATTTTGACTGCTATTATTATTTTACAGACGATGGTGCCTTTCCTTGGATTTATTCCGATCGGTATCACTAGTTTGACGATCATCCATATCACGGTAATCGTCGCTGCCATCGTTTTAGGGACAAAAGACGGGATGTTCATCGGCTTAGTCTGGGGTGTTTTTACCATGATCCGTGCGTTTACTTCTCCGACAACGCCCTTGGACATTGCCGTTTTCACCAACCCAATCATCTCGGTGGTTCCCCGTGTGTTGGTTGGCTTAGTGGCTGGTCTCTTGTTTACGATCATTTACAAAAAGACCAAAAAAGTTGTCGCTGCTTCGATTGTTGCAGCAATCTTTGGGACCATCACCAATACAGTTTTGGTCTTAACCCTAATGGGAACCTTATATACTGGCTTAGTTGCCAATACCTATGGTGTCGATGCTTCGGCTTTATTCGTGACCCTCGGTGGAATTGCTATAACGAATGGAATCTCTGAGGTGATCACAGCTGCGATCTTAACACCCATTCTAGTAAAAGCCTTATTTGCGGCAACCAGTTTACGTCCAGAAAATCGTTAGTCCCTTCTCTTATCCTATCATTTTTTTCACGTTCTGAGTACTCTTTGCCCAAACATTAAAAGCCCCCGATTTAAGAAAGCTTCTATTGTATAGAAAGGCTTTCTTAGATTAGGGGGCTTCTTCTTTTATTGGTTAAAAAAAGGTGGACAGCAAGGCAAGGATCGCTAGACCGCCTTGGGTCAAAATAATTTTCTTGTCGCTAGTCACACTGCCATATGCAGCTACTAAGATAATGTAGATCAGCAACAAGCGACTGATTTCCAATGGTGCTGAAGCAAAGGTAATACTATACAGTAACCCCAAACCAATGAGTCCATTGTAAACCCCTTGGTTTTTGAACAAGGTCACAACGATCGGTCGTTCAAGTTCTGCTTTCGTCACGTTGAAGACCCGCGCCGTTGCTTTGGACGTAGTGGCAAATGTTTCTAAATAGAGAATATAGAAAAACTCTAAGGCAACCAGTACAATCAAAATCGTCGATAAAATCGTCATCTTTATTCTCCTTGATGAGCGACAACGATCTCGCTCGGTTTGGCTGCAAAGTCAGGCATTTGTTGGAATAATTGTTGCAGCAGCGGGTTTTGATTGTGAGCGGTGATCGCTTCTTGATTCGCCCATTTTTCGACCATGACAAACCGATTGTTCTCTTCCAATGATTCATAGAGATGATAGCCGTGGCAGCCTTCCTCAGCTCTCGCCGATGCTAATAATGGCGTAACAGCGGCTAAAAAATCTGCCCGCTTTTCTTCTTTGATGTAAAACGTTGCATTAATGATTTCCATCGTTTTCCCTCCTCTTATAGAAATGTCGTAATTTGTTCTGCGTCTAACCGAACGGATTCATAGCCTAATTCTTTGGCTTTTCCGACTGAAAGGATCATGACAGGAACATAACGCTCTTTGTCTAAGCCAAAAGCTTCGGCTAATTGATCTGCTTCAAAGCCGCCGATTGGGTTGGTTTCATAGCCATGCGCCCGCGCAACTAACATAAATTGCATGGCAGCTAAACTAGCGTCGATCTTCACCACATCATTCATTTGTTCTTTTGTAAGATTTTCGTAATGAGGAATGATCGCTGCTAATTGTTGGTCACGTACTTCCGCTGGCATTTTGCCTTCTGCTACTGCTTTGTTATAAATTTCTTCTCCTAGTTCATGACAAAGCATATCGCCAAAAATCAAGACCATTGCAGAAGATGTATCATTTTGTCGGACGTTGAAACGAATCAACGGTTTCAATTTTGCTTTTTGCTCATCGCTTTCCACAACGACAAAGCGCCAAGGCTGCATATTGACTGAGGAAGGTGCTGTCGTTGACTCTTGGATCATGGTCAACATTTCTTCATGGGGGATTTTGTAGGTTTCATCATAGACACGGACCGATTTTCGGCCAAAGGTAATCTCTGAAAAATTGTTATTGCTGTATTCTGTCATGGGTTTGCCTTCTTTCATGGAACTAATTTCATAAGTAATGTTAGAAGCTGTGCTTCTTCTTCTTCGGTCAAATTGATGCCTAACGACTCCTCAGAGCTGGCATGCTTTGAAGCACAACTAGCCAAATCGGCTTGTGCTTTCGGTGTCAAAGAAACAAAAATCTCGCGGTTATTGTCTTTGTTTCGTTCCCGTGTCACAAATTGTTTTTCTTCGAGAATCTTCAAATGCCGAGTGACCGCTGCACTATCGATCTTCAATTCATTCTGTACTTGATTTTGGGTACAGCGTCCTTGCTCATTCAAAAACTGCAGCAACTGATAACGGGTCAGACTAAAGCCAGTCTCTTTTTCAAAGATCGCCGTTAATTCTTGATTCACGATTTTCATCCGATACAGCAATCCGCTTAGCTCACGTAAATTCATTGCATAAACCGCTCCTTTCATCATTGACTTGTCAACTATTGACTAGTCAAGTATAAATCATTTTCTTTTGCTTGTAAAGAGTAAGCAAAAAAGACCCGCAGCTAGGCGAACTTCATCAAGGATCGAATCAAGAATCCTCTGGCGAAGTTGCGCCATTAGGCTGCGGGTCTTCGTTACTCCGGTATTGAGAAAATACTGGAGAATTTATTTTATTTTAATTGGAAGAGTTTCTTCAAGCCCATCACAATCAGTGTAGAGATCGCTGCAGCAGCGAAGATGATCCCCCACGTGCCAGCTTGAATTGGCATCGTGTCTAATAGCTCATTCATAAACGGTACATAGACTGCTGAAAGCTGCAAACCTACGGAAAGGAGCAATGCCCCCATCAACGGTTTGTTTTTCAAGATAGTTTTGTCTAATCCAAAACCGCTGCTCTTACGAACGTTGAAAATATGCATCAATTGTGCTACTGCCATAAAGGTAAAGGTCGCTGTTTGTGCATAAAGCAACTCGTGATCCGTCAACATCAAGAAATTGAAGAAGCCAAACGCCACCAAACCAATCACAACACCACTTAAAATGATGCGTCCTAAGAAGCGTTTGTTCACGAGGCCATCAGCTTTCGACCGTGGCTGACGTTTCATGATATCGTCTTCTGCTGGTTCAAAGGCTAACGCCATTGCTGGCGCAATATCGATGACTAGATTTAAGAAAAGGATATGCAGCGGTTGGATCGGCATTGGCATCAAGAAGATGACACTTAAAAAGATCGTCACGATCTCAACCATATTACATGAGAATAAGAAAGAAACATATTTTTTGATGTTGTCAAAAATGATGCGTCCTTCTTTGATGGCATCGACGATTGTTCCAAAACGGTCATCCGTTAAAATCATATCGGAAGATTCTTTGGCTACTTCTGTCCCACGAATCCCCATGGCGATCCCGATATCGGCGCCGTTGAGTGCCGGCGCATCGTTAACGCCATCGCCAGTCATAGAAACGATATCGCCTTCTTCACGCAAGGCTTCCACAAGTTGTAATTTATTTTTTGGAGAGACTCGAGCAAAGACAGCGACTTCTTCGATTTTTTCGTTAAAGCCTTCCTGCCCTGCCAATTCATCAATCTCGCGACCTGTCATGGTTTTTTCATGATCTTTTAAGCCAATTTCTTTGGCGATCATTGATGCGGTCTTCGGATGGTCCCCCGTGATCATCTTCACTCGGATCCCCGCTTCTTGGGCGACCTTCACTGCCTCTTTGACATCTGTTCGTGGCGGATCGACGATGCCCGCAAAGCCTTGGATCTTGATTTCCTGTAATGCTGCTTTCAGTTCTGCTTCGTCCGTCCCACCTTGATAATCCTTGATGCACCCGACAGCGATCACCCGCTGCCCATGACTGGCTAACGTGTCATTGTATTCATGAAGTTGTTCTTTTTCAGTGGCATCAGCATCAGCTAAATCAATTAAGACATCTGGTGCCCCTTTGATGATCAATGTCCGTTGCTCTCCTTCATAAACGGTCACCATGTATTTGTTGTCGGAATCAAAGGGCATTTCTGCGATTTTCTTCAGCCCGCTGTTCTGCTCTTTTTGCCGATCGATGCCGATCTTTTGACCTAAAACAACAAACGCCCCATCCGTTGGATCACCGAGGATCTCGTATTGCCCTTCGTTTTCACGTAAAGTGGCGGTGGTACATAAAGCACCGTTTTCGATCATCCCTTGCAGCGCATCATGATTGGTTGCATCGATTTCGGTTTCATCCTCCGAGTCTGCCTTGTAGAATTTTCCGTTGGGTTCATACCCATTTCCTGTCACTTTGAACATTTCTCCTGAACCTAAAATGATCTCGGCGACCGTCATTTGGTTTTCTGTCAGCGTCCCCGTTTTGTCACTGGCAATGATACTGGTGGCGCCAAGAGTCTCGACGGCTGATAACGATTTGACAAGGGCTTTGTGCTCGGCCATCGTTCGCATCCCACGAGACAATGTGATCGTCGAAACGGCTGGCATGGCTTCAGGAATGGCTGCGACCGCTAAAATAATCGAAATATGGATCATTTCGACAAATGGCTGATTCGTCAGTACCCCAGCGATCAGAACTGCCACTGCCGCAAAGAGCGCTGCAATAATGATTGCTTTTCCAAGCTTATCCAATTCGATATCTAACGGC
>Ga0153985_1000159_pt1 | contig 21182 bp, 26 predicted proteins | sample TSGA069MetaG_FD_104715 | JGI IMG/M metagenome (GOLD analysis project Ga0153985, IMG submission 104715) | Attine ant fungus gardens microbial communities from Georgia, USA - TSGA069 MetaG | ecosystem: Host-associated > Fungi > Mycelium > Unclassified | place: USA: Georgia, Alexander Wildlife...
AAGTTGTTAAGGGTTGTTTGTATTCAAAGTATAGCACCTTAACGCTTACATAACAATACAAAAAGGAACGAAAACAATGAAAACTTACTGGTACGTGTCATTAAACAATAAATACCCGCTGCCCATGAGAGGACAGCATAAACGTGTAGTGATGTCTGTCCAAATGAAGGCCGTGTATTCGATTGTAGAAATGACCAGAGAAGCAACGCCAGTAGAGATTGATCATTGCAAGCTAGTCTATTGTGGGTACGGTCATTGGAAAGAGGAACATGTGCAAGAGAACATCAGGAAGTACATATAGAGAGGTGGTGGAGCTAGTGTGGAAAAATGGGAGTTAGCCTATAAGGACAGACAGCAAGGCATGAAGTATAAAGAGATCGCAGAAAAGCACGGCGTATCAATTAATACTGTCAAGGCTTGGAAGTCTAGAAAATGGAATAAGCTAGAACAAACTAGTGACCCACCACTTAAAAAGGTTGCACACAAAAAAGAAAAAGGTTGCACACAAAAAAAGTTGCAACCCGTTATAGATAATGATGACCTGACAGAACAACAAAAAATGTTCTGTCTTTTTTATTTGCAACACTTTAATGCTACGAAGGCATATCAGCAAGCTTACCAGTGTGATTACAAGGTGGCTAACTCAAATGCTTATCTTCTCATGGTAAAAGATGGTATTAAATCCGAATTAAGAAGACTGAAAAGCGAACTACAAAGAGATATCTTTATTGATGTAAAAGACTTGATATTTGAGTATATCAAACAGTTCTCAGCTGATATAACCGATTTTGTAGAGTTTGATTCAACTGAACACAAGGTATATCAACTTGATGAAGATGGAGAAAAGCAAGAGGTCTACAATGAGTTCACTGGTGAATTAGAAACTTATAAAATATCCAATCTGTCCTTGAAAAACTCTTCTGATGTTGACGGAACACTTATCCAAGAGGTCAAAAAGGGTAAAGACGGCGTTTCCGTTAAGTTATATGACAAGCAGAAGGCCATGAATGAACTGATGAAATATCTTGGTGGAGACAAGCTTCGTGAAGCTCAGATTGCAGCGAAGAATAAAGACAAAGATGACGATACTGAGATTGAAGATGATGGTTTCTTAGAGGCCTTGGAGTCAGAAGGTGAAGAACTATGGGAAGAAGAATAAAACAAGCTGTTTTTAAGTTCAAACCTTTTAGTAGAAAGCAAAAGCAGGTATTAACTTGGTGGACGAAGAAAAGCATTGTGAAAGATAAAGATGGTATTATCGCTGATGGGGCGATTCGAAGTGGTAAAACCATTTCGATGTGTTTGTCATATGTCATATGGGCTATGTGTACCTTCGATAACAAAAATCTAGGCATGGCCGGTAAAACAATCGGCTCCTTTCGTCGGAATGTTCTATTTTGGCTGAAATTAATGCTTGTAGCTCGTGGTTATCGTTTTAAGGATCATCGAGCCGACAATATGTTAGAAGTCACTCGTAAAGGAAAAACGAACTATTTTTACATCTTTGGTGGTAAGGACGAACGATCGCAAGATTTAATCCAAGGTATCACTTTAGCTGGAATGTTCTTTGATGAAGTGGCATTAATGCCAGAATCATTTGTTAACCAAGCAACTGGACGTTGTTCGGAAGAAGGTTCAAAGTTTTGGTTTAACTGTAACCCTGATGGTCCTTATCATTGGTTCAAACTAAATTGGATTGACAAGATAGCCGACAAAAACCTTGTGTATCTCCACTTTACAATGGATGACAATCTAAGTTTGTCGGAGAAGATTAAGAAACGATACCGCAACATGTATTCAGGAGTCTTCTATCAGCGATATATCTTAGGCCTATGGACGGTTGCTGAAGGAATAATCTATGACATGTTCGATCAAACTAAGCATGTGTTTGAAAAAACGATTGATTTCATCTTTGGTGAAAACTATATAAGTATTGACTACGGTACGCAAAACGCGACCGTTTTTTTATTGTGGCAAAAAGGGAAAGACGGAATATGGTATTGCGTGAAAGAGTACTATTACTCTGGACGTGACACAAAAAAACAAAAGACTGATTCGGAATTTGCTACTGAGTTAGAAAAATTTACAAAAGGTATCCGAATAAAAAAAGTGATTATCGATCCATCAGCAGCATCTTTCATAGCTGAATTGAAAAAAAGAAATTTTCCAATCAAGAAAGCCAAGAACGATGTCTTAGATGGGATACGCTTTGTAGGAACAATGCTAAACGAAGAGAAAATACAATTCAACAAAGGCTGTACGAACACGTTAAAAGAATTCAGCGCGTATATATGGGATGCGAAGGCTATAGAACGTGGAGAAGATAAACCAATTAAACAAAATGACCACGCGATGGATGCCGTGCGTTACTTCGTTTATACAGTCATTGCTAAGAATCCAACAGCGAAAATTAAAAACCGTCCATCATGGATGAACTAAAGAAGGTGAAAAAATGGCGATTGCAATTGATCGTGAACTAGCAGGGGATATAAACAATCCTAACTTTGACGTAATTAATTACTGTATTGAGGAACACGAGAAAGAAATCCCTCGTCTTCAAATGCTTTTTGATTACTATGAAGGGAATCCGCACAAAGTAGGAAAAGAGTCGGATAAGACTCCTCATGAAAAAGATGAGTATTTTGTTAATAATGCAAAATATGTTACCGACTTGATGATTGGTTTTACAGTAGGAGCTCCAATTTCCTATACAGGAGCCAAAGGGAAAAACATTCAGCCAGTTCTTGATGCTCTTGACACCATGAAAGTGAAAAAGCACGATAAGGAACTAGAAAAAGGGTTGTCAACGATGGGAATTGGAACGGAGTTGCACTATTTAGCAATTAAACCGGGGACAGAAAACGAGACGATCCCTAAAATTGCTTGGATTGATCCTCGTGGGATGATTGTTGTTGTAGATGACACTGTTGAACGGCAAAAGCTATTTGCTATTCGACCAATTGAAAAGCAAGACTTGAAACGAAAGAAATTCTGGGAAGTTCAGATCATTACAACAAAAGGAACAATTATCTACAAATCTAAAACAAAGAAGCTATCTAGTGACTCCATGTTGGATACACCTAAATTTAAAGAGCATTTCTACCAGGAAGTACCTGTTGTTGAGTTTAGAAACAATGAAGAGAAGCAAGGTGACTATGAACAACAGCTTTCCCAAATTGATAAATACAACCTTTTACAGAATGATCGTATTAAAGATAAAGAAAACTTTGTCAAGGCGATCATGTTTCTATTTGGTTTTGGTCTCCCTGATGAAAAGCCTAATGATATTAATGGAACAATGGCTGTAGAAGCACCGTCAAAAGAAGAAGGTGGAGACGTAGAATACGCTACGAACACTTTCACAGAGTCAGAAGTTCAGACGTTGGCCGATTCGTTACTAGATGATTTTCATAAGACGACATATGTCCCTAATCTGAATGATGAAAGCTTTGCAGGAAATATCAGCGGCGAAGCCATGAAGTATAAATTGTTTGGCTTATTGCTTGTATTGTCAATCAAGATAGGGTACTTGGAAGATGGTATCGTTGAGCGCTTGCGTCTGTTGCAAAATATCTTACGAGTTAAAGGCCAAGATGTTGATGTAGATGGCGTGACGATTAAGTTCAAACCTAACCTTCCGATCAATCGATCAGAAATCATCAAACAAATCAGCGATTCCCAAGAATTTATCCCGCTACTTATCAGCTTAGGTTGGTTAGATGATATTGATAATCCGGAAGAAGTAGTTGATATGCTGGAAGAACAGAAGAAAAAGAACATAGAGATGCAGGCAAAAGCTATGGGCGTTCAAGCGAAAGACAGTCACTCAGATTTAGACGATCCGCCAGAGGAGGAAGATGATGATAAAAGCAACATTCAAAAAGAGTAACGGTTTGTTTATTGAATATGAAGTTACTGGGCATGCTTATTTCGCTGAATCAGGTAAGGACATTGTTTGCGCCGGTGTCTCAACTCTTTTTATCACCATTACTAATCAATTGCTATGTAAATCGTACGTGAAACTGCACGACAAGCAAGTTTCCATTCTTAATCCAAATGAGATCGATAATGCATTAGTCGGAGCTTTGCTCTGCGGTTTGTATGATATTCAGCAAAAATATCCAGAAAATCTTACAGTAGAGGTGATAGAAGATGTCCATACCAGTATTGAAGTTGTCTGATGGTGTCTATCTTGATGGAAATAAAATTGAAGGCATTAAGGAAATCAACATTGATTCTTCTGTAAGCAAAGTTAGCGAAGTTACGCTAAAAATTGTTTGCCAAGTCGAAGGCGTTGATAACATCTACAAAACGACTGAACCAACAGATGCTTACAAAATTACGACAGGAACTTTGCCGGCAGATGCTATAACATCAGATGGGCAATTGGATTGGGATATCATGAAAGAGCGAATGCTCGAACGAATTGAGTTGATAAAAGCGACTAGAACACAAAAAAGGGAAGCAGAAAATAATCCGACATTTGTTTCTAACAAACAAGTAGGGGTGAATGATTCAGAAACGACGCCCAGGTTAGATGAGCTAAAATCCACTGATGATCCAAAAGAGTCAGAAATAGTCATTCCTTTAATGATTGACGGAAATAAATTTAGTGAATTGATGACCAAAACGTTAAATGAATATTTGAAGCAAATAGGCAACATGAAGCTAAATTTATAAGAAAGCAGGCGGGAGAAAATGACAAGAAAAGCGTTTCACTACCAACGAACATCGAAACGACCTAGAAATGATGGGGTGTATATTCCGTTTAAGGGGCATACGATCTTTGTACCTGAAGAGCACATTTTGCTGAGGGCAATCGCTGCTGAAGCTTTAATTGGTAGCGAGATTACTCAAGAGGATAAAGAAGTTCGGCAAATAGCTAAACTTCTTCAGATGTCACTCAATGTTTAGGAAATAAAGATAACAACAGTCTTAAAATGATTATAAAAACAATAGGATCTAATTTGTCGGCAACAACTGACTTCAATAGTGCTGCAACGAAAACATAGAAACTTGCCATAATATTCGTGGCAGCTTGTTCAGATTGCCAATCTGGATCCTTTAGACGGGAGGAAATACCTTGAAGAAATATTTGGAAATAGGAGTCCTTTTCTTCACAGTAGCTCTGACTTTGCTCGCTTTCCCTATCGTTCTGCTCATAAATACATGTGTCATGACTTTTTGCTATTTCATTTTCTACATCATTAAGTTCGTCAAGGGATATTTCAGAGGAGTCAGCAAGTTCATTAGAAACAAGGTCGATATTTTGAAGTAATTCGTCTCTCTGCTCATTATTTAACGGTACATCTTCAAAATATTTTATTTGATTCAGTAAATCTGTGTAAATCGAATCAAAATCAAGCAATTCATCATTTGAAGCTGGATATTTTTCAGTAATTACAGAAGAAAAATCAGAGTTTATTTCCGAAATAGTTTGGAAAGCCTCTGTATTTGTTAGAATAGTAATATCTTTTAGCTGTCTGATTACTGGTTGTAGCGATTCGTTTAATACTGATTGGTAAGCAATAACTGGTTGCAAGAAATCTAGTGTTTTTGAGAATTGATCAAAAGTTGATCTGATTCGCTCATTGAATAATTTCATTGTTGGCTCCATATTTTTTTCAAAATTAGAGATTAAATCTTCGTAACTGGTCATTTTTTCACCACCTTAGTCAACATTTCAACGGACCACTCGTTGATAAAGAAAGTATACCAAAACAAGGAGCTGATTAAATGGCTCAAAAGAAACAAAAACAAAATGACTTCTACTGGCTCGACCGTGGTATAAAGCAAGAGAAGAAAATCAATGATGTTGCCCAACAAGTCGAACAGAAAGTTATTTCAGCCTACCGTCAAGCTCAGAGTTACTTGACTAGACAAGCAAGAAATTTATTCAGTCGGGCGAGACAACGTTCTGGAATGGATGAAGACGAAACAAGAACTCTACTTAATCAAACAGTTCAGCCTGATGAATTGGTAGAACTAAGAAAGCTTGCTGATGATGTCTCTAATCCTGATCTGCAAGAGTCGGCCAGAAAACGATTAAACGTCCTGGCATTTAAAGAGCGAATCACTAGAGCCGAAGACTTGAAAGCTAAGTCTTTTTTAGTTTCTAAACAAATAGCTGATGTTCAGTTGAGCAAATCAACCGACTTTTATATCGATGCCATTCATGATTCGTACAATGAAGCTACCTCTGAAGCTGTGATTCAACAAATTGAACAAGCAAAGAACGACTCGATTATCAATGTGTGGGATGGTCAAAAGTATGACTCGAAAATAGAGACGTTCAAGCAAGCTCAAAAACGTGGCGTGCCAATTGAAGTTTGGAATGACCCTAAATATAGGGCAACTGATTACGAGTTTAAGGAGCTTTCCACTAAGTACACCAAGAACATACTTGATTCACATTGGCACGGTTCGAACTATTCAAAGCGGATTTGGAATGACACGGAAGCTTTAGCAAACCGTCTTGAAGAGTTATTCACTGTTGAGTCTATGACAGGGATGTCCGAGTTTGAAATGGCTAAAGCGATAGCCAACGAATTTGACCGCTCAATTGGAGTTGCTCAGCGTTTAATACGAACCGAAGCCAATTACATGGCGAATCAAGCAAAGCTCAAAGCGTGGCAGGACAGGGGTGTAAAAGAGTATCGTCTTTTAGTGGTTTTAGATTTACGAACTTCAGATATCTGTCAAAAGAAAAGTCGAGAGAATAAAATTTATAAGATATCTGAGGCAGTAGTCAATGGAGCGCTAGGAAATTACCCGCCTTTTCACCCTTGGTGTAGAACTGTCGCTGTAGCTGTTATTGGAAATCGATCGCTAACAGGTAAACGAACTGCTAATGATCCGATCAGCGGTAAAACAATGACAATTAAGCAGCGTGATACTTACGATGATTGGATGAAAAAGTTCAAAGGTAAGTACTCTGGCGGTGAAATCGAGGTACAAAAGAAGAAAATCCAAAATCAGAAGAAAGATATGTCTGATCTGAAACGCTTGAAAGATGTCTTAGGTGAGGAATATAGTCCGAAAACATTGGAAGAGTATCAAGAAACAAAGTATAATGATAGTGAAGGATGGAACGAACTTAAGAAACTTTATCAGGATGTTAAGTGGATGAAAGAATCTCAGAACAACATTGCGACAATTTACGACGCTGACAAGCCATTTCGTCATGAACAGAAGAGTGTGGTTGACATTTTTAAAGACGGAGAACATGTTGAACGTAGATATTACGGGCGGACAGGGTTGCCAAGGCTTGATATTGATTTTACTGATCATTATACGCCGACAATTCATCCTAATCCACATGCACATGATTGGACTTATGTGGATCGTAATAAGAAAATACCGAAGCATCATAGTCATCGCGAATTGTCTCTAGCAGAAAGAATAGCCAACCAGAAAAGGAGTGATAAGAAATGAAATGGATAGACTTTAACTTTGAAATTGAATATGATATCGTGTTTAAATATGAAAATATCTATTACAATATTTTGTTCGAAGCTCCTTTTGTTTCATTGTACAAAGCTCCGGGTGTGTTAATAGTTCAATATCCGATTGAAGAAAAAGAAGAAATTCTGAACTATGTGACTTCAACAGGATTGACGCTGATGGAAGTTCTCAATAGTCCAGAGGCTGAAATTATTGAATATCAAAAACCATAGCACTTAATCGTTAACATGCGATAGAGTGCTATTTTTATGCCCATTTCTACTTGGGGCAATACAAATTAAGTGAGAAAAATAAACGTATGTGGGTTCACAACTAAATATCAAAGATTCAAGCACTGTGTCTGGGCGAGAGCGTGGATGGAGTGCTTTTTGTTATGCCGTTTTGGATGTGCATGGGTAAGGAGAGTTTTATTTATGATGAAAAATAAACAGAAAATGACACGGTTTGTTCGATCTCTTTGTGAAGAGCCATTAATCAAAATGAATTTACAAATGTTTGCTGAAGAGGGAGCCGGTGATGGGGGAGATGGAGCAGAAGATGATGAATCCATTTCCTTTAAAAATCAATCAGAATTAGATTCTTGGTTCGACAAGAAAATGTCTAAATCTTTGGAAACTGCAAAAGCCACATGGGATAAAGACCAAGCTCAATGAATTAAAGACGCAGAGAAAAAAGGAAAGATGACTGCTGAAGAACAGGCGCAATATGAGTTGCAACAAGAGCGCGATCAATTAGAAGCAGATCGACTATCACTAAAATGTGAGAAAGACGAAGCAACAACAATTAAACGCTTAGCTACAGATAAGCTGCCTGATTCATTATCCGACACGTTAAAGCCCCTTTATGGCGGTGATGAGGAGCAATTAGAAGAAGCGTATCAAGCGATATCCAAATCGTTTAGAGATGCAGTGGAGTCAGCGGTAAATGAACGGTTGGCAAGTAACGCGACACCACCTGCTGGTCAGAACTCTAGAAACTCTAAAGAATCACTTGGTAGTCGTGCAGCAAAGGTCGCAAATGAAAGAACAGCACCAAGAACTGACCTATGGGGTCAAAAATAAGGAGGAAAAATCATGTTTGTAGGAAAGAAAAAAACAGTAGAAGAAATCAACTTTTTGGCAAGTGCTAACTTCCAAAATTTTACAGAACAAGCAGATAAAAGTTATAAAGCTGGAGAGGTTTATCCAGCAAATGATAATACTGCAAAAGGTATCGTCTTCAACGACGTGACAGTCACTGCCGAAACCGGACCACAGCCTTGTGCAGTAATGGTTGAAGGGTATGTTTTAGAAGATCGCTTGCCTGAGGCTGTTGAAGCTGATGCAAAAACAGCTATGAAAGAAATCAAATTTAGATAATGGAGGATACAAATATGTTAACTAAGAAAACTATGGATTTACAACTATTTGCTGGAACACCGATCACTGATTTATTCACTCAAAACGAGGTTTTAAACTATGTTCGAGATCGTGAGTATGCACCGTTATTAGGTGAAACGCTATTTCCGGAACGAAAAACACCGTCATTGACTTTTGATCAAATCAACGGTGGTAGCCGAATTCCGATTGCTGCATCGGTTCATGATTTCGATACTGAAACAGAAATCGGTTCTCGCGAAGGTGGAAAGCAAGAGTTGGAGCTATCTCTTATCAAGCGTAAATTACAATTGAAAGAGAAAGATATTATTGCGATTGAAAACCCAAGAACTCAAGCCGAACAGGATTATTTGATTGGTCGTGTTTACAACGATATTGATGTTTTAGTAGCTGGTGTACGAGCTCGTATTGAAGCAATGCGCATGGAAATGTTAGCTACTGGAAAAATCACTGTGGCTGAAAATAACTTGAATTTGAATGTGGATTATAACATTCCGTCAGATCATCAAGAGGCCTTAACAGGTACTGCAATGTGGACAGATCCTAGTTCAGACCCATTAAAAGATTTGGAACGTTGGATTGATGCAATGGATGTAACACCATCGAAAGCTTTGACTTCTCGTAAAATTTATCGTGCATTGGCTTCACATCCTAAGATTATTGCTGCAATTTTTGGTAAGGACTCAGGTCGTGTGGTTTCTCAAGGTGACTTAGATGCATTCATGGAAACACACGGATACCCTGTACTTCGCACGTACAATGAAAAATACAAAGTACAAGGAAAAAATGGGAAGTATACTACGAAAAAATATTTCCCTGAAAATCGTTTTGTAATGTTCACTGACGATACTTTGGGTGAAACGTTATATGGACCGACTGCAGAAGAAACTCGTTTGACTCGTGACCCTTCTGTGGACACTAGTGTTATCGGAAATGTTTTAGCGTGTGTCTATGATGAAACGAAAGATCCGGTTGGTACTTGGACGAAAGCCGTCGCTACTGCATTACCATCATTTGCAGCAGCAGATGAGGTTTTCCAAGCGCAACCAATTGCCTAGTAGGTGAAATGTATGAAAGTAAAAGTAATCAATGTACCGGTTTTCTATGATGGAAATCGGTACGAAAAAGACGACGAATTGACAATTGATAAAAAGTATTTTGTTTCGGAATTGTTTTCTGAACAAAAAGTAACAAAAAAGGCTGGAACCTCAAAGGAGGATTAGCTTATGAACCAAACCAATCAACAAGTAATTGAGGATTTGAAAGAAGAGTTGGCAAGAAAGCTCTCCCTCTCTGAAGAAACAGAACTTGCGGTCTTGGCTGATGACTTGAAAGATGCCCTGATTGATGCACTAGATTACTGTAATCGGGATACGATCATAGGGAACATGTCTTCAGCGGTAAAAGATATTTACATTTTCCGAAGAAATACAGAAGGTGTAGAAGGAGAAACGTCGCGATCTGAAGGTGGCGTCTCTCAATCTTTTGAGGTTGGTATTCCCAGGAAGATTCGGTCTAAATTGAATCGGTACCGTATCGCGAAAGTGAGGTCGCTCTAATGGTTGCTATGAAATTACGACCGAAAGATTTGAAAACCGTGTATTTAAAGAATCGCTTAACCGGTCAAGATGATGAAGGAAACTTTGAGGAAAGTTATTCAGAGGACTCGACAGAGATTCAAATGAATGTTCAATCTGCCGGCGGTCAAGTCATGGCTTCTGTATATGGTCAAAGCCTTCCTTACATCAAGTCATGTAAATATCAGGGTGATCAAATCAAAGAAGGGAAAAATGAAAAAGATGGGATTTGTCTTTATGTGAGTAAAGATAAAGAACCGGACTATGAAATTGTAGCCATTCAAACTTTTTCTACTCATTGTAACGTGACCTTGAAGAAACTAGGTGATGAAGATGGGCGTTGAGTTCAGAGGTGCTGATCGGTTGATGTCGAAAATACGAGCGATTCCTAAAGTGATGGAGGATGCTGTTTTCGAAGCAACATTTGATATTGTAGATGAAACTGTAGCGAGAGCATCAAGTCGTCTGCAATCGTCAATTAAGTACGGATCAGGCGAATTAAGTGGCTCTCCAAAACAAGAAGTCGTGATCGATGGTAAAGGCAAAGTAATTGGTCGTGTGTGGTCAGATAAAATGGAAGCTTTGTTTCGTGAACTTGGTACTGGATCAGTTGGGGCCGAATCGCCAAAAGATTTACCACCAGGAGTGAACCCTGTGTATTCTACTGAACGGTGGTTTATTCCTGCTCATAAAACACCAGTTGACCTTGAAACAGTGTACGGCATTCCAAGAGTGACCATTAAAGGTCAAGATTTCTTTATGACTCGTGGGCAGCCGGCTAGACCTTGGCTATATCCGTCAATGAAAGAAGTGGTTGAAATGGCCGAAGACATTTATAAAGATCGTGTGCAGGAAGGACTGAGGAAACTATGACAGAGCGTTATAATATAAAGTCTGATATTGCGACTCAGTTGAAAAAAATAGCAGCACTCAAACAAGTTGCTAGCGAGTATCCAAATACGTGGTCGCAAATGCCTGCAGCCATTTATTCGACAAAAGCAAAGCCGCACAAGAAAGATATATCCGACAAAGAAGCATTAACTGAATGGACAGTAAAAGTTGATTTGTATGGAAACAAATCATTATCAGCAATACAAAGTGAAATAATCAAAGTATTGAAAGAGATTGGATTTAAAAACACAGCCAGTGATGATGGCAATCAAGATGCGTTAAAGCGTTCGATTCTAACATTCCGAGGAGTGGTGGATAATCGAACGCTTTTTGTATACCAATAATTAGGAGGAAAACCCATGAATAAAACAAAAATCTTGCCGATGAACTTACAATTATTTGCCGGTTTATTAACCAAAGACACGAAACTCTCAATCAAAGAAGGCACTGGGGAGACTGCGGCTTTCAAAGAAATTGAAGGCTTGCAGGCAGTTCCAGAGGTTGGCGGAGATCCAGAACAAGTGGATGTCACGACATTGAAAGATGCGAATAAGAAGTATATTTCTGGTATTCAGGATATGGATTCGTTGGAATTTACTTTCTTATATGACAAAGATGTCTTTACAAAACTGAAAGCCCGCCAAACTTCTGGCAAAGAAGCACAATTTGAATTGGAATATCCAGACGGCGCAGTTTGTTCCTTTACTGGTGGAGTGACTGTGAAGATGGGCTCTGGTGAAGTCAATGGCGCGTATCAATTCACCCTGTCAGTGACGGTCTCGGATGGTCCAGATTGGAAGTAATCGAGCAACAAAAACTATTTAGGCTAGGGGGAGTACCTCTAGCTTTATTTATTATTAGGAGGAATTATACATGAAACCAATGAAAGTAGAATTTGGTAAGAAAACACTATCTTTAGTATTAGACGGAAAAGCGACAGTAGATATTGAAAAACGTTTAGGAAAATCATTATTCGGTATTATGATGAGCGGGAATGGTGGATTTAAAATGCCACGTTTGGGAGAGATGCTGACAATTCTCCATGCAACTAATCAAACGGCCAATATTAAAATGGCGGACATGCCGGAGATGTATGATGAGTACGTTTCTACTGGTGGTTCCATGATGAAGCTACTTGAGGTCATTCAGAAATTGATGGAAGAAGCTGGTTTTTTCGGCTCGGAGGAAGAGACGGACCGGACGGATCTCATCGGAGACGAGAAGAACGAGGAGGAGAGCCTAGTATAAGGTTCTCCTCTTTTTCTGAATTATTAGAAGAGATGTATCCAAAAGCAGTAGAGGCGGGAATACCTGCAGAGAAATATTGGTCCATGAGCTATGAAGAAATTGTGGTTCAAGCAGAAGCGAACATTGCGATTCGGAAAACAGAACTAGAAGAACAAGCCATGATGGATTACAAAGCGGCGCAATTAAGTGCCTATGCGTTTAATGATCCAAAGAAAATGCCGAAACCAGAACAACATTATCCGTTCCTACAGACTGAGAAAAAACAAGCAGAAGCCAAACAGCCACAGGCATGGGAAATCAATAAGGCACGAATGCTTGAACGAACAGAGTTAATTAAAGCCACACGGGAACGAAAAAATAAGCAGCAGGAAGGAGGTTAGCCAATCATGGAGTTAGATAGACTTGAGGTCGTCTTTGACGGAGACCTGAGTCCTATAGAGGAAAAGGTCGCGCGGTTTGAACAGAAGATGGATGCCATGATGAGTCGAGTCAAAGGGTCGTCTGATCAAGGGATGAATGCCGTAGAGAAGAATCTTTCGGATTCGAAAGGGTTCGATAAATTTACCAAACAACTTGAGAAAATGAATTCAAACTTTGATTCGATGATGAAGCGAATGAACCAATCAGCATCAAGTAATGGTGAAGAAGTCGGTAAATCTATGGCTAGCGGTGTGTCAAAAGGCACTGCGAAAATGACGAAAGATGTTCAAAGCCAAATTGACAAAATCAATTCAAAGATGCAACAGGCACGAAATGCTCAACAAAAGGTTGCTAACCTTCAAAGTGATCGGAATGGCGCAGTGGTTTCTGGCGATACCAAGTCAGCAAGTAAGATTGATGAAAAAATAGCCAATGCCCAACTGCAAATGAATCGCTCCCAGCAACAAGCGCAATCGATCGCTCGTGGATTGAAAGCTGAATATGATGCTATTCCAAACTCATTAAGCAGTATTTCAGCCAAGATGGAAGGCAACGAGCGACAAATTGAATCAATGCGTTCCAAAGTCAAGGCACTGAAAAATGAAATGAAGATGCAGCAGACGGAAACTGGCAGCTTTGCATCTGGTAAGTGGAAATCTACAGGCGTTCAAGATACGCCACAATCAACCAAAACCGCTGAAGCTATTTCTAAACAATCAGCGAAAATGGAGAAGCTGATTACAGACAATGATGCATTACAACGCTCATATTCTCAGTTGGAAGATCGATCAGGCGTTCTAAAATCAGCATTGTCTAGAGTAAATACGGAACTTGGTGAACAGCCAGCGAAGAGCAGAATGGCTGCTAATGGTATGCGGAATCTTGCTGGTTCATCGAAACAGTCAGAAGGCCTCTTTTCACGATTTAAGAACACGATGAGGAACTCCATTGGCAGATTTGGCGGGTTATTCCATAGACAGTCTCAAAAAGTGAGTGGGGGTACCACTCGGATGTCTAATGGGATGACTGGTTTTGGTCGGTCAATGAATCGTTTATGGTCTAAAATCTTCATATTTGGGATTTTGTACAAAGGGATAACGATGTTGGCAGGAGGACTTTTCAGGGCTTTACAAACCAATGCACAGTTTTCAGCTAGTCTGAATCAAATCAAGGTCAATTTACTCACCGCATTTTATCCAATTTACCAAGCAGCGTTACCAGCGATAAATGCTCTGATGTCAGCTTTAGCCAAAGTAACGGGTTATATTGCTGGCTTTGTCTCTGCTTTATTCGGTATGAATATTGGGGATGCCTTCAATGGAGCCAATGGCTTAATGAACAATGTTCAAGCATTAAATGACACAGGAAACGCCGCCAGTGATACGTCAGATGATTATGAGGAAATGGCAAACTCTATAAGAGAATCTAACAAGCAACTCAAAGCACAACACGACAAAGCAGAAGCAGCAAGGAAGAAGGCGAAGGAACTCAAGCGAGTACTTGCCGGATTCGATGAGTTGAATATTTTAGATTTCAGTGATGATTCTGACGATGAGTCGAACGAGTTCATTCCTCAAGAAATACCCACGAGACCTAAAAATCCAAGTGGTTCTGGTGCTAATCCATGGGCGGACTTTGGTTCTGCCAATATCCCTGAAACGCCGAAATGGTTAACAGATTTTGCCAAGAAGTTTAAAGACATCCTGTCTAAACTATTCGACCCAATCAAGAAAGCTTGGGATGCTCAGGGTCAGAAAGTGATTGATGCTTGGAAATATGCGCTTAAGGAAGTAGGAGGCTTGATCCAAGCAATTGGAAAATCGTTCATGGATGTATGGACCAATGGAACAGGTCAAAAATTTGTAGAAAACTTACTTATATTATTGGCGGATGTCTTAAATATTATTGGTGATATAGCTGGGGCGTTTAAACGGGCATGGGAAGATAACGGACGCGGGACTGCGCTGATTCAATCTATTTTCGACATGTTCAATGCTATTTTAGAACTACTACATCAAATCGCAATTTCTTTCCGAAATGCATGGAATGACGGTCTAGGAGAAAAAATTGCAGGACATATACTAGAGATATTTACCAATATAAACAATACTATTAAGAATTTGGCGGATCGTCTTTCTATTGCTTGGCAAACAGGAAATGTTGGTGAATCAATCTTCAAAAGGATTCTCGGTATAATTGAAGGTTTGTTGGGAAATATAAACAATATGACGAAGGCAACGGCCGATTGGGCTAAGACACTTGATTTTACGCCTTTGCTTCGGTCGATTGATGGGCTTTTGAAATCAATTCAACCGTTAACAAAAAACATTGGTGATGGGCTTGAATGGTTTTATAAAAATGTTTTATTACCATTAGCGGGATTTACAATTGAAAAATTGATACCGGCGTTTTTTGAAGCTCTAGCCGGTGCAATTGATTTAGTTAATGGAATAATTAACGGATGTAAACCAGCTTTTGATTTTTTATGGAATAATATATTGAAGCCTCTTGCTGAATGGACTGGCGGAGTAATCGTCGATGTACTGAAAAAAATCGGCGACGTTTTATCAGGAATTGGGAACTGGATATCTGAACATTCAGAAGGTTTTTCAACATTTGTAACGATAGTCGCCTCATTTGCAACAGCACTTGGTTTGGTAAATGGTGCTATTGCTATATGGAATGGGGTAGCGGTAATTGCAACTGGAGTAACTACAGCTCTTAGTGGGGCAATAGCTTTCCTTACCAGTCCTATAGGATTAGCAGTTCTTGCTATTGGAGCCATTATCGCTGTGGGTGTTACGTTGTGGCAAAACTGGGATACTATCAAGGAAAAAGCTGGAGAACTGGGTACTTGGCTTTCTGAGAAATGGGAAGGTATCAAGACAGCAACATCAAACGCTTGGAACAATGTCAAAAACTGGACTTCGGAAAAATGGAGCGCTGCGAAAGACGCTGTGACTAGTAAAGCTGGTGAAATTTATAACGCTGCTAAAGATAAATTTACGAATACTGCAAATACAGTTCGCGATAAGGCAGGTCAAGCAAAAGATTGGGTTTCGAGCAAATGGTCTGATTTAAAAAATTCCACTTCAAGTAAATTTGAAGAAATACGTTCAACGGCTGGTTCGAAGATGAACAGCGCAGCCGAAGCGGTTAGGTCTGGTGCTGAGACAGCCAGAAGTAAAGCCGTTTCCGCATTTTCAAGTTTAAAGGATGGAGTCGGCGGGCATTTAAATTCAATAAAAACTATAGCTTCAGAAGTTTTTAAGAAAGTCGGGGGATGGGCCTCCGATTTACCTGGCGATATTGCAAAAGGTCTGTCTAGCGGCCTGAATACGATTAAGCAAGCCATGAATAATATAGCCAATGGATTAGCCTCTGGTATAGGAAAAGGTGTTAATGGCATTATCTCAGGAGTTAACTGGGTGATGAGTAGTCTAGGAGCTGGGTGGCGATTGTCAACATGGCAAGTTCCCTATTTCAGTTATGCTTCAGGTACTAATTCCCATCCTGGTGGTTTAGCTATGGTAAACGATGGAGACGGCAGTAATTGGCGTGAGATGTACAAATTGCCAAGTGGACAGATTGGTATGTTCCCAAATCAAAAAGATTACATGGTCAATCTTCCTAAAGGGACTCAAGTGTTAAATGGCCAAGACACCAACAACTTTATGAGTAATATTCCTCACTACAAAGGCGGATTAATCGATAGCGTTAAGAATTTCTTTGGCTCAATCAGCCCTAGTGCTTTATTAGATCGTGCATTCGAAAAATTCGTTGATGTAGCAGGAATACCGGAACCCGGAGCTTCAATGGCTTTAGGCGCAGCAAAGAGAATTAAATCTAGCGCATTTCGAGTTGTCAGTGATCGCATTTCTGAACTATTCAGACTTGATCGAGAAAATGATAGTAAGAAAAAGGGGTTTGCTAATGGAGGTAGAGTAGATCATTTTGGCTGGTACAAAATGTCTGAGGGGAACAACACCGAATGGGTAGTTCCTGTAACTAAACCAGAACTTGCTTTCCAAAGAATCAATGAAGCACTTGATTTCATGGGATATGAAGGAATACCGGATCTAACAATGCCAGAAGTGTTCAGAGATTCATCGGATGGTTATAGCGGTTCAAGTTCTTCTCGAAGAAAGAACAAGGGTCTTTCTATCACTGGCAATGGGATGGAAAACCTATCAGAAAATTTACTATCTAGTCTAGGTAATACGATTGCAAATGCAATTATTAGCGCCCTATCAAACTTGGATTTAAAAGGAAATGATGGTCCATTGGAAGTAGTTTTAGAGGTTGATTCAACAAGACTGGGACAAGTAACTGTTAGAGGCATTAATCAATATCATGAACAAATAGGGAATGTAGAACTAAACTTATAAGGAGATGAGCTAATGGATTTCTTAGTATCAGGATCGAATGTTGCAACACCTAAAGAATTGTCTGTAAGCATCCAAACCTTAGACAGTGGTTCTAGTGGAAGAAATGCAAATGGAGACATGGTTCGAGATATTCTCGGAAGAAAAACTAAATTGGATGTAAAGTGGGGACCTTTGGAAATTTCAGAGGTCTCTTTAATTTTACGATTAATTGATTCGGCATTTTTTACTGTTAGATATCTTGACCCACACGAAGCGGGGCTAATTACGAAAACATTTTACTGTGGAGATCGAACGATTCCGGTTTATTCGTGGAATGAAAAATTTTCAAATATGATGTGGCAAGGCTTGTCCGTATCGTTAATAGAGAAGTAGGTGAAAAGGAATGCTAACGGTTACGAATGAATTTTTTGAAGCCTGCAAAGACAAAGAGCGCGAGGTATTTTCTCGCGTAATTATTAACGATAAAACTACTTATCTAATCTAAAGGATAAAATCAAGAAAATAGATTATTCCATGGGAGTACTAGGTGGCGAAAGCTTTCAGCTTGGGTCGACACAATCGGCAACAGTAAAGATTGTATTCTCAGAAATTATCGAAGGTCTAAAGGAATTAGATGAGGTAAAAATAGAAATAGGATTCAAGATCAGGGGAACAGGCTTGCCATCTAATATTAACCATGTATCTAAAGTTGATAGAGCGAAAGTGGGAAGGGCTAGGTTAGTTAGCTATGTTCCCGATAGGTATGAATTTGTTTCTTTAGGAAATTTCTATATCTCTGGTCGAGTCGATCCAGATAGAAATGAAAAAACTACAACTGTTGAAGCCAGAGATGGCTTTATTTTTTTGGAAGAAAACTATGAGTCATTGTTGAAATATCCAGCAAAACTGGCTGATGTGGCACTAGAAATAGCAAACAAAAGTGGATCAGTTATTGATCCTGTATCGTTTAATCATCTGAGCAATTACACAATAAATAAACCGATAGGATACACATACAGGCAAGCAATTGGTTTGATTGGACAATTCGAAGGCGGTTTTGTTTGTTTTGATAGAGAAGGAAAATTATCTATTCGGACATTATCAGATCCAAACTTCAAAATTGATCCTAATGAGTACTTTTTAAAAGGACTTACTAAAAGTGAATTACTTTATCAACCCAGAGGCATATCTTGTAAAGTGATTAATCAAACTGATGAATCTAATAATGAGGCAACAGTTCTTCAGTCCGGTTCAACAAGTGGAGCACAGATTTCTTTGGAAAATAATGTGATGACACAAATCCTATTGGATGATATTTTCCAGAAAATAAGATACATCAATTTTTATCCGATCACTTTGAAGTGGCGCGGAAATCCTGCTCTTGAAGTTGGAGACTGGGTAACCATGACGGATAGAGAAGGAAACCGATTTAAGTCACCAGTTCTTAATTACGCAATGACTTTTGATGGTGGTTTTAGTTCAACTGTTAGTGCTGACACTAAAGCCTATTCAGCTAACGTGTCATCATTCAAAGGACCGCTACAGCAAAAACTTGATGAAATCGATTATAGGATTGATGCTGCTGGCAAGAACAATGTTTATGAAGGAACTGAAGAACCAAAAAATCCTAAAGAAGGAGATATTTGGTTTAAGAAGAACGGACCTGATGATGAAATATGGGTTTATAAACAAACATCACCTGGAGTATTCGAATGGGTAATGACGACCTCCACCGCTTTAGAGGAAAGTATTAAAGAGCAAATTGAGAATTCTACTCCAAAAGACGAAATAGTTAAGACCATTAATCTGAGTGACGAGATGGATGGTAAAGAGTGGCTGAAAATTAAAGGAGCAAAGTTATGGCTAACTAACGAGACGAAGATTGACAAAGCCATAATCACATCGGCAATGATTGGATCAGTTGATGCCGGAACTATTAGCGTCGGTACTCTAGATGCTTCTAAAATAAGAGTCATCAATCTTGATGCTTCGTCCATATCTACGGGAACGCTGAATGCTATAACGATTAAAGGTGCGACTATAACAGGATCAAAAATCACGTCAACAGGTACGGATTACAATATGACTTTAGATAACGGAGCTATTCGGTGGAACAGAAATTCTGATGGAAAAAAGGTATTCGAAATATATAGTGCGATCAGAAATCAAAATGAAGGTATCATGTACTTCACAGTTGAAGATGGCGGAACCTTCAATTTGAAAAGTAATAAACTGGGTAGGAATTTTATTACTGCATATGGTTCAACTAGTACTATGCAATTAAACTTTGACTTGGATAAATTAAGTCTTTATTCATCAACTGGGAATACGTTAAGTTTCAGTGTTGAACGAACTGGTTTTTCGTATAGTACGAACGACAACGGAACATATAGAAATTTGTATTTACGTAACAATGCGTTCAGAGCTGATATAGGAGGCAATCAGTATCTGTATTTAACGAATACGGGATTTTCTATAAATGCTACGGGCATAATGAGTTTTATTACTAGTAACACAATTCAACTGAGAGGCACAACAACTAGAATGATGAGCGATGCTTCAGTTGACAAATCATTTTATGTATATGGTACAAAAAGCTCCATTGTAAGGACTGAAAATTATGGTGAGCGTTTGTTATATGCTTATGAAACACCGGAATATTTATTTGCGACGTATGGTAAGGCGATAACTAACGAAGATGGTTATGCAGAAATAGGTATCGAAAACATGTTTTTGGAAGCAATCAATACTGATTCAAGAAACTATCATGTTTTTGTATCCCCATATGAAAATGCAAATGTTTATGCATGCTATTTAGAGCGTGATCGTTTCATGGTTAAGTCTGACAAACCCAACATAGAATTTAGTTGGCAAATAGTAGCTTATAGAAAAGGATACGAAGAATTTTATTTAGAAACTCCATCCAGCAATAACGATAAAGCACCAAATTTGCTTCAATATCCAATAAGCATTACTGACATGACAGAGAAAAACTCTAATCAAATATTAAATTACGAGAAGGTGAATTAAATGAATGAGAATGGTTTTGAAGTAAATGCGGAAAGTGTTATTGATCAATTATTAAAAAAATTGTCTCAAGTAGAGCTGGAGAATGCTTCATTAAAGGTAGCTTTGGAACAAGTTCAAAACAATAAACAAAAAGTTACAAAAGAAGGTGAGTAAATGGCTTACGAAAAGCAAACTTGGATTTCTTATGATGACAATAAAACAGAGGAACAAAATATTCAGGATGGGGCTGTGGTTACTGCCGAAAGAATGAATCACCTTGAAAAAGGGCTGGAGACACACGATAAAGATACGACTAATCCGCACAAGGTAACCAAGGCTCAAGTAGGACTTGGAAATGTGACAAATGTAGAACAAGCGGCTAAAACTGATCTTGCATCCCATACATCAAATAAAACCAATCCTCACGGAGTTACCAAAAGCCAAGTCGGATTAGGTAATGTTACGAATGTGGAGCAAGCCAGTAAAACGGAGTTCAATAGTCATGTTGCTGACAAAGCTAATCCACATTCAGTAACGAAGGCTCAAGTCAGTCTCGGCAACGTCGACAACTACGCTACTGCCAACCAGACTGATGCAGAGCAAGGGCTTGCAGGAAATAAGTTTATTACGCCAATGGGTGTCAAACAGCATGTAGATGCTCGTATGGCGACGCAGGAAGAAGTGAATGCGGGTGAAACGACAAACAGGCTTGTTAATCCTAAAACGCTAGCTGAATGGCAAAACCAACTGCTTGAACAAAGAGGAGGAAAACAACTCCTTTGGGGCGAAAATCACCAAGTAGCTGATCCGGCAACGCCAAATTTTGGCGT